>Ga0206125_10004686_pt1 | contig 11948 bp, 13 predicted proteins | sample Helgoland_Spring_4_FD_148598 | JGI IMG/M metagenome (GOLD analysis project Ga0206125, IMG submission 148598) | Pelagic subsurface seawater microbial communities from Kabeltonne, Helgoland, North Sea - Helgoland_Spring_Bloom_20160331_1 | ecosystem: Environmental > Aquatic > Marine > Epipelagic ...
TGATAATTTTCGGGTTGAGAGAGCACTTGTTTGAGCGTTAGCGAGTTGTGCGAACGCTGAAAATTATCAACCCATGGGACCGATCTCAAGGATAGGTGCAGAGGCGATTCCGCTCCAAAAAAAGGGAGTGAGCCAATGGCTACAAGGCCTGTCTTCCGCTAGGACATAGGAAGCGCCTTAACTCTATTGAGTAATAAGTGTTACCTATGTGGCTGGGCTGTACCGGCGTTAATGGACCCCAGCCTTCGCTGGTGTGGCGTTAGTTCGCTGGGGTGACGTTAGTTCGCTGGGATGACGTTAGTTCGCTGGGGTGACGTTAGTTCGCTGGGATGACGTTAGTTCGCTGGGGTGACGTTGGTTCGCTGGGATGACCTTAGTTCGCTGGGATGACTTTGTCGGCGAGAGACTCAAGAGTCTGCGGCCCAGTAAGGCGGTGAACCAAAACACCCTCACTATCTATAATCAAAGTCTCAGGCAAAACCGACACCGGCTTCAGCGACCAAATAGCCCTTGGGTCACTCTGTAGAGATGGAAACTCAATCCCCAACTTCTCCACCTGAGCCAACAACTTATCGCCCTGCTCACTATCAAAATTAACGGCCAGAACCGTCAACTGATCGGCATACTCCACAGCCAGCTTATTTAACTCCGGAATTTCCTCGCGGCACGGCGTGCACCAAATAGCCCAATAATTAATAAGCGTGTATTGGCCCTGATCATTCTTAAAGCTATAACTATCACCACCCACCAAAGCTACCGGCGAGTGACTCACCCCACCACCACAGCCAGCCAGCACCAAACAAAGCCATACTATTTTTGCCATTGATCTTTTAATCATCAACCCTTCTCTTACTATTCTGTACTGTTCACTGAACGACTATCACCTGCAAACAGAGTCTGTAAATTAACCGACATATTGCGCTCAACAGCTGCGCGATTATCGCCGATAAGCATATCGTACTCTTTATACCAAGGGTGACTGGCAATCAGCTTTTCACCCATCACATCCGTAGAGCTAAGGAAATTACCGCCCAGCCAGCTAACCACATCATTTAGCGTGATACTGCCTAGATCGCGAATTAGCACATACTGCCCTCTTGAAGTCTTCTCCAAAATATTCTTCTCTAAAAGCATATTGCGCAACCGTCGCCAGTGCTCAGCATCTAGACCGACCACCGTCATCGAACTGTCCGACAGCGTCTTACCCTTTTGCTGACGCCGCCAGCACTGCCACAAAACAATGACTACAGCGAGCAAATCTGGCACCGCAGTGCCACGTCCCTCAAAGCGAAACGTCTCCAAACTACGAACCAGCTCAGCACCAATTAAAATTAGTACCCAGAGCAGGTAAATCCATAACAAAAACAGCGGTATTACCGCGAATGCACCATATACGCTGGTATAACTGGAATGGGCCACCAGCAAACCAAATAATGTCTTCGCAGTTTCAAACAACGCCGTGGTAACCAGCCCACCAAAAATAGCGTAAGAAGTTCGAACCTTACAATTGGGCACCGCAATATAAAGCAGCGTAAATGCCAACCAAGTCATCAACCAAGGCAGATAAGAAAAAAGAACTGCCGACACCCCCAGACTATCAACCTCATCGACAATCAACTGAAAAGAAACCAGATAAGTCTTCATCACCATCCCCGCCGCCAGCAACAAAGGCCCCAGACTCAGAATCGCCCAATAGACCAAAAACCCAGCCAATCCCCTACGACTGCCCGTCGTCGCCCAGATATGATTAAAGGTCTTTTCTATATTGCCGAGCATCAAAAACGAAGTGACCATAAGAATAACCACACCAGCGGAACTCAACTTGCGCGCCTGCGACGAAAACTCAGCCAGATACTGACTTATCTCCTGACCACTGCTGGGCAGAAACTTCGAAAAAACAAACGCCTCAACCTGCGAGCCAACTTCATTAAATGCCGGCACCAGCGAAAACATGCTGTACATCAATGTCAGCATTGGCACGATGGCAAACAGACTCATATAAGTAAGAGCCGCAGCACTTTGACGACAGCCGTCGCGATTAAAACGCTGTAGCAGATAGCGCAAAAAATCCCCGCCGCGAACCATGCCATCAGATATATTTTGTAGACCAGCCTGCAACCTGTTGGTCATAGCGTAAAACCTCCCTTTATGTTTAAAACCATTTGCCCGTACAATAGTCATCTAAACCATTTATAAGCTATAAGGATAGACGATGGCGACCATTTACCACAATCCTCGCTGCTCTAAATCAAGACAGACACTAGAGTTGATTAAAAATCAGGGTACTGAGCCAGAGGTTGTGCTCTATCTGGAATCAACTCTTAATGCACCGGCGATCACCGAGCTGCTCAGCAAACTGGGCATCAGTGCGCGACAGTTATTGCGCAAGGGCGAACAGGCCTACAAAGAGCAAAACCTTGCCGATACCAGTCTGACAGAACAGCAGCTCATCGAAGCGATGGTAAAAACCCCCAAACTGATCGAGCGACCCATTGTTGTGGTCGCCGACAAAGCCATTATTGGCAGACCACCAGAACTGGTGCTGGAGATACTCTAATGTCAAAACCTTATGTATTAGTCCTCTATTACAGCCGCAACGGACATGTCAAAAAACTCGCCGAACAGATCGCCCAAGGCGTTGAAGCCGGCGGTATGGAAGCAAGAATGCGCACAGTGCCGGCAGTCTCTACTATCTGCGAAGCCACTCAAGAAGATATTCCAGACAGCGGTGATATCTATTGCAGCGAAGAGGATCTCGCCAACTGCAGCGGTCTGCTGATGGGCAGCCCAACCCGCTTCGGCAATATGGCCGCGCCGTTAAAATACTTTCTCGATGGCACTGCAGGCCTGTGGATGAATGGCAACTTAATTGATAAGCCCGCCGGGGTCTTCACCTCGACCTCAAGTCTGCATGGCGGTCAGGAGAGCACATTGCTCACAATGATGATTCCACTGTTACACCAAGGCATGCTGATAGGCGGAATACCCTATTCAGAAGCCAGCTTACACAGCACGCAAAGTGGCGGCACCCCCTACGGCGCTAGCCATCTTCAGAGCGATCAACTCAGCGCTGATGAAATAAAACTTTGCCATGCTCAGGGCAAGCGTATTGCTAAACTGGCCACCCAACTTATTGCATCCTAAGGCAGATTAACTTGACCACCGAACTGAAACTCTCGATCAGCAAATTTCTAACCCGCAGCAGCTATGCACTTTTGTTTGTCATTATTGCCGTCAACCTGTGGATGAAGAGTGCCCCTCTTCTTTATATTGTTGCCTATCTGTTACCTCTGGCTATTTTTCTTCCCGGCATGATTACAGATACCATTCGCAACCTTATCTGGATGGGCTTTGCGCTGCTGATGTATTTCGCTATTCTGGTTTACAAGCTGACTGTTCCCGAACCTCAGCTACTGGATATCATTGAAATGATATTAACCGTTGTACTGTTTAGCGCCTCGATGACTTATGCCCGCATACGTCAGACAAATAATCTATAACTATTAATTTATGATTAATAATCTATAACTGCAAAGTGACAATTGAAAAGGAATCCAAATGAGTGAAAAAATAGGCTTTATACGCAGGTTTTTCCGATTTATAGGCAAGGTCGTTAATGTTATCCGCCATCTGATCAGCCTGCTCTTTGTGGTGTTTTTTCTGATCATTATTGGCGGCATGTTTGCCGATGATATTCAGCCGATGCCTGACAAAGGGGCACTTTACTTAGCCCCAAGCGGCGTACTGGTCGATCAGCGCTCCTATATCGACCCCTTCGCTCAAGCGCTCTCTCAATCCGATCATCGAGATGCAGAAACTCTGGTTAGAGATATAGTCGACGCCCTCGACTACGCACAGTATGACGAGCGCATTACGCATATTCTTTTAGATACCAATTACTTGGCCGGTGGGGGCATCGCCAAACTGGAAGAGATCAGCAGCGCATTGCAACGCTTCAAAAAAAGCGGCAAACCCATTATTGCCATTGGCGATAACTTTTCTCAGCAGCAGTATTTTCTGGCGGCACATGCCGACGAAATAATTATTAATCCGATGGGCCGAATTATGCTCATCGGTTTTGGCTCTTATACCAGCTACTACAAAGAGGCGCTGGATAAGCTCAAGGTCAATATGCATATCTTTAGAGTCGGTAAATATAAAAGTGCTGTTGAACCCTTTATAGCCAATAGCATGTCTGACGAAGCGCGCGCCGATCGCCGCGAACTGATCGACTCTCTATGGAAGTTTTACACTTCACAGGTAGAGCATTTGCGCGGTCTTCCCACCGGCGCCATCGATGACCTAGTGAATAATATGCACAGCAGATTAGCCAGCGCCAATGGTGATGTCTCAGCAATGGTTCTCGACCAGGGACTGGTTGATAGGGTTGCCACAAGAAGTGAAACCCAAAACTATCTGCAACAGATACTGCCAACCTCCAACGGTGATTTTGCCAGTGTTGGAATGCCCGCCTATCTCAATCATATAAAATTGAGCAAACTTAATGCGGTCGACAAATCCAAACCTAAAGTAGCCTTGGTTGTCGCCAGCGGTAATATTCTTGACGGCAATCAACCCGAGGGCACTGTCGGCGGCGATACCATTGCCAGTATTTTTAAAGAGATACAGGATGACGAAAAAGTTAAAGCTATAGTGTTGCGTGTAGACAGCCCCGGCGGCAGCGCCTTTGCCTCGGACGTTATCCGCGATGCCATTGCTGAAACCCGCAAAAACAACATTCCTGTGGTTGTCTCTATGGGCAGTTATGCGGCTTCCGGCGGCTACTGGATTGCCACCGAATCAGACCTTGTGATGGCTATGTCGACCAGCATCACCGGATCAATTGGCGTGTTTGGGGTTATCCCTACTTTTGAGGACTCTTTACAGGCTCTGGGAATTCACTCAGACGGTGTTGGCACATCATCTATTTCAGGGATGATGCAACTGGATCAACCTATGACACCTCAGGCCGAGATGATTATTCAATCCGGCGTGGAACATGTTTACACGCGCTTTCTGTCACTGGTAGCCAACTCGCGCAATTCAACGCCCAGCGACATTCATAAAATTGCTCAGGGTCGGGTTTGGACTGGCGAGAAGGCTTTACAGCTGGGTCTAGTCGATGAGCTTGGCGACCTTAATGATGCGATTGCAAGCGCGGCAACACTGGCCGGCATCAGCGACTACAAAGTTGACTATCGCCGTAAAAAGCTGAGCTTTCTGGAACAGGCAATGATGGAGATTAATGGCAATATCAGTGCTGCGGTAACAGCGGCAGGGCTCAATAGTTGGTTGCCGAAGAACCTGCAGAAACAGATGGTGAAAGTGCTTGAGCCATTGGAAGTTCTAAATACATTAACTGACCCGAATGGGATTTATCTGTATTGCGACGACTGTCCGGATTAAGGACAGCGAGATCCCTCGTCGCTGCGCTCTGTCGGGATGACAAACCAAACGACTGTCCGGATTAAGGACAGCGAGATCCCTCGTCGCTGCGCTCTGTCGGGATGACAAACCAAACGACTGTCCGGATTAGGAAAGCGAGATCCCTCGTCGCTGCGCTCTGTCGGGATGACAAACCAAACGACTGTCCGGATTAGGAGAGCGAGATCTCTCGTCGCTACGCTCTGTCGGGATGACAGACTAAAGCTGTCATCTCGAACGAATCTGAGAGATTTCAAATCCCTCATTCTAAACTAAAGTTCCAAAACACCCTTAACAAACGGCAGTGTCAAACGGCGCTGTTCACGCAGAGAAACCGCATCCAGCTTATCCAGCGACTCCATCAACACATGGGTATTGCGCGGCAATCTATGCAATAGAAACAGCGCCACCTCATCCGACAGATAGAGACCCAAACCGCTGGCGCGATGCTGAAGTAAACGACGCAAATCAGCATCCTTATAATCGATTAATTGCAGAGAAACGCCTGACTTTAAGCGCGACAGTAAATCCTCTAACAGCACGTCCAGAAAATCTGGCAAGGTGTGCGCGGCAATAATTAAACGGGTACCTGACTCATTGCAGCGGTTAAAGAAATTAAACAGCGGTTGCTGCCACTCCTCACGGCCAGCCACCTCCTCAAAATCATCAAGGCAGACAATGTCGGCGGACTCTAAACCCTGTAAAACCTGACCGGCAGGGTAATCGCGCAACTCCTTTAACGGCATATAAAGTGCCGCACCACTACTCGGACGCAGGGAGTGAATTTTGCACAGCGCCTGCAACAGATGCGACAAACCAGTTCCGGAAGAACCGCATAGATAGGCGTACTGCTTGCCCTCATCTTGCAACAGCATCTTGGCCAGATGCTGAGGAGTGCCATTGGGAGCATAAAAATTATCGAAGGTAGCCTGGTTATCTAATTTGATACCCAAACTCAATTGCTGAAAATCGTTCACTTAGCGATCCAATTAAATTCTAAATTTCCGCTGAAACGCGCCGCTTGTGAGGTCTGGCTTTCCAGACGACCACTGCGCACCAACGCTGATTCGAGCAGATCTACACTGCCCTCGATATTCAAAGTTAAGGAAAGTTTATCGCCGTTAACCGCAAATATATTTAAAGACTGCACCAATTCAAGCTTCTGAAGCTGTGAAATCACGGCTTGATAGTCGCCATAGGAATCGACCTGATTGATGTGCACAATCAACTCATCGGCATTGGTTTGAGGAATATAAGTAAACTGCCCAGAGAGACTATCAACCAAATCATTGACCGCCAGCGACGCAAATAGCTCAGTGTTTCCAGCGCGTACATCATTAAAGCCACGCCCGCCTGCTACCTGATACGTCCAGGCGCCACGCGCCTCACCGGTTGCCGTCGTAAAAAAGCGCACCAGCGCCCAACCATCGGCGGCATAGCGCTGAGATGCAGCCTCAATTGCCTTGCTCTGCAATCCCCAGGCCTCATTGACCGACAGCGACAACTGATCTTCGAGATCAAAGGCCGGCAGCCGGTAAGGCATACCGCGCTGCTGCATAAGACCATCAAACTGCTGCGTAAATTCAGGCAGCGTCTGCTCAGTGACAAATTGACGGCCGCTTTCGGGGTCGTCACTCACTATCCAGATCAGCAGCTTGGGCCGATCAGAAGGCAGAATCGGCAGCTTCGCCCAGCGGATCAAATGATCAATCGCCTGACGAGAAAAATTAACCTGCAACTCGGTTTTCGGCAACTCACCCGGCTCCGCAGGCAAACTCTTATAACCTACCCCAGCAACGTAATTGTCTGTATTACTTACTGCTTCCTGAATGCCCGGCACTTGCATAATACTGCTATTACCGGTTAGTTTAACCAGCACCTGAGCAAGGGCATCACGCACACCAGATTTACGAGATTCCTCTGTTTGATCGGCAACAGAAATTTGTCCGCTATAGAGTCCGGAAACCTCTTCAGCGATCACTTCAGCCGGCACAGAGGTCCAAAATAGGGCAAAAACCAAAATTAATGTCCGTTTCAACGGTTTTTCTCCAAAAAATTTGCAACATTATATCAGTGCTTGATGAAAAGTAGGCCCACTGCATCTAAAATAGCGGGTCACCAACGGAAGCCATTAGCCATGACAGAAAACAAATCACTTAGCTATAAAGATGCAGGCGTCGATATCGATGCGGGCAATGCACTTATCGAAAAAATTAAAGGTGCCGCAAAACGCACACGCCGACCAGAAGTAATGGCAGGCTTGGGTGGATTTGGCGCACTCTTCGAATTACCCACTGGCTACACTCAGCCAGTACTGGTTTCCGGAACCGATGGTGTTGGCACTAAATTGCGCCTAGCACTGGATCACGGCAAACATGACACCGTGGGTATTGATCTGGTCGCCATGTGCGTTAACGATCTGATTGTCTGTGGTGCCGAGCCACTGTTCTTCCTCGACTACTACGCCACTGGCAAGCTAGAGATAGACACCGCCGCTGCCGTAGTCAACGGTATTGCCGATGGCTGTGAACTCTCCGGATGTTCCCTAATCGGTGGCGAGACCGCAGAGATGCCAGGTATGTACGAAGGCGAAGACTACGACCTGGCCGGATTCTGTGTTGGTATTGCCGAAAAATCTGAATTAATCGACGGCACTAAAGTTGCCGTTGGCGACAAGCTGATTGGCCTAGCCTCAAGCGGCCCCCACTCCAACGGCTACTCACTGATTCGCAAAGTACTGGAAGTGACAGGCACAGATCCCGCTGTTGAACAGCTCGATGGCAAACCGCTGATCGACTTACTGATGGAACCGACACGAATTTACGTCAAGCCATTGCTTGAGCTGATCAAACAATCTCAAGTCAATGCGCTGGCACATATTACCGGCGGCGGATTATTGGAGAATATACCCCGTGTTCTACCCGACAATGCCAAAGCGGTTATCGACACTCAAGCCTGGAAGCGTCCAGTGGTCTTTGACTGGCTGCAAAAAGGCGGCAATATCGACGAACACGAAATGCACCGCACTCTTAACTGTGGTGTCGGCATGGTGATCTGTGTACCAGCTGACCGAGCCCAGGAAGCTCTGGATATGTTGGCTGCCAGCGGTGAAACGGCCTTTGAACTGGGCAGTATCTCTGAGCTGAATGCAGGCGAAGAGCAGGTGCAGCTAGTTGGACTATCTTAATGACTGATGGGCTAACAACTGACAGCTCGTCGCCCAAGCGACGAATAGTAGTCCTAATATCTGGCGGCGGTTCCAACCTGCAGTCATTTATCGACGCCTGCGCCGACGGCTCATTAAGCGCCGATGTTGTAGCAGTAATCAGCAATAAAGCCGGCGTTAAAGGCCTCGAACGAGCCGCTAACGTCGGTATTCCCAACATTACCCTCGACCACAAGAGCTTTGAATCGCGAGGCGCATTTGATCAGGCCCTCGGCGATGTGATTGAGAGCTTCTCGCCGGACCTGATTATTCTGGCCGGCTTTATGCGCATTCTCACACCGCATTTTGTTAACCGCTTCCTTGGCCAGCTGATGAATATCCACCCCTCACTGCTGCCAAAATATCCCGGACTGCACACTCATCAGCGCGCTATAGATGCGGGCGATGATGAAGCCGGTGCCACCGTGCACTTTGTCACTCCGGAACTCGACGGCGGCCCAACCATTGTTCAAGCCCGGGTGCCTGTTTTAAAAAATGACACAGCAGACCTACTGGCAAGCCGAATACTAGCTTTTGAGCATCAGATTTACCCGCTGGCTGCCGAGTGGTTTTGTCAGGGGCTTTTAGAACTGAGAGATGGCAATATCATCTTCGATAATAATTTGCTGCCAGCGGAAGGGGTCAGCCTCTAGATACGAGAGAAAATATAATGTCGGGCAATTCATTAATAACTAATTGCCACGAACTATCTGCTATTTTGCTACTCTAACCAAACCAGCTAAATACCGAGATTAACAGAGTGATACTGTCCCGCATGCTTAGAGAATCTAAAACTTATACTTCGGGTTGCAAAAAACTGCTCTCACTGCTGCTATTAATAATCGCCAGCCCGGCGTTTAGCCACAGTCATAGCCACCCCCACGCCCATTCTCAAGAGCAGGTCCAAGAGCAAGAGCAAGCCCAAGAAAACACCCCCACCGAAGCACCAATCAGCCTCTATCGGGCGAGCTATACAGCCCAGTTTAGCGGCCTAAATATTAACGCCGTGCAAAAACTCGAAGAAATCGAGCCGGGGATTTACCGTGAAAGCCTGACTGCAAAAAACTTTATTGGCCAGGTCAATGAGCAGACCACCTTTAGAGTCTCTGCAGACCAGCAACTCTTCCCAATTCAATACAGCTATGACCGTTCAGTGTTTGGAAAAGACCGTTCAGAAGTGCAGAGCTACGACTGGGAAAACCGCACAGTAGCGTATAAAAAAGATGGCAAGACCAACAGCGAGTTGGCCCTTGAAGCCGGCTATTTGGATATGATCACCCACAGACTGCAACTGCGCCGCGATCTAAACTCCGGCAAGCAAATTTTTTCCTATCCTGTTATTTCCCGCGGTAAACTGAAACAATACGACTACAAGGTCGTTTCTGAACAAATTTTACAGACCACCATCGGGCCCTTAAATACAGTAAAAGTAGAAAGAGTTATAAAAGAGGGTGATAAAACCGTCAACGTATGGCTGGCAACTGATTGGGATTACCTGGTCGTAAAGCTGGAACAATCAAAAGGTAAAGACGGCCATCACCTAGAATTACGTAGCGCCACAATAAATAATATAACAATAACGCCACTGGCTAAAACTGACGAGAAGCAACTATGAATCGCCCACGTAAACCCTCCGGCTCAAACCCCATCCTTGTTATTGGCACATTAATAGCAGTGGCCATAGTTGTTGGTGTTATCTACCAATCACAGTCGACGCCAAGTGAAGACCTTGAGATGATCGCCATACCAGAGCAAGAAGTGGCGCCAGTTATTCAAGCGCCGGTCGTTCCAGAAGCGGTTATCCCCAGCGCGCCAGAACCTGAAGCAGAGCCACAGGTTAAACCGCAGCAAAAACTGGTCTCCAAGCCACCACAGCTTCCGGGTATAGATAATAGCGACGACTTTATCCGCGATCGCTTGCTGCTTATCAATAGCAAACCAGAATTTTCAACATGGGTGAAAACTGACGACCTAGTAAGGCGCACAGCCAGCTATTTCGACGGACTCTCCAATGGTGTAATACTGTCCAAGATCCTTCCTCTGACCCCACCAGAGGGCAAATTTGCCACCCATAAAAGTGACGGCAGTATCTGGTTGAATGCGGGAAATTACGAACGTTATGATCGCACTATCAATGCAATTGCCAATACAGACATGGCCTCGATAGCAAAGATGTTTCACTTCTCGCGACCGCTATTAGAAACCGCATTCTCAGAAATGGGCTACAACCCGCGACAAATGGACGGCATTGTTCTTCAAGCCATCGACATGGTTTTGGCAACACCAATCATTATAGAACCGATTAAGTTGACCCGAGAGTCAGTGATCTACAAATTTGCTGACCCCGCCCTCGAAGCACTGCCACCCATACAAAAGCAACTGCTGAGAACCGGACCGGAAAATACCAAGCATCTTCAACAGCAGGCAACTGCACTGAGAAATGCCCTGTTAAATCCCAATTAGGTCAGTGGATCGATAAAAGAAGCAGTCGAAAAAAAACCTGGATTAAATGTCCAGGTTTTTTTATATCTCAATATTGCCCGCAGGCAATTAAGTCTTCGGCAAAGTAACGCCGGTCTGTCCTTGATACTTCCCACCGCGGTCAGCATAGGAGGTTTCACAGACTTCATCAGATTCAAAGAACAGCATCTGAGCCACACCTTCATTGGCATAAATCTTCGCCGGAAGGTTGGTAGTATTCGAAAATTCCAGAGTTACATGACCTTCCCACTCAGGCTCAAGAGGCGTGACATTAACGATAATGCCGCAGCGCGCGTAGGTAGACTTGCCCAGACAGATCGTTAGGACAGAGCGTGGAATCTTAAAGTATTCAACCGTTCTCGCCAACGCGAAAGAGTTGGGTGGAATAATGCAGTAATCGCCTTTCATATCCACAAAAGAGTCATTATCAAAGTTTTTCGGATCCACCGTCTTCGAGTGGACATTGGTAAAAACCTTGAACTCATTGGCACAGCGAACATCGTAGCCGTAACTAGAAGTACCGTAAGAAATCACCCGCTCTTCACCTGAGTAACGCACCTGCCCCGCCTCAAATGGTTGAATCATTTGCTGCTGTTCAGCCATACGGCGAATCCAGTGATCTGACTTAATGCTCATTGATTATTCTCTTTATTGGTTTGGTCGCGATAACAACGCAGCCGTTGGCTGCACCTCACTAAACTGCACTGGATGAAAAGTGCAGCCGGTATGATACCGATTTACGCGGGTTGGGCAAGGGGAAGTCTAGGAGGCCGTCATCCCAGCATAAGATCGTCATACTGGCGCAGGCCAGTATCTATTGATCTGCAAGAGGTCCCAG
>Ga0206125_10004687_pt1 | contig 11942 bp, 11 predicted proteins | sample Helgoland_Spring_4_FD_148598 | JGI IMG/M metagenome (GOLD analysis project Ga0206125, IMG submission 148598) | Pelagic subsurface seawater microbial communities from Kabeltonne, Helgoland, North Sea - Helgoland_Spring_Bloom_20160331_1 | ecosystem: Environmental > Aquatic > Marine > Epipelagic ...
ATAATGAAAACTATAAGTATACTCAAGATTATAGATTGTATTTAGAGCTATTTAAAAATAAATGCTACGGCACTAACCTTAAAGAACAATTATTGGTTTACAGGGTTTTAAACTCAAATATTTCTCATAATAACAGAGATACACAAGATGATCTTGCAAGTAGCGCAATAAAATCCGCATGGCAAGAGTGCTATGGAATTTCTGTAAATATTCAGTTTGTAAAAAAAATACGTTCCGCCATTGTTTACAGGGAGCAATTAGGGCAAATAAATACCTTAGAGGCCATAATTTATTTTAGAAATTTATATAAGCAATTTCAAAAACAGTTTAACCAAAACAGCGTAGCTTTAAAAGAAATGCGAACCCTTGTTAATCTAGTTATAGATGTATTCTACAATACTAAAAAGGCAAAGCTCATTAAGCATATCGTTTATTTTAACTCGAGATTTCATGCTCTTATTTAATAATAAAATATCCTGATTTGAAAATACTATTCTGCGCTTATGATAGACCAGGGCAAATAGCTTCAGGACCCAATGCCTGGTTGCAAAGGCTTGTTCCAGATTTAATAAGTAATTACGGTCTTGATATTCAAACCCTTTTTGTTTATTCGGGAGAATCTAAAAAATGTCCAACAATAAGCTTTTTTAAAAACAAAAACCTACCACTTCAACTCATAAATAGAGATTCTTGTAATTATGTTGAAGATCAAGTAAAAGAGCTGTTAAACATTGTAAAAAGAGAATATATATCAATTGTGGTTGCCAATTTGGTTGTTCCCGCGTTATATGCAACTCAATACTTAAAGCCGTTTAATATTCCTGTTATAGGCGTTATGCATTCTAGCGATAAATTTTACAAAGGTGTTATAGCCAAATTTATTCATGGTAAGACCAAAAATCAGTTAACCACTGCTGTATCAGTATCAGGATATATCAATACTATTTGTAGATCTAAAAACACCCAAACCCAGTTACTTAATATTCCTTGTGGTACACCAGAGGTTAAAAATAGCACCTCACTAGATAGCCAAGAAATTTTAAAAGTAATTTATGCAGGAAGATTAGTTAAAGAAGCCAAGCAGGTATTAAAATTGACAAAAGCATTTTGCGACGCCTCTAAAGTAAATAGTAATCTAGATTTTAGTATTTATGGTGATGGTGACAAAGAGCAATCTATAAAGGCTCTGATTGAGGACCAGAAAGCATCTAAAAATGTAATGCTTTTTAAGGCTTTACCGCCAAGTCAAATTATAAACAAAATGCAAGAGCACCATGTATTTACACTTATGAGTGATTATGAAGGGATGCCTATAGCCTTAATGGAAGCGATGGCTTGTGGTTTGGTGCCAGTATGTTATGTTGGTGAAGGCGGAGTAGATGAAATAATAGAGCACGGTGTAAATGGGTTTATCGTTAAAAATAGGGGTGAAGACTATCAAGAAAAATTACAACTTTTAGTTAATGATAGATCGCTTTGGGAAACCATGTCCAAAAATGCACGAGCAACCATACAACAAAAGTATAGTTCAAAAATTATACATCAAAAGTGGTATGAGCTATTAAACCAATGTAAAGATGTAAAACAAAAACCTTTGCGCATTTCTTTGCGTATTAAATTAAAAGGCCCTCTCTTGTATTATGGAGATAACAGAAATCCAAATTTTAAAGATAGAAGCACAAGATTTTTAAAATCTAATTGGATGGCCTTTAGAATATTTGTAAAACCGAGAGCTAGATTAAGAGAATTATTTAAATAATGAGAGCTAAAAAAAATATTTTAATTGTTTCGCCTGCCAAAATAGGACTTACCGAAACTTTTATAAGAGCGCACATAGACCAGTTGTATGGCAATGTGTTTTACCTCTATGGTTGGGACTTAGATTTTATGACACAGAGTGGTATTTCTCTGAGTGAGCTGTATAAACCCAAGTCTAGTTTTTTGACTAAGCTCAAATCTTTGTTACCACATTATATTTATTTTCGTCTAGCCCAAAAGCGCAAAAAAAACTACACAAAAGAAGCACATATAAAACGCTACATACAAGAACATCAAATTGATGTTGTATTAGCAGAGTACGGCACTGCAGGAAGTTTTATAGCACCAATTTGTAAAAGTTTAAGCCTTCCTCTATTGGTTCATTTTCATGGTTTTGATGCATCAAGATCAGATATACTAAACACCTTTAAAAAAGGGTATCAATTTATGTTCTCACATGCTACAAAAATCATTGTAGTGTCTACTGCTATGAAACAAGCATTAGTAGGGCAAGGTTGCCCTGAAAAAAAGTTGGTTCTAAATACCTATGGACCTCATCCAGATTATTTAAATATAAAACCTAATTTAGAATCTAATTATATCATTTCTGTAGGGAGACACACCTACAAAAAAGGACCTTATTTGACGATACTGGCTTTTCAAAAAGTATTAGATAAACATCCAAGTTTGAAATTTAAAATGATAGGAGACGGTGAACTGTTTGATGTGAGTAAAAACCTAGTTAAAAGTTTAGATTTAGAAAATAATATAATTTTATTGGGTGGTTTAGAGCGTAAAGAGATTATCAAGCATTTAGAAACCGCTTTTCTATTTGTACAACACTCTTTAGTAGCCTTAAATGGAGATAGTGAAGGTACACCCGTTGGTATTATAGAAGCTATGGCTGCAGGTTTACCTGTGGTATCTACAAGACATGCAGGGATTCCTGATGTGGTTATAGAGAACAAAACGGGTTTTTTAGTAGATGAAGGGGATATTGACGCGATGGCAGAGGAGATACTCAAAATTGTAAACAATAGGGAATTAGCAGAAACTTTTGGAAAAAAAGGTAACGTGGAAATTGCAGCGCACTACAACTTAGAAAATCATTTAGAAATAATTAACCAGTTAATTTATGCCATCTAAGTTTAAATTAGAGGTGTCTGTGATTATTCCGGTATACAATGCCGAAAAGTTTTTACAAAAAGCAGTAGAATCTGCAGTGTATTTAGGAGAGGTTGGAGAAATTATTTTAATAGAAGACCAGTCTCCAGACAATGCGTTAGCTTTAGCCAAGGAACTCGAGAAGGAATTTGACAAAGTTAAACTATACCAACACCCTGATAAAAAAAATCATGGCGCAGGCGCCTCCCGTAATTTAGGCATACAAAAAGCAAGTTGTGAGTATATTGCCTTTTTGGATGCTGATGATTATTATCTGCCAAACAGATTTGTTAAAGACAAATTAGTATTTGAAACTCATGATAATTGTGATGGGGTGTATAGCGCTGTTGGCACACACTTTTATAGTCAAGAAGCAAAAAACGATTTTTTCGAAAAAGGTTTTGGATACCAGGAGATACTAACTTTAAAAGGTGAGGTGCCCCCACAAGAGCTTTTTGCAGTACTATTTAATAGGCATCAAAATGTAACTGGTGAATTTAGCACCAATGGAATAACTGTAAAGAAATCGGTGTTAAAAAAAATAGGTTATTTTAACACAGCATTAAAATTACGCCAAGATATTCATTTGTGGAGGCGACTGGCGGGTTTTTGTAATTTATATGTCGGTGAGATTGTTACACCAACTGCTATGCGCGGTATACATGCCAGCAATAGAATGACAAAACTAGATGACCACAAACAGTATATAGACCTATGGTGGCAGAGTTTAAAAAAGGAATTTAAAACTAAGTATTTAGAAAAATCACAATATGATATTTTTTTGCAGTGTTATTTTAATTATTTAGCGAGCCAGCCAAATAAAATAATTGCAGTAAAATCTCTAATAGATAATGTTTTAAAATATCCAAAAATAACAAGAGAATCTTATGGCGATTTTGATTTTAACTTTTGGAAAGTATTTGGCAAGAATTGGTTGACACTGCATTTAATTTCTTTTAAAAATAGATTAATCCTCAAGAAATAAATATTTTTTAACTCATGAGACATTTACATTTAATAATAAATTTCATTAGAGTTTTTAAATACTTAGGGCTGTTCCAAATTCTGAGATTTTATACGCTCAAAAAAAATAAAATATCACAATTTAAAATTAGAAATTATAAGAATAAATTTTTTCTAAGAGGTGCTACCTCTGATTCATGGGTTTTTGATATGAATATAATTAGAGAAGAATATAAGGTGTTTATGCCAATAGAAAGTCCTAAAACTATTTTAGATGCTGGCGCAAATATTGGTACTGCAAGTAGGTTTTTTTCTAACCAATTTCCGAAGGCTGAAATTATCGCTATTGAACCGGATTCAGAAAACTATGAGATTCTAATAAAAAATACAGAATATAACAAAAACATACAATGTTTAAAAGGGGGACTATGGTCGTCAGACACAAATCTTTCTATTGTAAATGATGATGAGTGGAAGTATGCAATAAGAGTTAAGCAAGATGCATTAGAAGGTGAAATAAATGCATTTAGTATTCCCGGAATAATGAAAATGCAAGGCTGGGACTTTATAGACATTTTAAAACTCGATATAGAAGGTTCTGAGGTAGAAATTTTGTCTAAACACTCAGAATTATGGGTTGAAAAAATAGGCATGTTAATTATTGAATTACATCCAAGTTTAGATGAAAAATGTGCTAGAGTCTTGTTTGAAGCTTTTTCAAACAAAGATTTTAACCTTCAATGGAGTGGTGAGAATTTAGCTTTAATTTTTAAGAATCAAAATAATTAATGAAAACACATTTTATATCTGGAGGTTGCGGTTTTGTTGGTCGTAATATGGTAAAACGCTTGTACAAAAACACCACAGACCGTATTTTATTTATTGATAATTTATCTGTGGGTAAACATCCATCAGAGTGGTTAGATATCCCTCTTAAAAAAACCGTTGGTATTCTTGAAATTTACGGTAAAGATGAGCGCCTTTGTTTTATAAGAGAAGACTTTAGAGTTACCTTAAACAAGTTAGTACATACGCCTGGTTATTTAAAAAATGACTTAGGCTTAGATATAGAAAAATTTACAGATGTCTACCATTTTGCAGCCATTGTTGGAGGGCGCGCCATGATAGATGGAGACCCTATACAAGTAGCCTTAGATTTATCTATAGATGCCGAGTTTTTTTTCTGGGTGAGCCGTCATAAACCTCAAAGGGTGTTGTACCCAAGCTCTAGTGCGGCCTATCCTGTGAGTTTGCAAACCCAGGACAATACCATACAACTTAAAGAGTCAGACATAGATTTTAATAACATGGGCCAGCCAGACATGACCTATGGCTGGACCAAACTCACCGGAGAGTTTTTGGCAAAAATTACAGCCAAACATTACGGGGTTAGCATCACCTGTATACGTCCATTTTCTGGCTATGGAGAAGATCAAGACTACTCCTACCCAACGCCTGCGATTGCTAGGCGGGCTGTTTTTAAAGAGGCTCCCTTTGAGGTATGGGGCTCTGGCCACCAAGGGCGAGATTTTGTTCACATAGATGATGTGTTAGATTGTATAGCAGTAGCCATGGACAAAATACAGGACGGTACCGCCATTAACATAGGCCAAGGAGTACTCACCTCATTTAGAGATCTTATTGCGCTATTTTGCGAGTTTGCAGACTATGATCCAGAGATAAAACCACTCTTAGACAAGCCGGTTGGGGTACACAGTCGCTACTGTGATATGTCCTGGGTCAAAGAAAACTTAGGCTGGGAGCCAAAAATATCAATTAAAGAAGGTATGAAGCGGGTATATGATGCTGTGAAAATAAAGGAGATTGCGCAGGGAAATTTAAAATAACAATACAATTATAATGAAAATTTTATTTGCAAGTATACCACAACCTAGAAATAGATTTGTTCGTGATTTACAAGAAGGTATGGATACACATGCGAAAGTTGTTTATGATTGTGATGAGTTTTGGTCTTGTAAAAATAATTTTGATATTGTCCACATTCATGAACCGGAGTACCTTTCTTATGAGCTTGAAGCTTGTATGAACAATACAGACCCCATCCCGAAGGAATTATGGAATCGGCTTATTACAAGTCTTGAACATTGGAAAAAAAACTCAAAATTAATTCACACAAGACATGTACAGGAGCCACATGTTAGAAGAGATGACGAATTTAAAAAACTATACCAAACTGTTTTTTCATATTGTTCTGGAATTTCTCATTTTGCAAACTTCAGTATAGCTCAATTTAAGTCATTTTACCCAGAATTAGAGCATATTGATCATCAGGTTATTCCGCATCAAAATTATGCATCATTACCAAATGATATATCTAAAGAAGAAGCAAGGTATAACTTAAATATAAAGAGTGATGCAAAGGTTATGCTTGTTTTTGGTATGGTTAAAGAGCGTGAAAAGCAATTAATCCAAACAGCTTTTAATGCCATGCCTTCACATAATAAAGTATTACTAGCTCCTGGGTGGCAAACTAAAAGACGTAATATAAGATGGATACGTTTGCGAGAGTGGGTTTTTAATTATGAGCTTAAAAAGGCATTAAAAAATAATAAGTTTAGGACAAATTTAGGCTTCATAAAAGAGGAGGATGCACAAAATTATTGCAATGCTGCAGACGTGTTACTAATACCTAGAATAGATGAGCTTAATTCAGGAAATATTACATTAGGTTTTACTTTTGGCTTAGTCGTGTTAGGAAGAAATGGTGGTGATATAGGTGAAATTTTGAAGGAAACAAAAAATCCTGTATTTGATCCTGCTGATGATAAATCAATCAAAATCGCTTTAAATACTTCACTGAATTTAGCGCAAGATAATCATGGGTTGAAAAATAAGGAAATAGCACTACAGGAATGGGGAATTGATACCATAAGCAAAAAATATATAAGTTTATATTCAGCTTACAGTGAAATTTAAATGGAAAAAACAGTGATTGACAAGCCGTCTTATGATAATTTTGAAACTCCAGTTTTAATAATTTGCTATAATCGAGAAGCGTATATTGAAGCGCAGCTTGATCAGATTAGAAAAGTAAAGCCAGTTAATCTTTTTATAGCTTGTGATGGTCCAAGAAATAGTTTGGATGCAGTAAAGGTAAAAAAAGTAAGGGAGAGATATTTAAATTTAATTGATTGGGAATGTACTATACAAACAAATTTTCAAGAAATTAACCATGGTTGTTTTAAAGGTGTTAAAGGTGCTTTAGATTGGTTCTTTACATATAATAAAGAAGGAATTATTTTAGAAGATGACATAATTCCAACAATAGATTTTTTTCTTTTTATGGAGGTAATGTTAAATACCTATCGCGAAAACAATAATGTTTTTTGCATAAGTGGTTGTAATTTAGGCTATACAACTCCTGACTCTATATTTACTTCAAAAATAATGAATATGTGGGGTTGGGCAACTTGGTCTGATCGGTTTTTTGAAGTTGATTTTAACATATTGTCTTGGAAAAAAGTATCTAATAAAAGATGGTTTCTTTATAAGAAGTTAAGAAGTACCATTTTTGATTTTGATTGGAATTGGATTGATTATTGGATTTCAATTTTTAATGATGCAGTTGAGAATGAACGTTACACAACTTGGGATTATCAGCTTATTTATAATCAAATAGTTTCTGGAAAATTAACGGTATTCCCAGGAGTAAACTTAGTAAGAAATTTAGGATTTGACGAAGATGCCACTCATACTAAAAACGAGCAACATACCGCATATAACTTAAAAACACATAAATTAAATTGGCCCATACAAATTCCCGTAAAATTAAACCCTAATATAGATTTTTATGAAACGGTTTTAAAAGAGCGTTGGGCTTATTATAAGCGACCGAATTGGAAATATTACATTGGTCAAATAATAAAAAATTGTTTTAATTATTAGATTAAATGCCTAAAATATATCTGTACACAACTTTCTATAAAGAACAAAACAATCTTCGCAAACAAGAATTGTTGTCTTGTTTCCAAAATAATCTTTCAAACAAAGCAATTTCAAAAATTATAGTTTTTAATGAAGGAGAAAGCATATCGTATTTAGAACCTACTAAAATAGAAGAGGTATTTATAGATAAACGACCCACCTACCAGGATTTTATAAACTATATCAACACCAACTCAAGCCCAGATGATATTCATATCATCGCAAACACAGATATTTATTTTGATACAAACATAAAAGTTTTAAAGTATATAAATTTAAAAGATACTTGTTTGGCTTTATCTAGATGGGATGCCGCAGATACCATAAAACCAAAACTCTACAACCATAACGATAGCCAAGATGTTTGGGTTTTTAAAGGTCCTATAAAAGAAAATTTAAGTGCAATTTTTCCTTTAGGTGTACCGCGTTGTGACAACCGTTTGCTGTATGAACTAGAAAAAGCTGAGTATATGGTGCTGAATCCGGCATTTAGTATTAAGTCTTATCATATCCACAAAGGGCAGCGTGCGTTGGTGTATTCAGAAGATGATAATGTGTATAAAATAGAACCACCGTATCGTTATTTGTATCCTCATAACCTTTACGGGTTTTGGAAAACGCGTTATTTTAATTACAAGCACAAAGAGAAATTAGGGGCTTATTGTTACGACATTAAGAAAGTAAATTTTTGGTGGCCAGTGCGCTTACTTAGAAAAATACTAGAAGTACTCACAAGAAAAAAAATGTCTTTAATAGGGTATAACTAATGCAAACAGGAACAGAAGCATTTCATATAAAAATTGCTACGGTACCCAAAGGAATCATAAGGCCCCTTTGGTCCGTCATCATTCCTACCTATAACTGTGCAAACTATCTTAAAGAAACTCTGGCATCTGTTTTAGCACAAGATCCCGGAGAAGCAATAATGGAAATTATTGTTGTAGATGACCATTCGACCAAAGACGATCCAGAGGCTGCTGTAAAAGAATTTGGAAACGGTAGGGTTCAGTTTTATAGGCAACCAAAAAATATAGGAAAAAGTTCTAATTATGCTTTTGGTATTAATCTTTCCAAAGGGCATTATATTCATTTATTACATGGTGACGATACTGTAGAACCAGGATTTTATAAGACAATAGTAAATTTATTTAAAGAGCATCCAAAAGCCTCAGCAGCATTTTGCCGCTCTAACTATATTAATGCCGATAATCATAAAATAGGTGAGACAGAATTACTCATTCCTAAATCAGGAATAATTAATAATTTTTTAGAACGTATTGCTGTTTGGCAACTAATACAGCCACCAAGTATCGTCTTTAAAAGAGAAGTTTATGAAACTTTAGGAGGCTATGATACCCGGCTAGAGTATATTGAAGACTGGGAGTTTTATGTAAGGGCAGCACTGAATTATAAATTTATTTACAGTCCAGAAATTTTAGCTAATTACAGAGTTTTTCCAGAAAATTCTTCAAGCAAGTCTGCCAAAGAAGGTAAGCGTGTTAAAACTATTGAGCGAGTCCTATCTATTATTGATGCGTACTTGCCACAAAATATAAAAGCAAAGATTAAGATGCTAAGGCACAGAGCGGTATCTATTTATCTTTTAAATTATATTCCAAAGCTTATTAAAACTAAAGACACAAAGGGTTTTTTAGTATTTACCAAAGCCTTTTTTAAATATAATAGAAGCCCACAGTTGTTTGGGCGTTGGTTGCGTTTCATTTTTCAATATAAAAGATTTTTGACGCCTAAAGATTAATGCAATACTATCAAAAAATAGATGGGCTTAGATGTATAGCGATAATTGCTGTTATGGTACATCACATAGCAAGCATTTTTAGCACCTATATAGATTGGGGTTATTTTGGTGTAGACTTGTTTTTTGTTATTAGTGGTTTTTTGATTACCTCAATATTATTAAAAACAAAAGGCTCCTTTAAAACAACGTATATTAATTTTTTAGCAAGACGATCGCTACGTATTTTTCCTTTGTACTATTTTACAATATTTATTTTTGTGATTATCGGGCATCCTTTGGTATTAGAAAACATAGGATACTTGCTCACCTATACATTCAATTATAGATATCCATTAATTACTCAGGCAAATCCTTTAGGTCATTTTTGGTCTCTGAGTGTAGAAGAGCAGTACTATTTATTTTGGCCTATTATAGTATTGGCATTGCGCCATCATATAAAAATATTAGTATTTGTTGCACTTGCAATCATTACGTTTGCTTACTCCCAAATAGCTTTTAACATTATTCCGTCAATCAGCATATATAATTATGTTGGTCTGCCCGCGCGTATGGGGTCTTTGGGCTTAGGGTCTATAGGCGCTATGTTTTTTATGTTGCAGTCACAAATCTTGAAATATATCTTACATCATAAGCTTATAGAATACAGTATGTTTGCCCTATGGTTAGTAGCATTAGTGTTGTTAAAGCCTTTCTTGCTGGGATTAGCATCTGTTTTTATGGTTATGAAAGCGGCTCAAAATTCCTTTCATTTTCAAGGTTTTAACTGGTTGCTAACCCATAAATTCACTTTATATATTGGTAAAATTTCTTATGGCCTATATGTGTACCATATTATAGTTATTTATTATATGACTCCTTATGTTTTTAATCCTATTTGGCATAGTATAAATTTTGAAGCGTTTGGGAAACTTAGTGTTTTACAATACCATTCTTGGTTAATTAAACTACCTCTTTATTTTAGTGTTACGATTATTTTGTCAGATCTTTCTTATCGTCATTTTGAAAAACCACTTTTAAAACTAAAAAGATATTTTGTGTAAAATATGGCATCTCAAAAACTTTTAATTGCCTGGGTATATCATCCTGCCGTTGGGCATTTGGTTGAAGCTTTGCAGGTAGCTGCAAATTATTACAGTGCAAACCCAAAACTTGAAATTCATGTTTTAGTAAATAGTAAAACACCATTTGTAATAGGGAACTATTGTGAGTTTATATCTAAAGTGCATCCTGTGCAGGTACAACTAGATGGCTTCAATTTAACTTCTTTTAAAGATATTGAGCAATATGAGTTTGAGTATGTGATTTTCCCAAAACGTTTTAAATACTCTCATCAAGATTTCCCTGAACATTTTTTAAAGGCAAATCATTTTTTGCAAGATTATTTTAAACCAAAAATTTGGGGAGGATACAATGACACGCCATCTAAAGATCTAATGGCCTTACAAGAAAACCCATATAGCGGCTTTAAAATAAAAACACCTAAAAATAAAATAACCTATAATTTACCAGATGCGTCAGGTGCACCCATATTTTCTGTGATGCTAAAAGGCGCTTCTAAGCAAACTAAGTGGCCCTCACTCAAAACATGGAAGATTATTTTATTACATATCAAGAAGAAATATCCAGAGGCGCTTTTTTTAATTACTGGAGTTTTAGAGGCTCATGGAGATATACATAATAGCAACTCCCAACTTAAAAATAAAATAGACACTTTCATTACAAGTATTCCTGGGGCAATTAATTGTTATGATATTGGCTTAGAAAATCAATTGTCAATAATTCAAAACTCAAACGTTTTTATAGCGCCACATACCGGTTTTGCATTTTTAGCACCTTGTTTGGGCACACCTTGGCTGGCATTATCTGGCGGAGAGTGGGCAGAGGAGATGCCTGCACAAATACCTTTTTATAGCGTGTTGCCAGGTTGTAAAAAATATCCCTGCCATGGAGGCGATATGAAATTTGAATGTAAGGCTCGTGTAAAATTAAAACAACCCATAAAGTGTATGTCAAGTTTAAATACTAAATTAGATGATATTCTTCTTGGTATTGAAAAACTCTTGGGTAGACATTATTCCTATGATACTGCATTTAAAGATTATCAAAATTCTGCAATTAGCAATAATGTGAATCTTAAAAAACTATGGCGTGTATCTAAATATAATACAAAATGAAAAAATTATTTAAGTATTTTAAATCAATACATTATTATAGTATAGGAAAACAACTATTAAACGACAGAATCTATAGAGAGGGTATTAAAAAAAGTGAGTTAGAATATCTTAAAACACCCAATAGAACAGATATAATAAATTATATAATCTCTGTTTTAAAGAAAGACACATTTTATCTA
>Ga0206125_10004688_pt1 | contig 11937 bp, 7 predicted proteins | sample Helgoland_Spring_4_FD_148598 | JGI IMG/M metagenome (GOLD analysis project Ga0206125, IMG submission 148598) | Pelagic subsurface seawater microbial communities from Kabeltonne, Helgoland, North Sea - Helgoland_Spring_Bloom_20160331_1 | ecosystem: Environmental > Aquatic > Marine > Epipelagic ...
CTGGGATGAATCTGCGGCTCAAACTGAGGCATTGCTGCAAACTGGAAAGGGACTTATCTTCGAGGCGTTGTTTAGTATCCCAGGTTCACTCGCCATTGCGGATATCATGCTGCCGGACTTTGCATCTGCTGCTCTACGCTGGCAGATGATCGAGGTTAAGTCTTCGACCAGCGTGAAAGACTACCACCGTGATGATGTCGCGATTCAGACCTACATCGCCCAACGCAGTGGACTCGCGCTATCGAAGGTGGGCGTTGCACACATCAACAATCAGTTCATCTATCCCGGGAATGAGAACTACGATGGCCTGTTGCATGTGGAAGATTTGACTGAAGAAGCGAAAGGCCGGCACGCGGAGGTGGAACTGTGGATTGCGGACGCACAATCCACCGCGGCACAGGAAGTCGAACCAATTATCAAGATCGGCGGCCATTGCCGCGAACCTTTCACCTGCGGATTCTACGACTACTGCCGGAAAGATGTCACTCAACCAGAGATCCCGACAAATATCCTCCCCCGAATTCATACTGCCAAAGTGAGCGACTGGGAGAGGCGTGGAATCACCGAACTACACGACACTCCAGACGATGAGCTCAACCTGATTCAACAACGGGTAAAGGCAGCCACTCTATCAGGTGAGACCTACTTTGATGCAGTAGGCGCGGCAACCGCACTCGGAGCCCAAGCCACCCACACCTACTTCTTAGACTTTGAAACCGTGACCTTCCCCGTTCCGATCTGGAAGGGCACCCGTCCCTATCAGCAGCTCCCCTTTCAATACAGCCTACATTTGGTTCACAAGAGCGGCGGACTACGTCATGCTGAGTTCCTCGATACCAGTGGTGACGATCCTCGCAAAGCGCTGGCCGAGCAACTTATACAAGACTGCGGTAATGATGGAGTGATCTTTGCTTATAATGCCGGATTCGAGAAAGGCGTGCTGAAGAGCCTGGCAGAATCTTTCCCCGAGTATACCAGTCAGTTGAACAGTATCATCCGTCGCTTGGACGACCTACTGCCGATTGCTCGGGACTGTTATTATCACCCCTCACAAAAGGGCAGCTGGAGCCTAAAGGCAGTGCTTCCTGCTATCTCTGAACTCAGATATTCAGACCTAGAAGAGGTGCAGAACGGCATGGCCGCTGTCGATGCTTACAAGGAAGCGATCAACTCGGATACCACGCCTGAGCGCAAACAAGAACTACGTGACCGCATGCTCGAATACTGTAAACTCGACACCTACGCGACCGTCAAAATGTGGAAGTTTTTCAAAGGCATAATAAAATAGATAAACTCTTAATCGATGGCGTTTTCTATCCCCAAATTTTAAACCATAGCCGAAGAGCACCTTTCATCCTTCAAACTTCCCCCTTCAAACTTCCAATTCCCCCTCTCCAGTCAACCCTCACCCCCGGACGCTAACGCCGCCAGAAAGCAAATTCCTACCAGTTAAAAATAAAAATGTCTTTTGAGTTGACCGCGTTCAGTTGAACCTACTAGTAAAGTATCATTAATAACTTATTTAAGTACATGCATTATTAAAAATACCAACGAGAACAATTTTATAGTAATGAAGGGTAATAAAATGAATCAGATTATGGGTGATATTTCAGCAATCGAAGAAGATAAATGTATGGAACCAGTTGAGTTAATCGCATTTGATGGATTAAATCAAATTGGTGACATAACTTCGGAAGATGAGATTAAAAAACTTAATAACACTTTGATAAAGCTTGCGCGTGAATTTAACCGCATTCTAAAAAGTCAGGACTTAAACGCTTTTAATTGCTTACTTGTTCATAATGGACAGGTTATTAAAATTGATGAAGGCGTGTTTTCTGATGATGACTTTGATTCTGTTCAATTTTTCACAGAGGTTGATAAAAATGGGCTAGAAGAGGAGAGTGGTCTTGTATTCTTCACCAATGTTGCAGAAGCCGATGATCAAATCTTTTTCACTTTATCTGAACTTATAGGAACGCCAATAAAAGCATACTATTTTAATGGTAGTGAATATGTCACTTGTATGTATGAAGATGGTGAGTTTGAATCGAGTGAACCATGGGAAGCCGAGCTAGGTGAAGGTGGAGAGCCCGTCATGCAATTAATTTCAAAATATGTTCGATAGTTTTTGTTGAAGAGTAAAATTGAGTATGAGCCCCGGCGAGCTGAACGATATGTTGTCGGTGGCTTTTTATTTAAAAGGTACAATACTTCCCAATTACGAGATAAGGATTCATCATACTTATCAAGAATCGATTTAATAAATAGTTTTGAATATCAAAATTATCCGTGCTTAACGCCGACCTATATAAGCATTAATAATGACATCGTACTTTATAAGCAAAAATTTATCACTAAAAGTTTGGTAAATCATATCGATCATGGTTCGCTTTGCCAACTGTCTAAAACGCTGGATTATCTAGAGCGAATCGGTTTTGTTCATGGAGACTTGAACAGAAAAAATATAATTAAAACAATAGACGGCTATAAGGTAATTGATTTCGAACCAAGTTTAATTCAATTTCGGAATGGACGAGAGGCGTTAGTTACTACGCCGCCGTATTATTCAATGAGTGAATATAGCAAAGGCCGATTAACAAGCCTAAGCGATAAAATAGGATTTTATTATTTTATTATGAGGCTTTTGGGTACTTTTAATAATAAAAAACTGTCTCAACTTTTAAAAAATCGAGATCATTCTGTTTATTTAGATGAAGAAGAGCTCAAGCAGAAATCATTTTTTGAAATATTAGAGTATTCTTTAGTTAGAAATTTAAATTAAAGTCACTGTTTCTTAATTGATAACTGAAGGACTTTTGATCGTGGGCTTGATCCGTTGGCGACCTTCGTGCGTTTGATCCTTGAACGCCTTGGATGCCTCGATGAAGCCGGCCTCGCTAAACTTGCGTAAAGGCAACGCTCCGACCATCACGAAATGGCCATACGCCGGCGAGATTGTTACTGGCGATCACATCATTCCACGTTCTGTTTGTCCCGAACTGGATAACGCCCTCTACAACCTTGAGATGATGCCGCTAACGCTCAACCAGAAGAAAAGCGCGAAGATCGGACAGAGGCAAATCGACTTAGCAAAACGATGGAACGCTGATGGGCTTCTAAGTAGCGAAGGATTAAGAAACGTCTTGGCTGTTTCCCCTTAAAAGATAGGCCGACTCGCTCGATCCACATAAGTTAGACTAAATAATTATGAAGACCTCGCTCTATCTGCGACACTTATCACTTTTTTGGCATACCCAGCTACGGCGGCGGCCAAAGTTGCGACATTAACTCCCGAACTTGAGAGGATTATTAGAAACGTCGGCTCTGGCCCGTCTAATCAGCTTCTGCTCAAAACTGTGCGCATCGAAGCTAAGCACTTGGACCTCCTTTATCTGAAGCATATTGAAGTCGAGCAGCGTCCTGTTAGGCTGTAATGCAAGCACATAAAGTCCTGATAAACCGGCTTCAGCAATTGCTTTCCTTTGCCGCTGCGACGTCTTATCGCTACCCGTGACAGGGTGAGCTAATGAATCCGAATCAAAACGGGCGTAACCTTTCAATCTTCGATATAATGAAGCACTAGATTTACCGATCTTCTGGATCTTGTTATCAAAATGCATGATATACACCCCAGACGCGCTTTGATCTAGCTTCTCAAGATTCTTTATCTGTAGGCCTTTCATAGGAAGCCATTCGGCAAAACCGAGATCTATGAAACCAGTATCCAAAGCAGCTTTTATTAAAGCATTCATACAAATAGTCCCAAAATTGGAAATTCAACTTCCCACTTCAACTCTTTTGCTGCCAATGGAATTCGTGAGTTTGAGAAACGTTTGAATAGTCCTTTTAGCATGATGTTTTATTTAAAGATAAGTAATGCCGACACGGTTCGGAAGTCGCCTACGCAACATCCTCGGCGTAGAGGAATTTCTGAAAGCCGCTGAAGACTTCGTTGATGGCTTTGGCGGGGCCTAGGTCGGCTACGGCGTCGGGGAGTGAGTCGTTATACTTGAGGCGTAGCAGTGGGGTCAGCTTGGCTTGGTCCAGCTCCTCTACCCCTACGTTGACGTAGTGGGATAGGACGAAGTCGAGGAAGGCTTGCTGCTTGGGGTTGAACTGACTGCTAATTTCTACCTTTGCTTTGGTGGCTCTCTCTTCTCTGGTGAGCGGTGGCATGGCGTAGGCGACATAGGCCAGCACGTCGAAGAGGTCGCTCTTTTCTGCGTCGAGGATCTTCCGCATCTCGGCCATTTGTTCATGACCGAACCCGGCCTCTGAGAGACCCTCCAAGAGCTTAGCGCGTGTATTCGGGGCGCTCCACAGTGTGCGGAGTTCTTCCTCGTTCTTGAAGAAGTCTGGCAGCTTACCGAAGAGCATTCCCATGAACTCTTGGGCGGACATCGGCGTGCCGTCGGGATGCCAGAAGCTGGTGCACGTCATATGCTGGATGGTGCGTTCTTTGCCATCGGCTAGTTTGACCTTTGCTTTCTTTTTGCAAATGCAAGGGGTTTGATAACATTTCGGGCAAGGTTCATTCGGACACTCGCAGGGACTCTTGCCACACACGGCACAGGGCTTGGGTGGTAGCTTCTCGCACTCACAGGGATCGCATCCGCAGGTTTTGCAAACCTCGGGTTCGAGCGGTTCGCCGTCCCACTCGGGATCGCTGAAATGGTGGTGAGCCTTTACGAAGTCGTAGACGGTGAAGTAGTCCTTGCCGTCGTAGAGTCGAGTGCCGCGCCCGATGATCTGCTTGAACTCGATCATGGAGTTTACGGGGCGCATCAGGATGATGTTGCGGATATTGCGGGCATCCACTCCAGTTGATAGCTTTTGCGAAGTGGTGAGGATCGTAGGGATGGACTTTTCATTGTCCTGAAAATCCCGCAGCGACTGTTCACCGCGTGCTCCATCATTGGCCGTGACGCGCTGGCAATAGTTCGGGTCGGTGCTGGTCTTCATCTGGTTGATGAGGTCGCGGACTGCGAGAGCGTGATCCTGCGTGGCACAAAAGACCAAGGTCTTTTCCTTCTGGCTGATCAACTCCATGAAGAGCTTCACCCGATAGGCTTCGCGCTCCTTGATTTCGATGATCTTATTGAAGTCGGGCTCTTTGTATTCCTTGCCGACTTCGATATCACCCTCGACGATAAAGTCGTCGGAGGTGTAGCGGTATTCGTCCAGTGTCGTCTGGATCTGCTTCACTTTGAAAGGAGTCAGGAAACCGTCGTTAATTCCGTTCTTCAGCGAGTAGGTGTAAACGGGTTCGCCGAAGTAGGCGTAGGTATCCACATTGTCCTTACGCTTAGGCGTAGCCGTCAGGCCGAGCTGCACAGCAGGTGCGAAGTAGTCGAGAATGCCCCGCCAGTTACTCTCGTCGTTGGCACCGCCACGGTGGCACTCGTCGATCACTATGAAGTCAAAGAAGTCTGCGGGATACTCACCGAAATAGGTGGAGTCTCCCGGGCCGCTCATGAAGGTCTGGAAGATGGTAAAAAAGATGCTGCCGTTTTTCGGAACCTTGCCCTTCTTGCGGATCTCGTCGGGAGCGATACGCACCAGTGCATCCTCAGGAAAAGCGGAGAACGCGTTGAATGCCTGATTCGCCAGAATGTTGCGGTCTGCAAGAAAGAGTATTCGTGGACGCCGTGTCGGCTCGCCACTCAAGTTCCAGCGACTTTGAAAGAGCTTCCACGCGAGTTGGAAAGCAATGAACGTCTTGCCCGTGCCAGTAGCCAAGGTGAGCAGAATGCGTGGATTGCCCTCTGCCATTGCCTCCAGCACTCGCTCGATGGCGATGTCCTGATAGTAGCGACCTTGGAAATAGCCGCCGCGATCTTCAAACGGCACATCTGCGAAACGGTCGCGCCATGCATCCTGCTTGGCAAAGGTAAGCTGCCAAAGTTCTTCGGGCGTCGGATACTGTGCGACCTCGCCCTCGGTGGGCGTTTCCATGTCGATCTCGTAGATACCTTGGCCGTTGGTCGAGTAGGTGTAGCGGATCTCCAGCTTCTCGGCATAGCACTTGGCCTGCCCCACTCCCTCCGTCAGAGGCTTGTCCCAAGCCTTGGCCTCGACGACCGCCAGCTTGATGTTGCGATAGATCAGGACGTAGTCCGCGATCTCCGCTTTCCCGCGCCGCCCCTTGCCTTCGATGCGACCGGGGGTGATGTGGTATTCGCGCTTGATGCGGCTGCCATCAACGACGCCCCAGCCTGCTGCTTTGAGGGCGGGATCAATGTGCTCGGCTCTAGTTTCGGCTTCGTTCATGATTCATCACCGTTGCCGAGTTGCAGTTCGAGAGACTGGCGGACTAAGCCAAGGACATAGGGCAACTCATTGAGATCTGAGAGGCCGACTTGAACGTCGCCATTTCCCCATCGACCTCTGCCTGTGACATCTTTGCAAAACCCCTTCGGGTCGTTCACCTCGGAGAATCGCATGTTGAGTGCTATGATCAGACGCTTGGCTTGAGGCACTACATCCACGAAGTTCGTCTCCGCTTTGAAGGCAACGTAAAGCTTTAAAAATTCCTCGGTAACGCATGGGTCTAAAGCCAGCACGGCTTTACGGAAGGCCTCGAATAAATCTCGAACTGGACTTCCATGCATATCGCTCCCTTTAACCAAGAAAGGATGATCATCGATGGTGTATGCCGTGAATGCGTCGGACTTCGGGTGGTAGGCATTCAGAATATCAAGTGGAAGCTTCGGCGCGGTCCAGACGTCAACGACGATATCCGCGAGCTTCCTAGCTCGGGTCTTAATTGTGTCTTCGTTCCATGTTTCCAGAATTCCGAGTCCCTGATTTAACTTGAGTGGACTTTGCTTCAATCCCTTTTCTGGTGCATTTGGCATGTCTCGCTTCTCAATAAATGCGCGGTCACTGTAATCGCTGTTGTAAGCCGTTAATGTGAGGTTGCCGAGTGTGTGCAGCCACGTTTGCTGGATGCGTTGCCATTCCTCGCCAAGCGCCTCACGCCACTTTGACGACAGGTTTTCATTCTGCGGCAAGATGTGCTCGATGGTGTATTCATCCACCAGCACGCGTTCTTTACGCCCGTAGTTTTCCAAACGCCGAAGCCAGTAGCTGCGGCTGCGGAAATTATAAACGTCGCGGGTCTGCACATCGCGGCGAAACTCATCATCAGACGGGAAGCGGCGATAGGATGGCAGATTGAGGAAATGCGCCTGAACGCTCTCGAAGTAGCGATCCTTCTTCAGTGCCTTCGTGAACGTAGCAAACGTCTTATTCAGTGAGTTGGTAGGGATGGCGCAAATGGCTCGACGAAAAACATACGCTTCGATGAGCCGCACAGTGAGCAGCAAGTCACCCTTCGAAAGCCTGTCTGCCTTGTAGTCATGATACAGCTCCAGTAGCAGCGGGTAGGCCACATCGACCTTTAATTCGCGCAGGTCGTGGAAAGCGAATTTAAGGTCACCGTCCGTTTCGCTGTCCAGCGCCATGGCGCAGAAATGCCGGGCGTAGTCGCGGATTTCTCGAACAAGGCTTTCGATATGGCTATTTTCATCGGTAAAATCGGCCCGCGTGGCTATCGCATAGCCTTTAAAGGCGTCATAGACTGCGTTGATTTTCGGAATCTCGCCCGTCATCACCGTCAGGTAATGCCGCATGAAACTATCGAAGTGCGTGCCGTAGGCTTCCTGCCCGAAGTCCAGTTCCATGGGCCGCCAGAATTGCTCGTAAAGCTTGGTTTGCAGCACTGGCTCTAGCCCCATGAGTATGAAATTACGAATAAGGTCGGCTTGGCTCAACTCCTTGCCCGTGGAGTTCATGCTCTCAAAGATCAACTGCGGGTTGTCTTGGTCGCGAGTCAAGGCGATGTCCACCACCACAAGCTTTGCCAGACCTTTGCAGAGCACTGCGAGATCTACTTTCTCCGATTTGATCCACCTCTCGAAGAGGTCGTAGTTACCCGACACGCGTAGTGACGGCTGTGCAGGCTGCTCGCCGCTCGCCACGATGGCGTTGAGCGAGAGCTTGTCGGTTTGTGAGAGCAATAGCTTGAAATGCCGCTCGCCGCTCTCTTCTGGGTTGAGCAGGTAGTAGTTTCTTATTTTGCGCTGCGAAAAACCGTCGAATGGTTCCGATTCGCCCACCGCTTTGGCCAGAGCCGCCAGTAAGAGCGAGACCGAGGTCAGTCGTTGCTGGCCGTCGATCACCAGTAGCGGCGCTTGATGCGTGACCTGCGAGAGCCCGCTCTCGACATACACAATCGAGCCGACGAAGTGGACGGCAATCTTGTCACTACTCCCACAGCGCACGATGTCGTCCCATAGTTGGCGGCATTCCTTCTCCGTCCACGAATACGTGCGCTGGTAGATGGGGATGACGAACTGTGGCGACTTCTTCAAGAAATCAAGGAGCTTGGCTTCGGTGGCTTTCATAATCTAAAGTTCTCCGTTAAAGGCTTGGTGCAGCAGCGACCTCTTCAAGTCCTCCAGCGCGGCGAGCTTGCGCTCGTAGATGGCGGCGAGGCGTTGGGTTTCTTCAGTCAGATTGTCGAGTTTGGCGACGATGGCTTTTTGTTCTGAAAGCGAAGGAGCTGGGATCGGATAGCTCTTCAATTTCGTGCCATTGATGTTCGCTTGGTTGACGCTCGAAATCACGACGGTCTTGCCGTAGTCGAAAGCGATCTGGCTGTTGAGGAAGTAGGTTAGGAAGTCTGCATCCAGCAGTTCTTCCTTTCGGTGAATCCGAATCAAGTAGCCCGCGAAGATGGCGGGCATCTCACTCTTGTAGATGGCAGTCTTGCCTACAAGTTCTGGGCTGTTCGTGCGATTAAAAAGCACGTCGTTATGCTTAAGTAGGTATTTTTCAATTTCAGCTTTATCGTCTGTGTATACAATATTCCCCCAATCAAGTCGTCCGTTTTGTATATTGCCCATACGTAGAACGGGGACTTCTCCTTTTGCCTTCGACTTAGACGAAGAGCCGTATTCAACCTTGTCACATAAATCGCTCAGTGTTTTCCATTTCCACTTCTTACTCAACAAGACGGATTGGAGGTGGCTTTCGAAGAGGGCGCGGGCGTTTTGCAGGTTCTGTTCGGCCTTAGCTTTGGCGGTGGCGAGGCCCGCAAACGCTTCGTCGAGAATGCCCACGATCCGCTGCTGCTCGGCTAGGGGTGGGACGGGGATGTTAATTGTTTCTGCGAATCGTTTAGGACGGACCTCTTTGATTGTTGCCCCGGTCGCCAGACTTATAATGTATTCTTTTTGTTCGAGTAACCCGTATGCTAGAAACTGCGGTGTAATTACTTGAGTATCCGGAACGATTCCTGCCAACCCCTGCTTTGTTGCTGTCGGGACTTTCGCAATTCCGATTTTTCCAATTGTGGCTCCGAGCGATATAATAACTGAATCGATAGGCCAAACTTTGGCGGAACAGTTTTTCAAACCCTCTTCAGTTAGCTTCTCATTTGTATCAAAAATCTGTGGCTTAATATCTTTAACAACACACCAGAAGATATCGCCACCAAAGTAATTAGGTTTTTTTCGCGATGGGGTTCCTCCATCCTTAATATCGTGGATGATATCAGCTAGTTTTCTTATCTCCCACCCCTTCTTCATAGCAGCCCCTTAATTGATTTCAGAACCTCGGCACTCTCCGCATCTAGCTCCGCGATCTCCTGCATGATTTCTGTGGGGCTGCGGTGCACGACTTCCTCGCCGCTGTCGGGGTTTTTCACGGATAGCTCGAAAGTGGTCGGATCAATGTCGGCCACGTCCACGCTCCAGCTCTTTGGCGAGTCGGCGAAGGTCTTTTGCAGCTCAATGAACTCGGCCAGATCGGTGTCGTTGAGCGGGTTGGTCTTGCCCATGTTACGACCGGGGTCGAGCTGGTAGAACCAGACCTTGCGAGTGGGTGCGCCCTTCTCGAAAAATAGGACGACGGTCTTCACACCCGCGCCGATGAAGGTGCCGCCTGGGCAGTCGAGCACGGTGTGGAGGTTGCAGCTTTCCAGCAGGAGCTTGCGTAGGCTGACGGAGGCGTTGTCGGTATTGGAAAGGAAGGTGTTCTTAATTACGATACCGCCGCGCCCGCCCGCCTTTAAGATTTTGATAAAGTGCTGGAGAAAGAGGAAGGCGGTCTCACCCGTGCGGATCGGGAAGTTTTGCTGCACCTCCTTGCGCTCTTTGCCGCCGAAGGGCGGATTGGCCAGCACCACGTCGTAGCGGTGCTTTTCCTCAATGTCAGAGATATTTTCGGCGAGGGTGTTGGTATGGACGATGTTGGGCGCCTCGATGCCATGGAGGATCATGTTCATGATGCCGATCACATAGGCGAGGGACTTCTTTTCCTTACCATAAAAGGTCTCTGTCTGGAGGATGCGGTCCTGCGCGGTGGTGCGCTTGGTGTTTTGACTTTTCAGGTAGTCGAAGGACTCGCAGAGGAAGCCAGCAGAGCCGACAGCGCCGTCGTAGATGGTCTCGCCTAGCTGTGGGTTGACGGCAGCGATCACCGCACGAATGAGGGCGCGGGGGGTATAGTATTCGCCGCCGTTGCGACCAGCGTTGCCCATGTTCTTGATCTTGGCCTCGTAGAGATGGGAGAGCTCGTGCTTCTCCTGTTGCGAGCCGAACTGCAACTCGTCCACGCGGTCGATGATCTCGCGCAGGTTGTAGCCGCTCTGGATCTTGTTGCGGATCTCGCCGAAGATCTGGCCGATCTTGTATTCGATGGTGTCGGGGCCACTGGCGCGCTGCTTGAAGCCTTCGAGGTAGGGAAAGAGCTGCTGGTTGACGAAGTCGCGCAGGTCGTCGCCGACGAGCGCGGTGTTGTGGTCGATCTCGCCGCTGGCGGTCTTGGGAGCTGCCCAGCTGGACCAGCGGTAGTCGGGCTCCAGAATGTAGGTGTAGGTCTTGCCGTCGAGCTCGGCCTCGGTCGACTTGTCGGCTTCGAGGGCGTCGAGGTATTTGAGGAAGAGCAGCCAAGAGCTCTGCTCGGTGTAATCCAGCTCGCTAGTGCAACCGGCATCCTTGTGGAGGATGTCATCAACATTTTTAAAGGCTTGTTCGAACATAGGTGTTTGTGTCAGGAAAGGTCGTTGCAGGCGTTAGGCAGCGATTAAAGGGTAAGCGACTCGCGCGAAGGCACATGGCTGCGTAAGTAACGAGGTAGAAGCTAGAAAAGTAAGGCAAAGCACGGCACGGCGTCACGCAATAAGTTAAGTAATCGATCAAGTATGTGAGAATTCAGAGCGATTAATGGGTGGGATAGAATGATTGGAGCTCACAAGGAGGCTTGAGCCCTGTGTTTTCAGGTTCGTTTCCTTATAGCGGCAATACACCAGCGCTGCTCTCCTGCCTGACCTCAGGTGGTGCCGAAGTGGTATATTGAAAAAAGGTGGGCGTTGATTCGGGATCGCACCTAAGGCGGTGCGGATGATGGGATGCTGCTGGGGGGGGTAGGCTTATCGTCACCCTATCCGTCCTCGAAGTCATCCAAAGACAACTATTCACAGTTTTTGCACTTCCTTGGCTTAATTGGCTTAATCCTAATACTGGAGCGGCCTAGATGGCACAAAAAAGCCCTCCTCATTGCTGAGAAGGGCTTCAATTTTGGTCGGGGCGACAGGATTCGAACCTGGGGTCAATAAACTGTCAGCAGTTTCGGTTAGGTCTGCATTTTTTATGCTTTATGTGATCTTGGGTTGATCAATGGGGCAAACGTGATCAAACAATTAGAAATCTTACAAAATATACTGAAACGAATGGGAACTTTGATGGGAACATTTCGTTATTTAAATTAGTTTTACTTCGTAAGTCGCTAGCCTTCAAGCATTCCCGTAGTTCAATGGATAGAACAACTGTTTCCTAAATAGTCGATCTGGGTTCGATTCCCAGCGGGAATACCAGGCTGCGCATGGTGACACACTTACGTGTGAGTTAGTCGAACCTAGATGGTGAT
>Ga0206125_10004690_pt1 | contig 11931 bp, 16 predicted proteins | sample Helgoland_Spring_4_FD_148598 | JGI IMG/M metagenome (GOLD analysis project Ga0206125, IMG submission 148598) | Pelagic subsurface seawater microbial communities from Kabeltonne, Helgoland, North Sea - Helgoland_Spring_Bloom_20160331_1 | ecosystem: Environmental > Aquatic > Marine > Epipelagic ...
TTGCTGTGTTTGAGCCATAAACTTAGTAAATAATAACTGACAAATAAAATCTACGAGGATTTTCGTAATTAGGCAATAAGCAAGCAATTAATTTTGTACGGTGTTGTATGTAGGCTTTTTTCAGTATTTATTATTTCGCCATTTGTGTTATTTCATAAATCCATCCATTTTCAAGATTTTCAACAAACTTTCTTTTTTCACTACCAAACTTATATGATTGATTTTTAATTTCTTTTTTAGCGATAATTATTCTGTGTATTTCAATAGTTCTATATCTGGAATATCTTTCTGAAAGTGTTTTTCTGTCAAACTTATCAATTTCAATTATTATTGAATCCTTATCTATGAATCTTAAGCCTCTAAAATCTCTATCCTCAACTAATTTTTTAAAGCAATCATTTTTCCATTGAAAAGGTAAAATATTTTTAATTTCATTTAAGTTTATTAATCTATAATCTTGGTTAACTTTTATCGGATCAAATTTTCCTTGAATTTTAGAATATTTAATTTCAGTTATTTTGTTCCTCAAATTCTCACTCAAATTAATTTCCTGAATTAGCTTATTATAACATCTAATATTTTCTTTCGTAGACTTTACTTGATATTCATTTGGATTCAAGTTACTACAGCTAATAAATATTGTTGCTAATATTAAATAAACATTCAGATTCTTTTTCATATGGTTTAGACGCTTACATACAACCATTGTTGTATTTTGGTAATTTATTTCTTCTCTAATATTATATCTTAGAAGTGTTCATAAACCATCAATCCACCAACAACTATCAACATTATTGCTGTAAGATCAAGTCGTAAATCTGTAGCCATATTATCGTCTTTATTTGGTTTATAAGTATTGATTCTATAAAACAGATATAAGCCTCCTGCGAGAATCATAAGTATTCCTATTATTAAATAATTCTTATCCATTTTATAAGCTTACATACAACGTGTTTGTACAAGATTAGTTGCTGTGGTTAAGCAATAAAATCACTAAATAATTAATGACAAAGAAAATCCGCGAGGATTTTCGTATGTAAGCGAAAAGCAAGCAATTAATTTTGTACGGTGTTGGCATTTCGTTTAATTCCATTTTGTTCTTAATTCTTCTCCAATTTTTAAATCCATTTTATTTTGAAATGTATGGTCGTAAATTTTTATAAAACTTTTATTTTCTAAAACTGAATCAATTGTAAAAAGATTATATTCATTTCTTCTTTTAAAATCCAAAAACTTTCTAATTTTTTGTTTTTTACCCTTGTCAATTTCAACTAACCAATATTCGTAGTCTTCTTTTTCAATAATTTCTACTTTCTTCTTAAATCCAACTATTTTAGCTTTAATTGGTTCTTGCAGAAATAAGTCTCTCCATTTTGTTGGAACTTGATTTAAATTAAGTTTTTCATTCATTTTGACACTATCTGCTCTCCTTCTCAAGTACATTCCACTATTTTTTGGTTCATAACCTGAGTTGTAATTGTCGGAAAATCTATCAAAATCATTAAGTTCTCTATAACTCCAGCCTTCTGTAATATTTTCGGACAAAAGATATTCAAAATTATTCCAATTAATTATTTTAAATTTATTGTTAAGTTTTAATGAATCTGGGACGGAATTAAGTTTTAAAAATTCACTCTTTTCACTAAAATCTATTGGAAGCTTTTCAAGTTCAATTCTCTTTTCATTAAGAATTAAATCTGATTTATCTCTCTTATAATCTCCAAAAATTTGCTTGATTTCTCCTCCTCCTGTGCAACCATAAACAAATTTTGTATGAATAAATTTTCCGTTATTTAGCAAATAAAGACTTCCTCCATTATTGAAACCTTTATAAGAGTATTTTAAAGTGTCTATTGTTTCATTAGAGTCAGAAAAATAAGTTCGGTTTTTACAACCAAATATTAGTGATATTAATAAAATTCTAAATAATATTTTCATTTTTTGTTAATGAATGCCAACGGTTTTGTGTAAGCGTCAGTAACGGGAAAGTACGCGAGTACTTTCCGCTGACGCACCTAATTTAGCAAAACGAGTTGAATTTCCGATTAGGAAATTCAGCCGTTATTGCGCTTACACGTTGTTGGCAATAGTATTTTATTCCGTTTTTATAAATTCAATTTTTTCGTCCATCGAATCGCTTTTTGCTCGAACTCTAATTTTATTTCCGTTCGTTTCTAAAATTTCTACAAATATTTTCTTTCCGATTACGCTACTGATATCTTTTGGGTGATTTAGAATCTTCTCATAAGTCATTACATATTCGCAATCAGATTTCCATTCTATTTTCGTGTATATTTCAACCCCTGTTTCCGGATTGATTTCGATTTGCAAATTGTCAGTCCTCACAATTTGTTCAGGTCGATTTTTTTCTGCGTAAACAAATTTTCCAGTTTTAAAATCTGCACAATTTTTTTCTTGAGCGCAACTATTCAAAGTCAGATTTAGGATTAATATTAAAATCAGATTCCTCATATTTATTCTTTCGTTTTTGAAATCAACTTTTTCCCCTTTGTAATCCATATTATTGGACCAATTAATCCAATCATAACAGTTAGAATCCAAGTAGTTTTATCTCCTTTAAAATCTTTAGTTATTATTAGGTAAATTGCTCTGAAAGTAGTGATAACTGACCAAAAGCAAATTATTATTATTGAAAGTATTAAAATCGGATGCATTTCGTTTTCGATATTATTGCCAACGGTTTGGCTAAACTGCGTTTCAATGCAGTTTAGGTGGTGTTGTAGGTAGTTTTTATTCTTTTTCAGGCAATTTAATTTTAATCATTTCAGCTTTTCCAATCTTTCGAGATCCTTCATGTAACCACCATTTCTGTCCAATATTTAAATACTGCTCAATTGGTTGATGCGTCAAGAATCTTGCAGTCACATTTTGAGTTGTTCCTGGTTCTATCAAATTATTCTCACCGAATTGAAAGTCTCCTATAAATGTATATTTGAGAGTTCCATCCTCTTCATATTCAAAGACATGATTTGGTCGGTATCCATTTCCAATAGGAGTTTCCCGTCCACCTTCTTCTTTTGAGAATAGAGTTAATTTACATTCTACATGATATAGAGGAGGAGTTTCTTCCAAATCAAAGTCCGTGATACTCTTTTCCGTGTATTTGCTCCAAGCGAAATGGTCAAAGACTTTAGAATAGCCTTGGTCTAACCACTTCTTAAAAATCAACTTTCCATTGAAGTAGAGGTAGAATTCGTTATCGCCTTTTATTTCCTTCTTGATTATCATTTTAATTACCTACAACGTTGTTGTATATGGTTTGTTGCGTTTTAATTAAGCTAAAAGTAAGCAAATTATTAAACAATTTTGCGCCTGCGTATTTTACCGAAGGAAAAATGATGTAGCAATTAATTTTATACGGTGTTGTACACCGTTTTTTATTTAATTATTTCTCCTTTTGGAATTTTGAAAATCCAAACTGCTATTACTATTGTTAAGGAATATATTAATACCCAAATTGTTTGTTCTGACCATCGGGTTATAAATCCCTTATCAACTATGTAAAATGTAGTCCAAACTGAAAAAAAGGAATAAATTGATAATATTAACTTTTCTTTCCAATTGGTGAATTTGCTTTTTATGCTTTTTTTAATTAACCAAAAAATTATCATAGCTGGAATTGACAAAAGAAAGCCGACAATAATCATTACAAATATTATTTCATAAGAATTCAATATGCTGTTGAAACTAGAATCATTAATGATGGCACCTAAAACCAATCCTATCAGAAACGGTGAAATTATTATTGTAAACAACCAAACTTTGATAAGATACTTCATTTATACACTGTTTTCTAATCTTTAAATTTCCAGTAGTTAACTGTTACATTTAGTTCAACCCATTTAATTTTAAGAGAATCTTTGCTAACTTTCAAAATTACACCATTTTCATAATATTGACTTCCCTTTATTTTGATCAAATTTCCATCGAGTATAAATTCCGACGATTCAAAAAAATCTACTAGATAAAACTCGTTTTCTGTAATTCGAAAATCAGCATCTCCACCTTTTGTGGAATCCCAAATTCCGTATATTAAAGTTTTGTCAATCTTATTTTTTTGAAATTTAGACGTTATATTTTCAGATTTTTTTGATTCAGTTTTCTGTTTACAAGAAATCAATATTCCAAATATTATTGCTATGTAGATTGTTTTTCTCAAATGGTGTACAACGGTTTAGTGTATGATTTCGTTGCGTGTTTAAGCACTAAAGTTAGCAAATAAATCACAGATAGAAAGTCCGCGAGGACTTTCGTAAGTAGGCTAGAACTAGCAATAAATTATATACGGTGTTAGCGGCTGTGATTTTCGTTCCAGTCTAACAATGTAATTTTATTGTCCTTAATTATCATTACCGAAACTTCTCGGTCAATAGCAATTCCGTAAAAATCCATATTTATCAGCGTGTACTTTCCATATGTTTTTGTTATTGGGTCGTGAGTATATTTGTCATTATTGAATAAAGGATTTACGATTTGTATTTCCTTTCCGTCTATTTCTGCTAAAAATGTACTTTCATTAAAATGCGCAAGGAATAAACGTCTTTCTTTATTATTGAACGTAGAGAATAGTTGAATTCCGAAAAGGTCTAATTCTTTCGAGTATTCATTTGTTTTATCCTGATAGCCTAAACTTCCTCGTTCAATTTTAAGTTGATTTTTTTTCGCTTTAGTCAACTTTTTTGGGTCGTCAATTATTTTAATCTCCGATGTTCCCATCATATGACCTAAATGAGCAAGTATTTGGTACTTTCCATTTTTTTTGATTACCGTATTGGCACAAGTTGATTCCGTAAAATAAGTTTCTTTGCTTTGTCTGTCGAAAAAGTAAATAGTTCCTCCAAATTCACCACTACATTTTCGGTAAACAATAAACTTGTCATCAGATAATAAAATTGATTGTTCATTTACTGGGATTTTTATATCGGGACTTTCCCATTTTGCGCCATTCCATTGGTATAAACTGCTGAATAAAATTGATTTGGATTTAGCGTATAATTTTCCGTCTACAACCCAATGATATTTAAATTTTTTACTGTTTAGTTCGTTTTCGAGTTTTTTATTTCTTGAGTAGTCGTTTAGATTATGGCAAACAAATTTACCATTACCAAATAGTGAAATAAGATTATCATCGTAAATGACAGAAAATGATTTTGGAAAATTTATATAGTTGTCATCCCAATCGTCAAAGTCATCTGTATAATATGGGTTCTTAATTACTAGAGTATCTATTTTAAAGTAAATTGGGTTTTCACTAATCGAGATATTAAAGTCATTGTCTTTATATAAATACGGTAGGTTTAGAGTATCTTTTTTTTCGAAACCCCATTCAAAACCATAGTTTTTAAATTCCGTAATCAGTTTTTCAAATTCAACAACATTAGATGGATTTTGAGCACCAGCTGAAATCGAATATCCGAAAAATAATAATATGTACAGGTGTTTCTTCATCATTGCCGCTAACGGTTTTGTGTAAGATAAAGTTGCGTTGATTTATTAATAAAGTTAATAAATAAAACACGAACCAAGAAAATCCGCGAGGATTTTCGTAAGTAGGCTTTTACCAGCAATTTTTTTTACACGGTGTTGTAAAACGTTTTTATTTTTCCTTCGTTTTGTTTTTCGTTTCTTTTATTGTTTTATTCTCAATATTATAAAGTCCGTATTCAAATTCGGAATTATTTTCAGTCACAAAATTCAATAAGATTTCCTTATTTTCATTAACCCATTCATATTGTTTCACTTTTCGGTCACTTACTTTTGTTAGATTTTCTCCATTCAAATCCGAAACATAAACATAATGTTGGTCTCTATTATTAATTTCTCCGTCATTATTTGTGTCTTCTGTTGCTATATAAAAAGATAAACGAGAAAGTTTATTTACCATTTCCTTATTGTGAGATAAATAAGTATTTGATATAAACATACTTTTTATTGAAGCATCATTTTTCAATAATTTTCTAATTTGATTAAATTCTTTATCTAAAAAAATAATGTTGAAAGTGTTTTTTGGGACTTCATAAGGTAAATTAATTTCTTCTTCTAAAATTCCATATTTGTCATTCTCTTTTTTATATTCTGCAACTATATAATTTTCGGAATTCGGAATTCCAATTAAAGAACTCTGTTTTATTTCATATTTAGGACCTTTAATTTCTAAACTTTCCAAATTTGAATTTCCAGAATTATAAAAAGTATAATCATTGTATTTTTCAATCAAAACATATCCTAAAACGTAAATAATAAAAATTGGAATTAAAATTCCATTAATTATTAATAATATTCTTAAAAATCTACTTTTCATATTTTTGGTCAATGTTTTACAACGGAATTGTGTATGGTTAGTTGCGTGGTTAAGCAACTAATTTAGTAAACAAATACGAACCTGAGAAAATTCCGAAGGAATTTTCCAAATATTCACTTGCCAAAGCAATTAATTATACACGTTGTTGTGTGTAGGCTTTTTAGTTCGTACAACTATTGTATTCGCAGCCATATCTCCAATTCGTTTATTCTGTTTATTAGTCGCAGCGATTATCAATCCGATTAGAAATATATAATCTATAAATCCGAGAAAAAACCGACCGAATGCTTGTCCGATTCCAATTGGTTTAAATTCATTAGTTACTACTTTCAAGTCCAGAATTCGTTTCCCAATAGTTTGTCCCCAAACTCCTTCACTTATTGGCCAAAGAAATAATCCGCTACACATCCACGCAAATGCAGGAAATCCGTTAAAACTATATCCAATTCCATCTTCGTGAGGTGTTCCAAAAAATATTCCAATCACCATTCCAATTAGCCAGATAATTAAAAAGTCAATTAAAAATGCTCCGATTCGATATCGTTTTTTTGCAATTTCAAATTTATTATTTTTGGTTTCAGTCTGTTTTTCAATCGTAATATCTGTCATTCGGTATTTTTGTTCTTAAAATTCTCAAAAAAATCTCCGCTTTTCATTCCGCTTTTTTCCTTATTAAAGTACTGAAAATTTGAATTGAAGCACGCTTTTTGTTAGTCAGTTCAGCTTACACACAACGGTTTGGCTATGAGTAGTTGCTTGATTTAGCACTCAACTTTGGAAGTAAACACCAAGCTAAAAATTCGCGAGGATTTTCATAAGTAGGCGAGAACAAGCAATTACTTATAGCCATTGTTGTAACCAGTTTTTTTTAATTATTAAATACTAATCTTAAATCGTCCTTTTCAGATTTATTACCAGAAGAAGGTAAATTTAAAATAATTTCATTTTCGTTTATTTTAAGATTTGGATTAAAATTCAACCCTTTAATATCATTTTGTATTGGTGTAAATTTCGAGCCAACTTCGCTTTGGAATAAAAATCCAAAAACAATATCATAATCCCTTTGATTCGTTGAGCTTGGGCAACCTACATAATTGTCCATTTTATTCACGCTAAAAAATTCAATTCTTTTGTGAAATTCAGGTGAGTGTAAAATATAATAGTCAGCAAGTTCATTATTCCAATACTTGTCGATATGAAACACTTTTATTTTTTCGTTTAGTTTCCCATTTATGTATGAGTCAACTTCAATTGGTTTGCCGATAAATCTTGCAGAACCTAATGCCCATTTTAAAGTAATCGGATTATTAATTGAAATGAATCCGATTGTAATTACAGCAAGAAAGACAATCAAAATAAAAACATATTTTTTCTTTCTAATAATCATTTTCTCAAATTGGTTACAACGTGCTTGTGCATGATTTTGTTGCGACGTTACTAGACTAAAATACTAAAAAAATAACCAACATTGGAAGCGTCCGAGGATTTTCCGCAAGGAAAATCCACCAGCAATAAATTATGCACGGTGTTGTAATACGTTATTTAATTATTTAAATTGTAAATCTGTTCAATTTTATTACCATCAATCCTTTGAATCTCTTTTTTTAATTTTTCCACTGAATGCTTGGTACCCATATTTATTTCATTCCATTTGTTCTCATCTGTATGGTTGTCTATTCCCATAAAAGCTTCAAAATCAAAATACCTTTCTTCACTTAGATAATCATTTATAAAGTCAAAAAGCTCATAATCTTTCACAAGTATTATGGTTTCATTTTTTTTGTTTTTCTTTATTTTGATGTAAGGTTGTGTATCTTTCATTGGTTGTGAGATATAAAGATTACATTTCTCGAAGAAATTTCTGTAATATATTTTTTCGTGAGTATGCGCCTTTACTTTTAATTCCACTTTCTTTAATTAAATCTAATAGTTTTATTAATTCCAAAATAAATTTTTTTTCTCTTTCATCAGTGTCAATAAATCCAACTTCCCAAACAGCTCCAGATCCTCCCCACATATCCACACTAATTAATTTTTTCTTAAAACTATCATTATCATTTTCCAGAAGTGAAGATTTTATTTTCTCAACCCATTCTGCTTGTCCAACATTAGAATTTTCATAAAGTAATTCAATTATGTTATTAAGAATTGGTAAGAATTTTCCCTTTTCAATATTTTCCTTTAATGGTTTTTTAAATAACGAGAACATTTTTTAATGTATTACAACGGTTTTGTATAAGATTAGTGTGGGAGGTAGATAATCGATAGATTGTCAGCCGAGCCACAAGCTTATACTTATTTAGTGTTTTTATCTTGTCGACCTAAAAATACTCAAATAAGTAAAAGCGACCTCATAAAGAAACAAAAATCTTGGGCTAAACCATAAAAACCCACATTAATTTTATGCGGTGTTGTAAGTAGTATTTTTTCTGTACTATTCATTAGTAATTTGAAATTTCATCATACTTCCAATTAGTCAAATTCATTTTTTTGAATGTTTTAAAGACTTTCCGCTTTTTTAATTCCAGCATAATAACTCCGCAATCTGCACTCGTACCGTACAAAGCTTGTCTTTTATCATCCGTCCAAATTTCCACATTACGAATATTATTTTCTGAAATAAGTTCGGTTACAGAATCAGTCAGTTCAGAGTTTATTGGATTTTCAATTCGGAATGCGACTACATCATTTTTGTATGTAAGTAAATAAAGCGGTTTACAGAACCCTTTGGATCTAATTTTACTAATACTGTCCAATATAGGGAAACTCGAAATAGTTATTCCGTCCGAAAAACTCCACTCAATATATACGTTCACGTCATTAGTCAGCCTTTCATTTATCAATTCAATTTTCTCTTCAAGTGTTTCTGTCAAATTCAGAGTTTCAAACCATAAATTATTCGCACTTTCAGTCAAAATCAACTTTTCATTTTGGGCTAAACTGCAAAATGATTGAAGTATTAAAAATGTGAGCAAAAAGTGTTTCATAATATTACTTACAACGGTCTTGTGTATGAAACGTAGCGTATAAATAAACGCTCACTTTTCGGATTTAGCACGAGCCGAATTTTTTATTTTTATGTTTAATTTTCTTTTATAAATATAACCAAATAAAAAATTTGGCGTACTTTGTAAATATACAAAAACCTCTCGGAAAGCCTATTCTAGCTATGTTTTATACACGTTGTTGTAGGTAGTTTTTATTCCACACTACATATCCAATCAGTCCAATTCCAATAATAGTCATTCCAACTATTCCAATTTTCAGTCCTAACATTGGATTGTCATATAATTTATCATTAAACAAACCAAAAATTAAAGAAATTAATCTTGTTGGTAAAAATGCCAAACTAATTAGAATTGCTAAATATTTTGGATTAGAATATTTTGTCAAAATCGAATGTATTATTGGTGCAATATGAATTTCCGAAATTGCAAGAAATAGTAATGATATCAAATAAGTTATTGTATGCTGTTCAGTCGGCACTTCTGGAATAAAAAATAATATTCCGAACGATATTACTCCAAAAATAAACCCAAGCATTAATTTAAAGAATTGGCTACTGTAGAAATAAGTCCAAATAATAATCGCAATTATACTAATTGGTAAAATGAAAATTGAATTGATTGATTGCCATAGATGATTTGGAATATCAAAAGCTGACATATCACTCAATTGTAATTGCAAATCAAAACTCCGAAAGCTTGATATTTCGTAAAAACCCCAAAAAAGTCCAACAACAACAAATGCAATTAAGATGTTTAAAATTCTTTTACTTATCGGAAACTTACTTTTCTCAATTTTATCCAAACTTTTTTCCTTTGAAAGGAAGATTGGAATTGTTGAGATTAACATTAATATTCCAGACAAAACAAATCCAATATTGTAACCATATGTTTCTCCAATATATCCAATCAGTAAAATACCAAGAAATGAACCTAAATTTATTGCGAGATAAAATATCGTAAATCCTGAATCTAATAGTTTAGTCTTATTTAGATATGATTTTCCAAAATTTGAGACAATATTAGGTGTGAATAATCCGCTACCTAAAACGACAAGAAATAAGCCTAAATATAGTCCAGTTGTTGAAGGTATGCACAGACTAAAAGCTCCGATTGCTTGAATAATTCCGCCAATTATTATTGATTTTTTATTTCCAATAAGTAAGTCTCCAAAAAGTCCTCCGATAATTTGAGAGAAAACTAAAGAGCCAATAAGCCAACCATAAATGGTTAGTGCTTCAGCTCTTTCCATTTTCAGAGTTTCTCCGACCATATAAAGAACTACAAGAGCTCGAAAACCATAATAAGATGCTCTTTCCAACATTCTGGAAATAGAGTAGTAGAGAGTGTCTTTTGTGTGTTTCTGATTTTGAATTTTATCCATTCAGTTTATTGGGTTGGTAAATTACCTACAACGGTTTTGTGTATGATTTCGTTGCGTGTTTAATCACTAAAGTTAGCAAATAAATCACAGATAGAAAGTCCGCGAGGACTTTCGTAAGTAGGCTATAACTAGCAATGAATTATACACATTGTTAGCTACAGTTTTTAATCAGTCCAATTTTCAATCGTTCCATCTTCGTTGAACCAAATTTCGATATATACTTTTTCGTAAATCGGCTCTCCTTTTCGTTTCAGAATGTCAAATTGTAATTTAGAAAGCGCTTTTTTAATAGATTTTAAGCAATAATTATATTCTTTTTTCGTGTCCCAATAATATTCAATTTCATCCGCAGTTTGATAATCAGTCATTATTACATCAGTTACTTTTCCGTTTCTTCCAATTTCGACCGTATATCTTTCTCCACAGTCGAATTTATCCAGTTTAGCCCATTTGTAATCTTTAATTGAGCTGAATAGAATATCGCTAATTGAATCTCTTTTCAATCTATCGATTCCGTTTTTTAAATCGATATAATTCTTTTCGTTACTGATTTGGGCTATTATTCCCTTCTCAACTTTTATAGCTGTTTCATAAATAAAAGTTCTTTCAAACACTCCATCCCAACGAATTTCTTTATTGTCCTTTCTTTTTGTAGGAAAAGAGATATTTCCGCTATGCCAATCGACAAATACTTTTCCATTTTTAACCTTATCTCCAAATACTTTTCCGATGTAATTTTTTGGAATTTCTTCTTTGTATTCGAGGGAATGACAATCTATAATTGCATTCACAAACAAACTGTCATTTTCAATCTTGTAAATTGCTTGATAACCTCTCCAGCAATTCAAAGATGTTCCTTCTATTCCGGTGATTGAGTTTCGGAAACTCATATCAAACAATCTGCCTTTGTCGTCTTTTATTGTTTGTAGATATTTTTCAACCAGTAAATTGTAGGTAGCGATTGTGTCATTTTTATAGATAAGGTAGTCAGCAACTTGCGGACTTGAAGCAAATATATTTGATGAATAAATGCAAAAAAGTAATGTTATTAAAATTCTATTCATTTTTTTCAGGTGTGCGCGTAAATTGTAGCTAACGGTTTTGTGTATGGTTTGTTTTGGTTAGATCGAGGTCTTCTGAACGAGACAGTTTTGCCTTGGCAAAATAGTGAAGACGACCGATCTAAGGTTTCAATTTAGTTAAATTATTTTTAGTTTACG
>Ga0206125_10004695_pt1 | contig 11924 bp, 10 predicted proteins | sample Helgoland_Spring_4_FD_148598 | JGI IMG/M metagenome (GOLD analysis project Ga0206125, IMG submission 148598) | Pelagic subsurface seawater microbial communities from Kabeltonne, Helgoland, North Sea - Helgoland_Spring_Bloom_20160331_1 | ecosystem: Environmental > Aquatic > Marine > Epipelagic ...
AAGTTCTAAGCCAAGATACTTTGGCAAACTAGGGAACATGTGGTTTAAAGTACTTGTCTATTCGACAATTTTCAAAATTAAACTAACGAGTACCCGTGCGCGGTGATCAAAGTGGGTCAATAAGATACATCACGTGAATATCAAACCTTACCAGCAAGTTGTTACAAAGCACTTCCCCGGCACAAAACTAACGTCGATGGAAGTGCTAAGAGGAGGTGTATCGGCTGATACCCATCGTCTGGATCTGATGGATAGAGATGGGAACGAGCGAAGTGTTGTGATTCGCGAGCAGGGTAAAAATCACTCTGGACATCCCGCAGAGATGGAGCATGATATTTTAAAATCACTCTATGTATCGGGCGTCAGTGTGCCTCGCCCACTGGCTTTTGACACGAGCTGCACCGTGCTTAGCTATCCTTACGTGATCATTGCTTTTATTGGCGGCAGTACAAGAATTCCCGAGGGCGAAAAATCTCATTATATCGATGCGATGGCAGCTACCTTGGCATCGATTCACCAGGCATATGTGCCAACGTTACCGGATGTTAGTCTGCGTACAGAGCCGCTCCCTGAACTGCTCGACTATCTGCCGAAAGGGGAGGAATGGGAGGGTCTGAGCCAATATCTGAGTGCGCGAAAAGTGAAACAATTTTCAGGAGAAGTGACCTTGTTGCATGGAGACTTTTGGCCTGAGAATATACTTTGGCAACATGGCGCAATTGCTGCCGTTCTCGATTGGGAAGATGCAGCAGTAGGCGACCCGCTATCGGATGTCGCTATTGCGAGGGTAGAGCTTCGTTATCTATTTGGTGCGCCAGCAATGACCCGTTTTTCTGCAGCGTATGCCAAATATAGAGCCATAGATGTTGAACGGCTTGCGCTATGGCAGATCTACGTCGCAGCAGCCGCTCAAAAATACATGAGCTTGTGGGGGCTTGCGCCCGCCAGAGAGTCCCACATAAGGCAGCAGGCGCTGTTATCGATAAAGGACGCGGGCCGTTTGTTATTGGCGCTTGATGCTAAGTAACTCACCTGTTCTTTTGCGTAGGTGCAAAAACGCGCAGAGGGCGAGAAAAATTGTTGTTAAGTAGGAAGCCAAATTACGCCTGATCACCCTCGATCTCCTCTGCAACTGTATGTAAATCGGTATTAAAACCAGAGTTTAAATCTTCTATTAACAGACGAAGAATAGGCTGCCAGCATTGCTCTGCTGAGGCCTTACTTCCAGCATGTATGCGGCCACGCGACGCATCCAATTACTAAAGTGCCACTGGGCCCAGACACCTACAAATAGACGATACAGATAATCTCCGAAAACGTGCTCATAGACATCGAAGGTGACCGTGCGGTGCTCAAGTTCTTCCACAAAATGCCATTCAACCATTTGCATAAATGGTGGTAGATCTTCACCAAAACCGTTCGGCTCCATCATGTGTTTGACCGCATTCATTGTCAGCGCTTCGAAACCCTCGGCATAAGCCAGATTGAATTTCAATGATTTGGTATTGGTAAACCGGTGGTAATCATCAGACAGCTCTTTCTCAAAAGATGCCAGTTCGGGGAAGCCAGCGAGTCTAACAGTATCATTGAATTTTTTGTGCATCTGGTAATGCTGAGCCTCCTGACGCACAAATTTGTCCAACCCCTCCGCAACAACAGGATCCGTCACATATTTTTCTGCTGCTTTCATTGACCTAATAAGATACGGCTCTAAGTGGGGTAGTAACAGTGAACCCGCAATAAAATTGAATGAACGTTTGTGGTCGCCTTCAACGAATACAGCATCGATATCAGAGGGGAACTCAAATGGCATTTTACGGACGGTAATCTCATTTAACATGGTCTTCCTCTCGATATATAAACTCTTAATTAGTATACTATTAAGTGAAATAATATGCATCATTGCCGGTTTATTGCAATTTATTTGGAATTTCTATTATTATTAGAATCATAGTTAAGCTGAATTTGACTTTGATAGGGAGGCATTAGTGCCCAGATTTAACGGCCTGCTGTTTGATGCAGACAACCACTATTACGAAGGTCGGGACGCTTTTACTCGTCATGTGCCAAAACATATGCAGCCGCGGTGCGTACAATGGGTGACGATGGAAGACAGCAGGCAGTACCACTCTATCGCCGGTAAAGTCGATCGGTTCACTAACCCAACCTTCAACCCAGTTTCAAAACCAGGTGTGCTACGAGAACTATTTCGCGGCAACCCCAACAACGCAACCAGTGCCGAGTTGAGTCGCTCCTCACTCGAACCCATGCCGCCTGAATATATGGATCGGGATGCCCGCATCGCCAGGCTAAATGCGCAAGGTCTTGAGGCCGCATGGTTGTTTCCAACGCTGGCCATTCTCTACGAGGAACTGCTAAAAAAAGACGTGGATGCAGTATGTACTTTATACAGTGCGTTCAACCAATGGCTGGATGAAGACTGGGGTTTTAACTATGAGAATCGGTTGTTTTCTGCGCCTTATATCAGTCTTGCAAGTGTTAATCATGCGTGCGAAGAGCTCGAGAAGGCTCTGAAGAAAGACGCCCGTATACTCGTCATGCGACCCAGCGCGGTCTTTACTAAAGAAGGGCCACGTAATCCTGGACACAAGGTATTCGACCCATTCTGGTCAAGGGTCAACGAAGCGGGTATCACTGTCGTTGTGCACATTGGGCAGACGCGTCATGACAGCAACGGCTATGACGTCAAAAACCAGGATGTGCTTTCGATGGGTGCAAAACCCAGCGTTACAAACTTTCATCGGCCGCGCAATATTATGGATTTCCTCGCAAGCCTGGTGTTCGACAAACTATTTGAGAGATTCCCCAATGTACGCATCGCTTCAGTGGAAAATGGTTCCGAATTCCTCCCTGAAATGTTGAGGGCATTTGAACATAGTGCCGAGCGAACACCGACATACTATCGGCTACATCCAATCGAATCATTCAAAGAGCACGTCTGGATCAACCCGTTCTGGGAAGATGACATTCGTGAAGTGATTGACCACATGGGTGAGGACAGGGTCATTGTCGGTTCTGACTGGCCGCACATGGAGGGTCTTGAGAGACCGCTGGACATTCTCGACGAGATTGAAGATCTCACGCTTACAACGCAACAAAAAATACTACACGACAACACCGTCGAGCTTAACAAGCGAATAGGAATTTGAAAATGCAAGGTGCAAACCAATGAGCGAACCTGCGCTCCTGAAAGAGCAACAAGATCATGTGTTAATCCTCCGCCTCAATCGACCTGAGAAAAAAAACGCCCTGTCGGGAGAGTTGACAAGCCTCATAGTGGAAGCTGTTGAACAGGCGACTAAAGATGACTCCGTGCGCGTTATCGGCATCACAGGTAACGGCGACACTTTTTGCGCAGGTGCGGATTTGAGTAGACCAAAGAATAGCCGTCAAAGTGACAGTGCGGCTAACACGGTCGAGCGCGTGGTGAGGCTCGTCACAGGCATACGCATCGATTGTGAAAAGCCAGTGGTTTGCGGGGTCAACGGTCTCGCTATTGGTGCAGGACTGTCTCTTGCGATGTGTTGTGACATGCGTATTGCTAGCGACAAAGCAACCTTCCACCCGGGTTACGCCAGAGTGGGTACTTCTCCTGATTGTGGTCTCACTTGGACGCTGCCACAGGCGTTGGGACACGAGCAGGCAATGCGTTTTCTGCTGGAGATTGAATTTGTTAAAGCAACCAGGGCGCTGGAAATCGGCTTGGTTGGCGAGGTGGTTGCCGACGCACAATTCACCTGGTTTTTTGAAGATTATTGCCACCGAATTGCCGCTATCGCTCCGCTTGCTGCACAGCAAACGAAAAAGCAGGTCGCGCGCATTGGCCTGCCTGACAACCTGGAACAACTGGTACGTGATGAACTTCGCTACACCGGTCGTGGCCTAGCAAGCGATGATGGCAAAGAAGCGGTTCGTGCAATCTTCGAAAAGCGGCAACCCAAATTTACTGGCAACTAACCTTCTGCTGAATTGTGTTTACCCCTGATCATCGATTCAACTGGGGTAATTTCATGTTGAAAGACCCAAAGAAAAATTAACCCATTGGAAAAAGAAAGCAAAAAACTGGAGCAGACTAATGACGGAAAACTCAACGAGGATCGATGTACTGATACGTGGAGGCACGCTGGTTGATGGCACAGGCTCACGACCCGTGTCGGGAGACGTTGCGATTGCAGGAAACAAAATCGTTGAGGTAGGTGGCAAAATCGAGGCGTCAGGCGCTGAGGTTATCGACGCAGACGGCGCCGTTGTAGCTCCGGGCTGGGTCGATATTCACACGCACTATGATGGCCAGGTCGCCTGGGACGACACCCTGGACCCCTCATTCAGTAACGGCGTCACAACTTTTGTCATGGGAAATTGCGGTGTTGGTTTTGCCCCTTACCGCGACGGTGACGAACAAGCCCTGATGGATGTCATGGAAGGCGTTGAGGATATCCCGGGTACAGCTTTGGCCGAAGGTGTGCCCTGGGGTGCGTGGAACACGTTTGAGCAATATCTGGATTACATTGGCGAACGAAGTTACTCCATGGATTTTGGTGCCCAGCTACCACACAGCGCGCTGCGATTGCAGGTAATGGGCGAGCGCGCGATGAATCACGAGGATGCAACAGCCGAGGATATCGCGAAGATGCAGGTCATGGCTGAATCGGCTGCACGTGCAGGGGCACTTGGGTTTTCGACATCGCGCACCATCTTTCACCGCAGCATTGATGGCGCGGCTATTCCTGGCACCTATGCCAGTGCTGAAGAGCTCATCGCAATTGCACAAGGCATCGCTAAGGGTGGTGGGGCCGTTATCGAAGCAATATCATCTTCCTCCATTGGCGACATGACAATTTTTGGCGGCGAGCGCTTCACTGCCGAACAGGAAATGGATATGTTGGCAACACTTTCAAAGAAGAGCGGGTTACCGGTGACCTTCACAACCATCCAGACACCAGATCATCCCGATGACTGGCGAAAGGTCTTGCAGTTTGCCAGTCAGCAAAATACCAAGGGCGCTTGCCTGCGTCCACAAGTTGCGTCACGACAAATCGGTTTACTGTCTGGCCTCGGGGGCTATCACGGGTTTATGAATCGCGGAGTCTACATAGACGAACTCGCTTCATTGCCTTTGGCTGAGCGAGTTGAGCGCATGCGTGATCCCGAAATGAAGCGCAAGGTTTTGGCGGATGTTGATCGTCAGGTCAAGGATGCTGGATCGATGGCAGCTCTGGCCAACGTCTTTTTATTCAATGCAGCGAACCTCTACCCACTGTCTGATGGATTTGATTATGAGCCCAAAGTTGAAGATTCACTTGGCGGCCGTGCTTCGCGAACAGGTAAACCTATTGACGACGTGCTTTATGACTATCTGATTGAAAACGGGGGCACCGGTTTTGCGGCAATACTGAGTGCTAACTACCGGGATGGAAATCTCAATGTTGTGCGTGAAATGCTAGCTCATCCTGAAACTGTCACCGGGTTAGCCGATGCAGGTGCCCACGTACACCTTATCGCGGATGGATCAATGCCAACAACACAGCTTAAACATTGGGCTGGAGGGCGTACACGCGGGGAAGGCCTGCCGATCGAGTTCATCGTCGAAAAGCAAACGCGTCGCAATGCATTGCTCTACGGGCTCAAGGACCGCGGGGCATTGCAGGCTGGCATGCGCGCCGACATCAATGTTATCGACATGAATGCGCTATCTGTCGATATGCCCGTTTCTCATGCTGATTTGCCAGCCGGTGGCGCACGGTTGTTACAGAAGATTTCCGGGTATGAAGCCACACTGTTGAATGGCGTTATCACTCGCCGCCGGGATCAGGACACGGGTGCTCGGCCGGGGCGTCTGGTACGTGGGGGAAGCCGTTTATGATGGCGTCGATCAGATAACCGACAGGCCAGCTTGTCAGGTTATCCAGGACACTGGCATTTCCAGCAACTCGGGCGCGTGCTTCTCCCAATAGCGTTTTGCTGCGCTGTGCATCCGCTGTGACATCAAACGTGCTGCTTCGGATTCCCCTGCTTCAATTGCATCCAAAATGAGTCTTGAATTCTTTGCATGTGCGCGCCGATGGTCCAGGTCGAATACGATGCCAGAGTGTTGAGACATCCGGTGTAAAGCGTTAACGAGAAAACCAAGCACGAGATTCTTTGATGCTGTAGCAATCAGTTCATAGAAACGTCGGGCTTCGCGTGTGTGTTCGTCAGGGTCGCTGACAGCTTCTTTCAGACGTTCAACACAGTTTCGCAGACTAACCAGATCCTGATGGTCTGCGTTCTCTGCCGCCTCTGCAACGAGTGAAGAATAGACGGACCTTCTCGCATCGAGAACTGTTTTAAAAGAAGCATTTGCAAACTGCAGCTGAAGCGAGATTGCGCTGGTCAAGTTGTCTATGTCAGGCACACTCACAACCGGACCTCCGCCAGGACCAGCTTTAATCCTCAGCGTTCCCTGAAGCTCGAGAAACCTCAAGGCCTCTCTAACGGTAGCGCGAGAAACGCCGAACTTCTGAATCATTACATGCTCAGGGTCAAGTTTTGTTCCCGGTCGTAACGCTCGTTCCTGGATATCTCCCACGATATCTCTTGCAATCTTTATTGCAGCCCTTTCGTTGGCGGGAGCTGTATCTTGCATCGTATATTTGTTGACCCTTGCTTATTCAATATGGTCTGGTCGAACATAATTCGCCATACAACATTATTGTCTTATGTAAACTTTCGGCGCTCATTATGCCACCAATTCAATCGGATTGTTTTCTCTTTTCCGGTAGCGGCTACTCGTCTTGGTCAGGCTCTCGATAGCTGTTACCAAATTTCTCTTCACGCCACTTAAGGGCTTCTTTAAGGCCATCCTGTTGTGCCCTGCGCATAAATTCATCACCACCTTCTCCATTCTCTGATCTGCGAGCATAGAGCCCTTGTTCTCGAAAGCTCGAAAGTGCGAGGAGGTCAACACTGGCAGCAATACCGGTTTTGAAGCCCATGACTTCGAACTGGCGGTTGATGCTTCGCTTGGTCATCATAATAAGGTCAGTGGGGGTCAGCGCAATCAGGTTTGCGAGTTCTTCAGTGCGTTCTTCGAGCTTCTCTTCAGGCACTGATTCCGATGCCCATTGGCATTGCACGGCCTCAAGACCGCTCATGGGCTCTGAGGTAAACATATAGTATTTCGCTTTAGTCATGCCGACTAACCATGGGATGTATTGCAGGTTACCCGGTGACCAGTTGCGACCAACGGGCCAGCCGATTTTTGCATCATCAGCAACAACTCTCAGATCGCAGAAGCCTGCAAGCTCGGAACCACCGGCAAGACAAGCGCCTTGAATTTGCGCAATGACTGGCTTTTGCAGATCGAATAGGGTCATATAAACCCGTGCATGCTCAAGATCGTAGGACTGCCAGAGCCTATCTCGCTTGGGATTGATATAGCCGCCTGGTGGCATGTTTCGCTGTCGTTCACCTTTCTTCACCGGCGTAATATCGTAACCAGCACAAAAACTTGGTCCCTGGCCTTTGATGATTATCACGCGAATTTCATCATCGAGTTCAAGTAGCTTCGCTGCCATTTCTATTTGCAAAAGCCGTTCATAACCTAACGGGTTTCGCTTCTCTGGCGAGTTGAGCACGATTCTACCGATTGGCGCATCGCGCTCGATTTCGATGAGATCGAATTCCGGCATCTCTACGTTTTCCCTGCGATAGGGCGGTGACCATTTTACCGTGCGATGGTCTGATTTTTTCTTGTCATCCGATGATCCGCTCATTTTTTAATCCTTATGTTTTTGTTGTTAGGAATTTGGTTCGATATTCAGTCTGGCTAGTTCCGCCATCAGGCGCAGAGCTTCTTCGTTTCCGCTCACGGTGAGTCCAGTGATACCGCTGTCTTCCCAGTCCTTGAAGCGTTTTTGAATTCTTGTTCTATCGCCAATAAGTGCACCCTGATCAACAAACTCGTCCGGTACAGCTTCAATCGCTTCGCGTTTGTTTTTTGCCAGATACAATTCCTGTATGCGTTCCGCGGCATCACCGAAGCCCCTGCGGATCATCATTTCCTTGTGAAAATTTTTCGTTTTGTGACCCATGCCGCCGACGTAGAGTGCAATGTTTGGTTTAAGGCGGTTCATTGATGTCTTCACGTCGTCTGTCACGATAACTGCAGCACCGCCCTGTATCTCAAACTGTGAACTGTTCTTGTCTGCCTTTTTCAGGCCTTCTTCTATCCAGGGCTCATAGATTTTGCACGTTTCGGGAACCAAGCCAAGCGGCAACCAGCCGTCAGCTATCTCAGCTGTCATCCTTACCGTTGATTCCATACCTGTGCCAAGCCAGATAGGGATGGGGTTCATGTGCAAGATGGATTTCAAGGGCTTGCCAACGCCGAGGCTGCCGTTACCCATATAAGGCAGGGATATCTCTTTGCCTTCGTGTGTCACAGGTTCTTCACGCGCAAAAATCTTCTGCATGATAGTCACGTAGTCTTTTAGCCTGTAGTAAGGGCGACCCCAGGGTTGACCGTACCAGCCCTCGACAATCTGCGGACCCGATACCCCAATGCCACAAATCACGCGATTGCCTCCCGCTAGTGCATCGATTGTCGCGACAGTCATTGCAGCATTAGCGGGGGTTCTTCCCGCCAATTGTATGACGCCGGTGCCTAGCTTGATGCGCTCGGTTTTTGCTGCGAGATAAGCGAGCGGCGATAAAGCATCGGAACCGTAGGCTTCAGCGGTCCATACGGAGTCATAGCCCAGTCTCTCTGCCAGTTGAACCTTCTCAACAGGCAATCTCATCTCACCGCCTGAATAGCCAATACTTAATCCAAGCTTCATATAATTCTCCCTTCGGTTTTCCTATACAGCTTGACGTCGATTCAACGCAGCTGCATTGTCATGCAAGAACAGCCTCTCGTGATCCGAATCAACACCATCAAGCTCGTCAAAGATGTTCTGCGGATGCTCCAGGCCTTCCATATGAGGCCAGTCTGACCCGAAAAGCACGCGGTCTGCTCCCATATGTTTGATCACATCTGAGATCTTGTCTTCCCAAAAAGGATTGATCCACACATGTCGCCGGAACAATTCACCAGGGTCCTGATCATAGTATTTTGGCATCTTGATTTTTGAGTGTTCCAGTTTGACAAAAAGATCAGCCAAAAATGCAGAGCCGTTTTCAACTGAAGCAATGCGCAGGTTAGGAAAACGCTCAAAAAGCTTGTCATAGGCGAGTGTTAACAGAAAATCGTAGATAGCGCGTTCGCCAATCAGACCAGCTACTGTGGGTTTGCGTCCACCGCCAAGTGCTTGCAGCGCAGCATTCCCACCGTAACCATTTGCTGAATAGTTATTCGCACCAACATGCGCAACGACGGTAATCCCGGCTTCGTTGACTCTTGCCCAAAAAGGATCAAAGCGTTCATCTGATGCAGCAAAATAACCATCACGCGTACAGACAGCAGAAGGTCGCATCACCAATACACGGGCATCCCGTTCCAACGCCCACTCCAATTCGCGACACGCAAAGTCCACATCTGCAAGAGTGATGTAGGGCGCAGCAAACAGTTTGTCTTTGTAGTTGAACCCCCAGTCATCATCGAGCCAGCGGTTGAAGCCTTCAAACAGGGTGCACATCGCATCGATATCGTGAACCATGGGCTGTTCATACAGAATTCCAGCAGTTGGGAACAACCATGCACCCTCGAGACCCTGTTCCTTGATTCTTTCGACTCTCGCATCCCGGTCCATATATTCAGGTGGCATTGGCTCCAGTGAACCATGGGTCAGTTCAACGAATGTTTTACCCCTTGGGTTACCGTGATAGTACTCGCGAAGAACGCCAGGTTTTGAAACTGGGTTGAAGGTCGGGTTACCTACGGAATGATTAATCTTACCGGCGACCAGATGATGTCTTTTACCGTCCTTCATTTCAATCCACTGAACACAGCGACGCTGCATGCGGACCGGCACGTAGCGAGTAAAAGCGTCTTCTGCTTCGTAGTAGTGATTGTCAGCATCAAACATTAATCCATCATATTTTTTTCTGGTATTCATTTTGACCTTCGGAATTAGGGTTTGTTAACTAGTATCATGTTTATTGCTGAAAATGTAAACTCGCTCGGGCCATTTCTTGTAAGACAGACCGCTGCTTGATGCTTAAAAGAGGAATTAACCGACATATTTTCGGAATTTTTATAATTCGATATAGAGGAGAGTATCCGGAATTCTGAGCGTACAGATTGAAATTGTTAAAGTAGTTGCGATATATTAGTATCATAGTTATATGCTGGCAGAGAGTCCTCTGTCGTTGATGAACCGGACTAAACAGGAGTCGTGTCATGTACCCAGGACACTGGTCGAAAGTATTTCCCAACAAGCCTGCGGTCGTGCACGCCTCGACGGGTGAATCTGTGACATACCAACAACTCGATGACAGATCAAATCAGTTGGCGCAGTTAATGTGGTATCAGGGCTTACGAAAAGGCGATCACATATCCATTTTCATGGAGAATAATCTCGCGTTTTTTGAAGTCGTCTGGGCTGCGCTACGTTCCGGATTGTACCTGTCTACGGTGAACCAGTATCTGACTGAGGACGAAGCTGCTTACATTGTCGACAACTCGGACTCGCAGGTTCTGGTCAGTTCAAACCAGCTCTCGGCAGTAGCCGCCAAACTTCCCGCGCGTTGTCCCGCTGTTAAACGCTGGTTTATGGTGGATGGGGCAGTCGAGGGGTACGAAGACTATAGCGAATCGATCTCGGTACACCCGGCCAAAAACTTGGATGAAGAACCGGCAGGAACCTTCATGTTGTATAGTTCCGGCACCACTGGCCGGCCCAAGGGTATTCTCAAACCGCTACCTTCATCATTAATTTCAGACGACAGCGGCGTGCTTGGAGGCTTGCAAAAGAGCCTCTGGGGTTTCGATCAAAATACGGTCTATCTTTCGCCTGCGCCACTCTATCATTCGGCACCGGTCGGGTTCTGCACGGGCGTGCAGGCACTGGGCGGCACAGTGATCATGCTACCCAAATTCAACGAACTGCAGGCCCTGCAGGCAATTCAGGACCATCAGGTAACTCATAGCCAGTGGGTACCGACCATGTTTAGCCGCATGTTGAAGATTGATGAAGCAGAACGGAAAGTTTTTGACTTATCGTCCTTGAAGGTCGCCGTTCATGCGGCAGCACCCTGTCCTCGTGAGGTAAAACAGAAAATGCTTGATTGGTGGGGGCCGATTATCTACGAGTACTACGCTGGCACTGAGGGTAACGGTTTTACTCATGTGACCCCCGAAGCTTGGCTGGCTAAACCGGGTACCGTCGGTCAGTCCATTCTCGGCACGATTCACATTTGTGATGAGGAAGGTAACGAACTCCCCAACGGTGAACCAGGTCTGGTTTACTTTGAATTGCCCCAGTTGCCGTTTAGCTATCTTAACGACGAGGGTAAGACGAAAGATGTACAACACCCAGAGCATGCCAACTGGAGCGCGTTGGGTGATGTTGGATATGTAGATAACGATGGATTTCTTTACCTGACCGACAGAGCCACCTTCATGATCATCTCCGGTGGGGTCAACATCTACCCGCAGGAAATCGAAGACGCACTAACCATGCATCCAAAAATCGCAGATATCGCCGTGTTTGGAGTGCCAAACGAAGAAATGGGTGAAGAAGTAAAGGCAGTCGTGCAACCAGCAGAGGGCATCGAGCCAAGTGATGCTTTGGCAGCAGAATTGATGGCGTATGTTCGCGAGTACGTTGCGCACTACAAGTGCCCAAGGAGCATTGATTTCGAAGCCGAGCTACCGCGGCTGCCGACCGGCAAGTTGTACAAGCGATTACTCAAGGATCGATATTGGGGGAAAAAGAACACCCGTATTGTATGACGCAATATTGTATAACGACACCTTACGG
>Ga0206125_10004697_pt1 | contig 11922 bp, 8 predicted proteins | sample Helgoland_Spring_4_FD_148598 | JGI IMG/M metagenome (GOLD analysis project Ga0206125, IMG submission 148598) | Pelagic subsurface seawater microbial communities from Kabeltonne, Helgoland, North Sea - Helgoland_Spring_Bloom_20160331_1 | ecosystem: Environmental > Aquatic > Marine > Epipelagic ...
ACTGCTGCCCAACTCTTGGAACGAAATTATAGGATGAGCTAAAGACAAGCTCGTTTAGTTCTGCAAGTCTTCTTATCGAGTCATATTCTCTGTTGAGCAACTCAACGGCATTCTCAAAGTAGTTTTTGGTTAATGACCCACGTTCTGTTAAAAAAAGTTCAGTATCCGGCAGAACTATTGAAGGTGAACTTGAAGTAGTCCCATAAGGCAAAAGTGCTTTATTTAATTCAGCCATAGGGCTTTGCTCGGTTCTTTAGAAAGTTGTTTGATTTACGCTACAAGCAAGCTCTTTGGATTAAGTAAAAATAAAAATAAGGGTCGCTATGCGTTTTTGGTTTAAACAAAAACATTGAGATATTGAAAATTGGTCGGGACGGCAGGATTTGAACCTGCGACCACTACACCCTCAGTTTTATGGAGTCTATTTTCATATAAATCAATGATTTACAGCACCTTAGACACAGGGTCAAAGCACTACATTGGGCAGTATTTTGTATGAAAAACACCTTAAAAGACATGATTTATGAAGATTCTCGCAAGGCGCTAAATTGGCAAATGCAGATCACAGTAGACGCTTTCTGAGGAGTCTGAAACAGGAGATAAACCAGCACGGCGGCCATTAACTAGTGTCAGAGTAGAGCCGATGCCCAAACCCCGAAGAGAAAATTGCTATACGCCTTGGAGCGCATGTTGTATTGGTATCCCCACCACGCTCATACTCTCTGGGTGTAAGTTATAAATTCTAAATCATACGGGGTTGAGGTGAGTGCTCACAGCTTAAAAGCTGGTGTTTATTGATGGACTTGTCTAAAACCGTCTATATCTTTTCGCTTACAAAAAAGGGGGATAAAATCCCCCTTTAATTATCACTTTTACTATTAACAACTAGAAATTATAACGCCCTTGGATAGCAATCTGGCGACCGGGCGCCATGAATACCGTTGTCGGTATATTTGGCGTAGCTGTCGCATCCGGCAACAGGTTCATCATGCGACCGTGATTTGACCCAGTTCCCACATTCTCGTCATTAAGATTGAGACCTATAAGAGAAACACGCCATGTATCATCTTGACTAGCTACAAATAAGCTGGCGTTAAACTTGCCATAGGATTCCTGCACATCTGCAGTAGGGTGGTTTTGAGTGCCGATAAACTGATCATCTACCCAGTGATATGCAGCGCGCCAGCCCCATTGCATAGTTTCGTTAAAGGGATAGGCGCCATCAACCGCAAGGTTGTATTGGAGCTCCGGAGCGAATGAGACATCTTGGCCGGTCAGACTTTGTACTCCGCCAACACATCCCATCGCTTCGCTCTGACCTGAATAGCAGTTAGCGCCCTCATAGGAATCATATACAGCATCTAGGTAACCAAATGAAGCTGTGACTCGGTGCAAGTCGTCGGGAAGCCACATTAAATCTCCCTCAATACCTTGAGATGAGGTTTGCCCTGCATTGACGATATTTTGTGCAGTGATGTTTGGATCAAATGCTGAAACTTGTAGCCCTTTTATTTCGGTAGACCAGGCAGACCAGTTAATCTGTAGCGTGTTATCTTGCAATGTGTGTTTGCCGCCCACTTCAAAACTTTCGGCATCTTCTCCATCAAATTCAATCTGCGAATCTGTTAAAGCGCCACCACCCACAGGCCATAATTGATAACCACCACCCTTAAATCCTACTGAGTAGCTGGCATATAGCATATGCTCATCGCTAGGTTGCCAAGTCAGAACATAGTTGGGTGAAAAGTCATTTTCATCGCGAGAAAAATCACCAGAATTGGATCCTGCAATCAGTGGGCCATAACAGCCAACTGTTCTGCCATCTAGATCTCGTTTTGGCCCACCAATCAATGGGAGTGATTTACAGCCACCACCGCCAGCATAATCGGTGCCAGGTAGAGGTGTTCCTCCACCCATCTGGTGACCAACAAAACCAGATGAACCGTCACCAAGACCGGTTAGCCATTTTTTACCATTGGCATCTTTGTCCTCTGTCGTATAACGACCACCGACTCCCAGAGTTAATGTGTCACTCAGCACAATATCAACCTGACCAAATACCGAGATTGTTTCCGAATCCTGAGTAGAATCAAAATTACGTATCAGTCCACCATAGGTTGGTGAGGATGCATCGGAACAATTAACAGGGCCACCACAGAAGAGTAATGAGTGCGCCGCATCTACGGTATTTTTGTTGTAATAGACACCGGCAATCAGATCCATCGACTCCGCCAGTGACCCAACCAAACGAAATTCTTGGCTAAATTGATCAAATTCATCCTGAATATTGGCTAGTGTAGCATCTGTGTTTGCATCGTAATTGGACTCAGAAAGGTCATTACCCTCATAAGTGGTGTAATTAGAGAGTGAGTTAACTGTCCAATTTTCATTGAGCTGCCAGTTTAGAGTCATTCCGACTAAGGAGTAATCGGTCTCCGTCACAAAGTCATCTGACCGGTTTTCGCCCGCCCAGATTACATCCTCATAAGTCACGTTATTGTATTCACAATCATCAATCGGATGAGCTACGTTACAGTTAGCGCCTGCCTCTCGTGGGCGGGCTCCTCGATCGATATCGCCGTATTGATACAAGAAGGTAGCATCAAGATCATCCGATACATCCCACTGTAAAATACCGCGTATCGAAACGTTTTCCCTAGCGCCTGCATCATTAGCGCCAGTAATACCATGCTCCACATAGCCGTCCTTATCCTCGACCCTTGCAGCAATTCTGGCCCTAACAGTATCGCTTAACGGAAGATCAACAGCACCTTCCACAGCAAAACCTTCTCCAGCATCAAAATCAAGGGTAGTGGCAACATAACCACCGAATTCATCGCCGGGTTTACGTGTTGTGATATTGATCGCTCCGGCCGTATTATTTTTCCCAATCAGGGTATTTTGGGGACCTTTCAATACTTCCACTCGCGCCAGATCCAGAAACATTGTCTGACCGAATCTACTGCGGCCAAAGTAGTAACCATCAACATTAAAACCAACCGCTTGTTCGAATCCAATATTACTACCACTAGTGCTGATACCTCGAATGGCAAACCGGTCAGACGAATTAAACGCCTCACCAAATGACAGATTCGGTACTTGCTCAGCAAGCCCCAAAATATCTGATAGATTCGACTCCTGAAGAAAATCACCTGTCACAGCGCTGATCGCAATAGGTACATCAGTCAAACTTTCTTCTTTTTTACGTGCTGTCACTGTCACTTCTTCAAGTACTGCTGTTGATTGGGCAATACTGACTGAAGGCGTTATAGCCATACCCGAGAATAAAAAAAACGCCCCCGTATATAACGAAATTTTTGATATTTTTGAGTTTTTGTGTGTTTTCATATTCTTCTCCATATCGACTTATAGTAATTTCTTTCAAGTTTCCCCTAGCATTAACTCTCAATCACTATATTCAATCACCATGCAAACGATAATACGCATAATCTTGTCCATATTGTTTGCAAAACGCGCTCTATCTATTTCTTCAATACCCACCCTACTCCGGAATACTCCAACCAGTCGCGAGTGGCGCGAGATTTCTACTATTGAATGCGGGATAGTCTTTAGGAAATTTGTAAGCACGATAAAACGTTGAGCGGCTGCCCGGAACCGTCCGCAACACCTCCTCACCCTTATCTGTCACTTCAAACATTCCGCTCACGATTCCGCTTACACCAAAGATATTTCCATTGGGTAACCGCCGAGCCCCAGACATAAAGGGTGCAAAGAACACCTCTGGCTCATCGCCTGCAAATTGAGAAAATTCATAGGCCGGTGCAATGGGACTAAATGGCTTATTGCGAGCACGCTGGTAATTGGAGTTACGGAGTTTCGGAAGTTTTAACTCAATATACGCGGTATACATTGGTTTTCGGTTAACCCCATTATTAAAGATACTGATATCTCCCTTGCGAGGAATACCCTTTGGTATCCATGCTGCATCATGCTGTTTAAACAGCTGTCGGGATTGAATACCAGCCATACCGTATGCATTAGGATTACCCCATCGATAGATCAGGTCTCCGCCTTGACCACTTGCACCACCTTTATCAGTTTGCGCCTCTTTCGTGGTAGTACTATGGTCTACTATAAATATCTCATTTGTACCAAAATTACTGACTAGTATCTGGTCCCGCTCTTCGTTGTAGGAGATGGCGTTAAAATGGAATACGCTACCGGGGATAAATTTAGTTGATTTACCGACATAATTAACATCGATCTTGCCAATATGCTCTGAAGGTTTCCCATAGTTGGGGCGGTCTGGATAAAGGTCCTGAACGATATGATCTAAGATATCCCACTCCCAAACGATACGAGTCGAGCCATCCTTCAGGTTAGGTTCAATTTCGATAATGCGCTGAAAGGCTATCGCCCTGTCATTAGTTGGCTTAAAGCCGATTGATTCCGCTTCCTCATGGGTCTTAAAGTCATTAACAATAAGCAGAATGTTGCCATTAGGCATCGGCTCAATGTCATGATGCATGCAATGACGCTTAGGCGTGCAATAATCAAATTCCCACAGTTGATTTCCATCCCAGTCGATGATTTCAAGAGACGTGAAAGAGGCCACATAGAAATTTTCCATGTACAGCCAGTTGCCTTTTGAAAATGGGCGAACTACCAAACCGTTCTCCAGTAGGTAGGGCCCTACACCTTCATGGGCGTGATGCTCACTATCCCAACGGTGCACAGGCTGGAATAAAGAGTTCAACAACCAAGTGGTATTGCCAACCGTTCGGCCCCTATTTGTATCGTGGGTCGAATAGAAAATATAACCATCAAAGGCTCGGCTATCCTCTCCGGGTTTAACGCCTTTATTGAATGGCGTCGCGCCGAAAGGACCAAGGTTTTTCGTTGTCATAGCTCGCCCAAAATCCCTAAATCCTCTCATATCAGGGGAGCCTGCTTTTCCCTTTTCAGTTGACTTATCAGCACTGTCAGAGCCAACATTCTCAAAGCGTATTGCATACTCGCTGCGACTCAGACGCCAATCATTGTCAGCATCGAGTTGTCTAATTGCCTCACTTGAATCTTTAATTTCATCAGTATCGATGGTTCCATCACCATCACGATCAATGAGATTCATCAGGGGCTGTACCCGAGGATTACGCATCATCTTTCCCACAAAGCCCTGTGGAAGGTTTATCCCAGCAGGAAATTTGAGCCTTGTCTCTGCAGATGACAAAATACCATCACCGTTTTTATCCACCGCTTTTAATGACTCGGGACTGGATTGAATTTCATCCGTTGACAGAATGCCATCAGCATTTTGATCAAGGGCTTTTAATACGGGTTGTTCGGCTCGTGACAGCACTTTGAACCCTTGAGCCGATACCTCCGTACCACATAAAATTAACGCAAAAAACATCATAACCAATTTGCTGTAGTATTTTAGAAACATAGTGATTGATGCCCTCGATAGATCTGCTAGTTTAGATAAAGCATTCATAATTTTTCTCCTCGCCAATAAATTAGTTGTTGTTTCAGAGGTATCCCATTCGTAATTGACGGTTTTTTATTTGATATAAGGGAACCGGCCTTACTTCGACTTCAGAACTGTAACAAAGACCCGCTTAGGCTCGCACTTATTCAATCACAAGAATTGTCAAGAGAGAGGCGACAGTTAAAGGCCTACTATCTCACTTGTTTATTGATCACTTGATGTAGACTCTTAAATATGAGAGGTTAATGAGCACATTTAAAATCTAAAGAATTGCTAAGATTTATAGCCTAACCAAACTATCGTCGAGTAATTTGCTACTGAATTCCTCAATGACAGCAATTGTATGGAATCCAAAGACAATGAAAGAAACCACTGAGATCCAACCGCAAATTCTCATCATCGACGACGATGTGACGCTCTGTGCTGGCTTAAGAAAGCTATTGAGAGGCAGAGGTTATAAAGTCGAATGCATTTATGATGGTGATTCTGGGTTACATAGGGCAAGTGAAGGGAGTCACGACCTTGTTATTTTAGACGTGATGATGCCCAAGAAAAATGGCATTAAATTGCTTCAGGAGCTACGTTCCGTATCCGAAATACCCGTTATCATGCTGACTACAAGAGGCGAGGAGATCGATCGCATAGTAGGGCTGGAAGCAGGTGCCGACGACTACCTACCGAAACCTTTCAGCGGTAATGAGCTATTACTACGTATCAATGCCATTCTTAAACGTACACAAGCCATAGATAAAACAAACCCAAAAAAACATGTATTGGGTCCTTTGCAGGTTGACCCTACAACAGCAAAAGTCACTTTGTATGGCAAAAACCTGCAACTTACTAGTGCAGAAATACGTATTATCGTCGCGTTAATAAAGAGTACTGGTGACGTGCTATCTCGCGAATATCTCACTCGTCATGCTCTTAATCGCGAGTTATCGCCCTATGACCGATCACTCGATACTCATATAAACAACCTACGCAAAAAATTAGGCCGCAACTCAAACAGCGAATCGCCCATTGGCAGTATAAGAGGCAGAGGATATTACATCGTTAATAACTGGATAAAATAAAAACTATGCAAAGCATTTACTTACGATTTCTTATAACACTGTTAGCGACCATCTTTGCCATGGTTTTAATAAGCATTGGTGTGGCATTTCGTGTAGTAGACCAGTGGTATGCGTCATTTTATGAGGACAACCTGGCGCCGTCCGAAAAAGTTTTAACTATAGGGAGTATCTTTTCTTCGGAAGGCAGACAAGCAGTAGAGCAATGGCTTACTGACCGAAATAATTTTGCGGATGGATTTGTGATCTTTCTTATTGACGAGAATGGAAAAGATATACTTGGCCGCACTGTACCTTCGTTTATTTCGCGTGAGCTTGTCCTGAGGCATTCTGACGAAAATACTACAGACAGTGGCTATCTTTTAGGCATACGCCCAAAGGTAGTGGGTGCAGATGGTGAATCCTATACGGTGTTTCCTGCCCCGCATTACATTCCTTTATCACAGGTGATTCGTTTCCAAGATCCACGTTGGCTTATTTTCATCTTCTCCCTCTTAATGGGGTCGCTAATCTGTTTTCTTCTTACGCGCTCATTAACAAAACGATTACATCGACTAACAGAATCAGCTGAAGCTTTGAGCCAAGGGCATTTGGGCGCACGGGTTCATTTAAGGAACGTCGATGAAATTGGTGCGCTAGGCCTGCAGTTCGATCGCATGGCCTCGCGAATCGAGGAGCTTATTAGCTCTCGACAGAAAATGTTTCGCAACCTATCCCATGAAATGCGCTCTCCAATGGCTCGTATGCAGATCGCGGTCGATTTGCTCGAGGACTCACCAGAAGATCCATCTCCCCAAATTGAGCGCATCAGGCACGAGAGTCAAGTACAAAAAGTTCTACTCGAACAAATCATCGAATTTGCCATGTTGGAGGATCCAGAAAGCTACTACGAATTCAACCCCATCGACTTAATTGAAGTGATAGACATCATTTTCCATGATGCCAAGTTTGAAGCCAATGCACAAAATAAAGATGTACTGTTGGAAATGGCTATCGAAAGGTTATTGATCAAAGGTAATCAAGAACTTTTGAGTAGCGCGATAGAAAATGTGATTCGCAATGCGATTAGGTTCACTCCGGAAGATTCCAACGTAACCATAAAGGTTAATCAAATCTCTCAAGACACGGTGAAAATAGTTGTTGAGGATGAAGGCCTCGGGGTGCCAGCAAACGAAATTGATGAAATCTTCGAGCCTTTCCGTCGAGGTAGCGTCAAAGACGCTAGTGGCTCCGGGATTGGCTTGTCCATTAGTAAGCTGGCAATCAAGAAGATGGGAGGCTCAATCGCCGCCCATAATCTAACTTCCAGAGGGTTGGCCGTCACCATAATTTTGCCAACAATTTAACGGCTTATGAGCTCTCGCTTTTTTTCGCTAGCACTTATTGTCTTTTATCGTATCGGGAGATTTGCAGGGTCAGAACTAATCGCTCTTTTGATTAGGTTTTTATCCTTTTGCGCTATGACGACACCATTGTCTTTCTCATATTTGCGCCAGGCACGCACTAAAGCCGCCAATTTTTTGGGCCGTTCCTTAGCCAGATTATTCTGTTCGGCAGGGTCATCTGGCAAATAGTAGAGCTCCCATTTTTCATTTCCCATAGGAGGAAGTAGTGACACGAGTTTCCAGCCATTCTGATAAATTGCTCGATCTCCCGACAGTTCCCAGCCCATGACATAATCATCAGAGTGAACCTGCTGCTCCTGACCAGTTAAAACTGAAGCCATACTGGCACCAGCCATTGGGGTTGCAGGTAGCCCTGCTCGAGTTAGTTCTGGATGTTTTGTACCGGTGAGTTCGAGAACAGTCGGCATGACATCCATCACTGTGACAAAGGAGTGGTTGATCTGTCCTGAAGCTTCAAGCAAGCCACCGCTAAATATCGCCGGCACCAACAGGCCTCCTTCTGAAGTCGTGTGCTTGTATAACCGATGAGGCGTGCTCCCCACTTCTGCCCAGCCACTCCCATAAGCAATTCGCGACGTGCTTCGTCCCATGTTTTCATAGGAATTGTCGATGCCTGATTTGCCTTGTTTCTGTAGACTGCGATTTAATCGTTTAGTTATCTCCTTCATAAGATTGGTTTCCATACCGACACTGGCTGCACCATTGTCAGAGATAAAGATGACCAGCGTGTCGTCATATTGATCGATATCTCGCAAGTATTTAATTATCCGGCCAATATTCTGATCCATGGTATCAACCATCGCCGCATAGATTTCCATTGCTCGCGCATTGAACCTTTGCTGTTCTTCAGTCAACGATTCCCAGACCGTGGTTTTGGGTCCTGATGAGGCTATCTTGGTACCTTCTGAAATTATCCCCTTCTGAATCATCCGTTTTAATCGCCCAGCACTGATGGCCGCGTAGCCTCCATCGTAACTAGCCGCATATTTTTTAAGCATGTGATCCTCTGCTTGCAGTGCAAAATGTGGAGCGGTAAAGGCCAGATAAGCAAAAAACGGTTGATCTGCTGAACGGGGTTGTTTCAGGTAGCCGAGCAATTTATCCGTCATGTACCTAGTGGCATAAAAATCATCTGGGTACTCTTCCTGCACAACACCATTTTCTGAGGCCTTCGCATAGAGCGCAAAATAATCCTGAATGCCTTTCGAATAATCCCAGGCTCGATCAAAGCCTCGCTTGTGTGGCGCCCCTTTTTTTTTCGAACTTAGGTGCCATTTGCCAACCATAAAAGTTGCATAGTTATTCGTTTTTAACGATTCAGCCAAGGTGACGACACCGTCATTCAGATACCCTTCGTAACCCGGCTTGCCCTCTTGATTGGACGCTGTCCAGTTGGGAAAAGTTCCAATACCTGTGAGATGGTGATCAACGCCGGTTAAGAGAGAGGCGCGTGTCGTTGCGCACCCAGGTGTAACATGGAAGTTGGTAAATGACACTCCTTGGCCAGCAAGTCCATCAAGGTTTGGGGTGTCAATTTCACCTCCGAAGGCTCCGATGTCCGAATACCCCAGATCGTCAGCAACTATCAGCAAGATGTTGGGCCTCTTCTTTGCTATACCCTGAGTTGTGGTGAAATGACTATTAGATTCTAAATTATCCGAACAACCCCATAATAAGGTACTCAGGACAATAACAGGTATTGCTGCTCTCGAATACATACTTTCCCCCCCTCCAAAAAAAGTTGAACAGTTAAGAATAATAGTTCTCCCAGTTATCGCTATATTAGTCACACAACATTATTCGAAAAAATTTCACTCAGGTGAAAAATAATACTGTAGGCAGGCGAAGAAAAAACATTATGCTCATTGAACGAGGTATTATTATCTCTAGGCGGTTTGTTTAAGTCATGTCAAGATTTGTCAATTTTTTGAAAAACATCGGCTAATCATTTTTCAAAACAGCCCCAATGCTTTGTTATCAGCCATACGCCAAAAAGAAGAGCATGGAATGAAGATAAAGCACATTTGTGCCAAGTGACTGGCGATAGGCTGTCAACAATGTTTAACGATTGCAGAGGAGAGACTGCCACAACCTTCCATGAGGTTAGAGGGTTGGCTGCAACATTATTAAAGACGGCAGGGAATACAAATAAACAAATCAAAGAGATCATGGCTCACGAATCTATCAACACTACACTGGATTACATGAACCCAGATGATCTACCCTTTGAAACCGTTACTATACATATCTGATTTTTGTACCAATTTTTGTACCGTTTTTGTACGGTTAGTAAATACTATCAATGAAAACCGCGTGGTTGGTCGGGACGGCAGGATTTGAACCTGCGACCACTACACCCCCAGTGTAGTGCGCTACCAGGCTGCGCTACGCCCCGATCAGAAGATCGCAATCATACAGTTAAAGTGGTTTTTTGCAACTCAAAGAATAACTAAAACGTGCTAACTCAGTTCTTTCAGGACATCCTCTAACTCAGAGATGGTTTGATCAATTAGTTGCTTGTAAGGCGTCTGTTCTTTTTTGGATGGAGTGTCATCCAGCTTCTGCTTTGCACCTCCGATTGTAAACCCTTGTTCATACAGTAATGAACGGATCTGACGGATAAGAACAACATCTTGGCGTTGATAATAACGCCTGTTACCTCGGCGCTTTACTGGCGTTAAGCTAGGAAATTCTTGTTCCCAATAACGTAAAACGTGTGGTTTAACTCCGCAGAGCTCGCTCACTTCACCAATCGTAAAATAGCGCTTGCCTGGAATCGCGGGTAATTGATTATTGTTACTTGGTTCCAGCATAGGTCTCGACTCGTGCTTTCAACTTTTGTCCTGGCTTGAAGGTAACGACACGTCGAGCCGAGATAGGAATCTCTTCACCTGTCTTAGGGTTTCTGCCAGGCCGGCTTTTCTTATCTCTAAGTTCAAAATTACCAAACCCTGAAATCTTAACCTGATCATTATTCTCTAGGGCCAAGCTAATCTCACCATAGAACATTTCGACAATTTCTTTAGCTTCACGCTTATTAAGCCCAAGTTCGTCGAACAGCATCTCTGCTAAATCTGCTTTGGTTAGTGCACCCATCAAATATTACCTATTTCAATCCTTATGTGAGGCAGTTTCTATTACTTTCTTAACTCAGCACCGCATGTTTTACCGACGTCTGCGACCACATTTTCAATCCAGCGGTTTATTTCCTCATCCGTAAGAGTGCGGGAAGCATGTTGAAACGTCAAGCCCAAAGCGATGCTTTTTCCTTTATTATCAACATCTTTGCTCTGATATACATCAAATAACTTTAAATCAACTAATTGCTTTCCCGCTGCATTTTTTGCACAGTTAACAAGGTTACTCGCCTCTACTGAAGCATCAACCAAGAAGGCAAGATCTCGCTTAACTTCGGGAAACTTGCTTACATCTTCATATTCTGGAAGTCTAACTTCTGAGATCTTGTGTGAGTTCACTTGAAACAGATAGACCGGCAGGGAGATATCCATATGCGCTTGAACCTTAGGGTGAAGCTGCCCTATCCATCCAATTTGAGCGCCCTTTCTCAAGATCTTTGCCGACTGCCCCGGATGCAGTGCTGGATGCTCGCAAGCCTCAAACGTAAACTCGTCGGATAAGTTCGTATGGGCTAATACCGATTCAAGATCACCCTTAATATCATAAAAATCGACCTTTTCTTTGCTTGCAGTCCAGCCACTAGGCGTTCGTGAACCGCAAATCAAACCGGCCAATGCGGTGCTTTGAGACAACCCTAACTCTTCTTTTTCAGAGGGTAAAAAACACTGCCCCACTTCGAATATTCGTATTCTTGTTTGCTGACGATTGAGATTATAACTGGCTGTGGAGAGTAATCCCGACCAAAGATTTGTTCTCATAACTGCCATATCTGATGAGATAGGATTAGCCAGGCGAACTGGTTTAACATCTGGGTCAACCATATTCTGCAAATCTGGATCAACAAAGCTATAAGTAATAA
>Ga0206125_10004698_pt1 | contig 11922 bp, 10 predicted proteins | sample Helgoland_Spring_4_FD_148598 | JGI IMG/M metagenome (GOLD analysis project Ga0206125, IMG submission 148598) | Pelagic subsurface seawater microbial communities from Kabeltonne, Helgoland, North Sea - Helgoland_Spring_Bloom_20160331_1 | ecosystem: Environmental > Aquatic > Marine > Epipelagic ...
CGAGGATTTTCAATCCTCTGCTCTACCAACTGAGCTAACCGGGCGTCGCAATCAGATGTGCACTTTGCGAGAGGCGCGTATTAAAGCGTCTGAAATGCACTACGTCAAGGGATTATTCAGCAGGTGGTACGTATCCTTCAGCTTGATCCACATCTTCACCGGCAAAGAACTTTTCTCGCTGCTCCGAGAGGTAAGTTCGAGCGGTCAAATCCATCATATTCAGGCGCATCTCATTAATAAGCGTCGTCTGGTGAGTCATCCACTCAGCCCATGCCTGTTTCGAGATATTGTCGAAAATTTCCTGTCCCTTGGGTCCGGGAAAGGGGGGCATATCCAGCCCGGGTAATTCTTGCTTGAGTTTGCGACAGTGAACCATGCGCGCCATAATTAACCTCTGGGTAAAATTCTAATAGTGTTTCTGTAGCAGTGCCTTGATCGGAGCAGGCATGCCCAATGATAGTGGATTCTGCGGGTTATACCAGACCTGATTGCTCTCTTCGGCTATCCGGCTGGCGCTGGCCGCCGAGTTACCTACAGATATCTGAACTGGCTGATAATCGAGATGGAAGTGACTAAAAGTATGCCGCTTCCCTTCAAAGACCTGCTGGCTTTCAGGCTCTATACCCAGCTTTAAACAGGTTTCCTCTAACTGATCCTGTGATTCGCACTGGGGGAATACCCAGAGTCCACCCCACAAACCTGCCGGCGGATTTTGCTCTAACAGCAGGGCGCCATCGCTATTTTTAATCATTAAAAAACAGGTGGTTCTTACCGGCAGCTTTTTCTTCGGCTTTTTGCCCGGGTAATCCTGTGGGTTGCCCTGTTTAAATGCTTTACAGTCTTTCATTAAAGGGCACTGCTCGCAGTTAGGCGATGCTCTTGTGCAGAGGGTTGCACCCAGATCCATCATCGCCTGAGTATAGTCGGCGATACGTTTGAAAGGCGTATAGGTCTCGGCAATTAACCAGAGCTTTTCAACCACAGCACTTTTGCCCGGCCAGCCATCGGTGGCGCTAAAACGAGCCAGTACACGTTTTACATTGCCATCGAGAATCGTCGCCTGATTTTTAAAGGCGATGGAACTGATTGCACCAGCGGTGGAGCGCCCTATACCGGGCAGCTCGATCAGCTGGGGTACATTATCCGGAAACTGTCCGCTCAGTTCGCTGCTAACAAGCTGGGCAGTTTTATGCAGATTGCGTGCGCGGGCGTAGTAGCCAAGCCCTGTCCAGTGGTGCAGTACCTCATCCAGTGGTGCTGCAGCCAGTGCATCTACTGTTGGGTAGCTGTGCATAAAGCGTTCGAAGTAGGGGATTACTGTGCTGACCTGAGTCTGCTGAAGCATAATCTCCGAGATCCAAACCCGATAGGGATTGATACTCTGCTGCCATGGCAAATTGGTACGGCCATATTGGTCGAACCAGTTGAGCACTGCATTTTGGAATTTTTTAGGGGACACTATTTATAACTCGTCATTCTATTTCGTTATTTTAGTTTCTTTTCCAGAACGCCTTTAAGAAGGCTTTTTAGTGGGTCTGCCTCAGGCTGGTCGCCACTGTCTTTTTCAGTGACCGGTGTATCAAAAAGCTGTCCGCCTAGCTGTTGAAAAATACTGCCTTTAAGGAATTCTCTCACTAGGCTGTCATCTGGTTTGCAATTGGTCTTGCCATCTACTTCGTAACTGCCACTGCAGATAAACGGCAAATCGCGATTGCGCAGAGTCTTATTTACCGAGCATCCAGAGGGGCTGGTAGTGGTGCCGTTAACTCTGGTATTGGCGGTAAGGTTGTAGCGTTTTAGCAATAACTGCACTGTGCCACGGCCACTGATAGAGAGGTTTCCGGTGGCTGTTTCCAAGTCCCTAATCAGCACCTTGCCATTGTTTAGGCTAAATTGGCTGCTCAGGGTTTCCAGCTCTGTGCCCTTTGACCAGGTTCTGTTGGATGGGCTACCGCCAAATAGGGCGGCGGCATTACAGAAGGTCTCTTCTGCATTAACAGCCAAATAAGTTGGGCTTAAAACAGTAAGCTGACCCCCGCCACTAAGTGCGCTGAGTATCTCGTCACTGCTGTTGCCGCTACCTTGTAGATCAGCTTCCAGGCTAAGCAGGCCCGACAGATCACTGTTGTCGGCAATAGCCGGCAGGGCAAGCTCTAGATCTATATCTTTCAGCGAGCTTTGCAGCTCAAATACAGGGGTTGCAGAGCGCATATCCAGTCGCCCTGTTGCATTGACCTGGCCGCCAAAGAGGTCGGCATTTAACGAGCTTAATCGCAATACCCGATTGTTGCCGAACACATTGCTGTAGAAATTTTTCACTGCAAAATCATTAAATTTAATGCTGCTCAGGGTCATTTCAACCTGGCTCTGGCCATGCCAAAGTGCAAAGGGAATTGCCAGTGGTGCAAACAGGCCGCTGTTGTCAGCGTTGCTGCCAGATTTGGGCAGATAGTTTGATGCGTTGATATTATCGGCTGAAACAATGGTGGTGAGTTTGTTATCTGGCTGGTCTATTTGCAGGTCAATCGCAATGGCCTGGCCATCGAGAATTATTAGATTATTAATATCAGACAAAGCATTGGCATCAACGCTAAAGCGACTTTCGATGCTGAGGTCGGTCAAGGCTGAGGGGTTGGCCATCTCAGGTACGCTGACAATAGGCAGTATTTCTGCTATCCGCTGCAGTTGCTGTATCAGACTAAAGTTGTTGGTCTGTAGATTGCCCTCAACAAAACTTAGGTTATCGCTGGCTTCAATGCTGCCATTTATCTCAATTTCATTTAGGCCAATTGCCAGATCAGACAGGCTGAAGCTTTGTACTCTGCGGTTATCAATCATAACTGCAACAGAGGTATCTACGGCAAACTGCTGTCCACCAAGCGCCTGCAAGGACAGTGTGAGTGGGAACTCTGTGCTATCCAAACGGATATTGCTGGCTTTAAGGCTGATATTATCCAACTCTACCGGTAGGCTGTTTGGGGCTTTATAATTGAGCTGGCCGCCGTTGATCTCCACGGAGCTAACGGTGAGCTGATTTGGGTCGATAATGATCGAGAACAGATCGGTCCAGGCCACTGAAAGGCTTAGCTTATCCAAGCTGCCAGAAGCAGCAACCTGGTCGGAAAAGCTAACCTGCTGAATGCTGATGCCCGGCTGAGGAAGAAATTTCCAGGCTAGATCGCCGTCAATGGCGAGATCCCAACCCTGTTGGCTGGCCAGAGACTCAATATCTGTCTTGTAGCTGTTTATATCGACAGCCAATAGGATATAAATTATTGCAGCAGAAAATAAAGTGACCACTGCGATTAGGCTAGTGGTCACCCATTTAAAAAAAATATTCACAGTCACCAACGGTTTAAGGGTTGCTTTGGGAGCCTCATATTACATCAAAGAGTACAACCCTTAAACACTGGAAAAGGCTAAGCTCTAGAAAGAGTAGCTCGCTCTTAAGCCCAGGTTTCTGCCGGACATTGGCACTTCGTCCTTAACAAATGAGCTGTGATTTCTTGCAGCTTCATTCAGCAGATTTTTGCCGAACAATGACAGGGTTAATTCGTGCCCTGGGCTAGTCTCAACTGTTTTTGATAGATTCAGATTTAATATTTGGAATCCATCTGTCGCAGTTTCGTTTTCAGCCGTAGCATTCTGGACTGATACATCCTTTAGAGACAGTGCAAACTTAAGACCATCTTCCACATAGGCAACTCGGTATAAGTCTCTATCCGGGGTTATACGTGGAATGTTTGACCCGTCGGTAAACTCTCCTGAAACCGAATCTCTTCCGTATGAAAGCGTTAGTGCGCCACGAGCAAGGTCAAAGGTCTTGCCTAGTTCAATTTCATAGCCGTCAAACTCAGCGTCTTGCTGAAGATAGTTGGCAAGAATTAAACCGCCATGATGCTCTTCCTCTTCATGCTCCTCATGCTCTTCTTCAGTCTCATCCATTAGGTAGATATAGTTATCTACATCATTTTGGAAGAAGGTCAGGGCAGCAAAGAATCCATTCTTTTCATAGTTAAAGCTCAGATCGATATTGTTGGATTTTTCTGACGCCAGGTTGAAATTACCAATCTCTACTCGCCCTGTTGCCAGATGAGGCCCATTCATTAATAACTCAACCGCTGTAGGTGCTCTTTCGACAGAGGCCAGTCCAAAACTCACCTCTAGTGAATCATTAATATTTCTGCTTAGAGTCAGGGCATAACTAGTAGTGTCGATATCCCGATCAAAATACTCCAGCTCTTCTTCATGCTCGTCTTCGTGCTCTTCCTCATGTCCCTCTTCATGCTCTTCTTCATGGCTGACAGAACCTTTTCTGGAAATTTGATCATGTCTAATACCAAAGTCGGCATGAAATAAGTCAAAGTCTTTGCTCAGATAGTAACCAAGGGTTATTTCTTCGCTTTCCGTTGGGTTGATAAAGGCCTCTTCGCCAATAACAGAAATATCTTCAACCACAAAATTCACGGCGATTTTTTGAGAGACGGAATCATTGGCTAGGTCAAAAATTGCACCATATTCTCTGGCTTCATTACTGAATGTTGTTGGGCCCTCTTCGTGATGCTCGCCTTCATGTTCCTCACCTTCGTGCTCTTCACCCTCTTCATCATGTCCTTCTTCTTCGGCATGTTGCTCTGTGTGTGAATAATCGGAATCTCTGAAGTGATAGTCGATTTTTGATAACCAGCTGTTTCCTAAAACAAAAGAGCCTTCTAGATTGATGATATTAGACTCAGTTGTGGAGAAGATTCTTTCGCCTTCGTGTTCATCTTCATGGCCTTCTTCGTCTTCATGGCCCTCTTCTCCGGCATGTTCATCTTCATGTCCTTCATGGCCTTCGCCATGAAAAGGAATACCGTAAACATTTTCTATGTCGCTCACAGACAGTCCGAAATATCCCCAATCTCCGGTCTTGGATATACCTACTCTTTTAGAGGTGGACGCGATATCAGAGTTAGGCAGGTAACCTAAATCTTCTTCGTGCTCTTCACCCTCGTGCTCCTCTGCATGATCTTCATCTGCATGCTCCTCACCTTCGTGCTCTTCCTCATGATGAACAACTGCGCCATCTGGAATATCAAAGTCGCCGAACTGAGAGTCTTTGTAAGCAGCGCTGATATTCAAGCCACCGATATTGTTTTGGTAAGAGAAGTCGTGAGAGTCGCCATCATTGACCGACTGAGCTTCTAAGCCCAGCTTAAACTTTGATTCTGTAAAGTCTTTTCGGGCAATGGTGTTATCAACCACATTCACTATTCCGCCAATGGTTCCGTTGGAATAAAGTAGTGACGATGGGCCTCTGACAATTTCGATTTGCTGGATGTTATTTAAATCAACATCATTGACATGATCCGGACCCAAACCTGAAACATCTCTGACCACTACGCCATTATTGAGAACCTTTACTCTGGATCCCGACATGCCTCGGATAATCGGTTGGCCAACAGCGGCACCATAATCACTGGTGGATATGCCGACTAAGCTATCAATACTGGCACCAATGCTTTGGCTTGCATCAGTAGCGATAGATTCGCCATTGATAACATGCAGTGGGTTTGAGATTTCATCTGACGTGGCATCAATCAACGATGATGTGATAATAACTTCTTCTATATTGCTGTTTGCGCTCACTGATAGTGGCGCCAGCAGAGCAGCCACAGCCAGAGCTGCAACGTATTTTGGAGTATACATTTTTATACCTTTTACTTAAAAAATTAGAGTTGTAGAGTTAAATTTTTAAGCGTTAGAGGGCGGTGCTCTGGAAAGGTAAAGGGAGAACTTCTGGGAAGATTTAGCCGTGCTGAAGACGGCTATTGCAACTGTGGGTGCAACCAGAATAGCGGCACTGCTATCAGGATTGACGATAACGGTGGATTCTTGAAAGCAAATACTACAGCTGCCTTCTTGATGGTCGCGATCTCCATCAATATGGCTATGGGCAGATGTAACAACAGACCCAAGCCCTAAAATTAGGCTCAGTGCGACTGCTACTATCCATCTATAGTTTTTCATGCGCGTGATTGTATCACCTAATTGTTTCGGAAATATAAAAAATTCTGGTTATAATGCGCTTTTGAAATGAGTCTGACGTTGGAGAACACCATGGCTGATCGCATTGCGACAGTGACACGCAATACCCTAGAATCACAGATTACAGTGACCGTTAATCTGGATGGAACAGGTAAAGCAAACTTTGCTACACCTGTGCCTTTCCTAGAGCATATGCTTGACCAGATTGCCCGCCACGGCTTGGTGGATCTGGATATCCAAGCGAAGGGTGATACCCATATTGACGACCACCACACGGTTGAAGATATTGGCATAACGCTGGGTATGGCGATCGCTAAAGCGATTGGCGACAAGAAAGGCCTAACTCGCTATGGCCACGCCTATGTACCATTGGATGAAGCGCTGTCTCGTGTAGTGATGGATTTTTCTGGCCGTCCAGGTCTGATTATGAAAGCGGATTTTGTCCGCAGCCATGTCGGCAGTTTTGATGTTGACCTGGTACGTGAGTTCTTTCAGGGCTTTGTAAACCACGCGCTGGTTTCGTTGCACATCGATAACCTGCGCGGCGCCAATGCTCACCACCAGGTCGAGACCATCTTTAAGGCCTTTGGTCGCGCACTGCGCGTAGCAGCAACTGCTGATGAACGCATGGCCGGTGTAATGCCGTCTACAAAAGGTACTCTCTAAGAGTACCTTTTTTTAAAAGAAGTTTTTTACAGAAGTTTTTTGATAGATAGACCAACTACGAAAAAATCTTATGAGTGATTTCCGCAGCCATATAGCCGTGATTGATTACGGTATGGGCAATCTCCATTCCGTTGCCAAAGCCCTGGAGACTGTCTGCCCCGGTGCCAAAGTCTCTATAACTGCCGATCCTGCCGTGGTTGAGGATGCCGACCGAGTGGTATTTCCCGGCGTTGGCGCAATTCGCGACTGTATGGGTGAGATTCAGCGCTTAAATGTTGGTGACGTGGTCAGTCAGGCCATGAAGAGCAAGCCGGTACTGGCAATCTGTGTTGGTATGCAGGCACTGCTGGAAAGCAGCGAAGAAAATGGCGGTGTTAATTGCCTGGGTCTATTGCCCGGTCAGGTCAAATTTTTTGGTGATAATCTGGTCGATCAGCAGGGTGCCAAGCTCAAAGTTCCCCATATGGGCTGGAATAATGTTCAGCAAACCATTGATCACCCACTGTGGCAGGGAATAGAACAGAATAGTCGCTTTTACTTTGTACACAGCTATTATGTAGTCCCCTCTGACGAATCTTATGTTGCCGGACGCTGCGACTACGGCGTTAACTTTGCCGCTGCACTAAGCCATAAAAATCTCTTTGCCGTGCAATTCCATCCGGAAAAAAGTGCCGATGCTGGCCTGCAGTTGCTGCGTAACTTTTGTAACTGGGACGGCTAAGTAGCATGACGGAAACGCCGGATAATCAAGAGCTGGTCGCGCGCCTAAACAGCGAGACGGCAAAAATCGGCTGGCATGAATTGCAAAAGCACTATGCGCTGGGTAATGTTTTGGCGGTCGCTGAGGATGGTGATTTAATTCAGGTGGCTATAGCTCTACATCAAGATAACAGCGCACAGATCCAGCAGTGGCTTGACGAAAAAGTGGTATTGGAAGTTGGTGATCAACAGGCCCTAGCCTGGTATGAATCCAATGCTACGGTTTGGGCACTGGTTATTCCGCCATTTATTTTGGTACAGGCAGTTAGTTCATAGAATCTTCAGATGCAGAATAACTGGTTATATATTCAATGGCCTCAGCACGACTACCCCGAAACACCACCAGCTCTTCCTTCTGCTCCAACTGATAACTGTACATAGGGTCGTAGTACTCTTGAGTCAGCACCGTAAGCCAATGGCGGTGGCTGGCAAAGTTATCCTGATGTTGTACAGCAATAGCATTTTCCATTGAGTCCAAAAGTTCTTTAGTGCGTTGACCACCCAAACGCTTTTTTACCCGCAGCAAACTCTCGGTCAGATAATTTGCAAATTCCTGCTCACCCGTCGCGCCATAAAACGCCATAGTTTTACTGTGGCGCTCAATCACATACTCCTGCCACAGCCGTTCCAGGCGCTCCTCAAAATCCATATCAATCACCACAAATGCACTCTGTGCCATCAGATCAGAAAAATAATGGGGTAGATGACGGGCACCAATATTGCGGCTTTCATCTTCTAAAATAACTGTTTTATCAGGGTGCTGGTTTTGTACTTTTAGAAGATCAAGGGCAATTTTATTTTCAAAATCGACTTGCGCAGGCTGGCAATCCAGTGGGCGGCCAAAACTCGAACCCTTGTGATTAGCCGCGCCCTCAAGATCAACGCCAGTGGGCAACTGCTGAATAATCTCCGTCTTGCCGGTACCGGTCATACCAGACAAAATAATAAACTTATGGGACTGACAGTAATCGTTCAGATAGTTAAACAGAAACCCGCGCAGGGATTTATAACCACCCTCGACTTTAGGGCATTCGATGCCAGCTTCAGCCAGCCATTCCTGACTGAGTTGCGAGCGTAGACCACCGCGCGCGCAATACAAAACAGCGTTGGGATTGGCCGTGATAAAGTTCTGCCATGCCTTAATGCGCTGAGCCTTGAGTTCACCGCTAACCAGCTTATGCCCCAATTTAATAGCCGCTTGCTGACCCTGTTCCTTATAACAGATGCCCACCTGATGGCGCTCTTCATCGGCCATAAGTGGTAGATTAGCCGCGAAGGGCAGTGCGCCAGTGGCAAACTCAATCGGTGCCCGCACATCAATCATCGGACGATTGTCGAGCAGCAGTTGCCGGTAATTATTCACCAGTGCCAGGTTCATGGAATAACCACAATCTGCGGGCTATCGGTAACAGCTGCCAGCTCGCCAATTGGCTGATCATAACAACCGGCCTGTTTAAGTATTTGACTAACCTTCTGTGCATCCTTTGGCTCAACCGCAACTAACAGGCCGCCGCTGGTCTGCGGATCGCAGAGCAGTGTTTGGCTCTGCTGGTCAGTGCCACTGATATGCTGGTTAATACTCTCCCAGTTGCGTGTGCTGCCGCCGGGAACACAGCCCTGATTAAGGTAATCAATAACTGCACTATCTAAAAGCGGAATCTCTTTTACATTAACCGTTGCCGATAGATCGCTACCCTGACAAATCTCCAGCAGATGACCGAGAAGGCCGAAGCCGGTGACATCGGTCATACAGCTAACTCCATCTACCTCTGCCAGTTCAGCGCCAATGGTGTTTAGCTTCATCATGCTCTCCACCGCGAGGCGCGAATGTTCAGGCTGCAATTTACCCTGCTTTTCAGCAGTGGTAAGAATCCCCACACCAATGGGTTTAGTCAGGAATAATAGATTGCCTGCTTTCGCAGTACTGTTTTGCTTAAGGTTTTTAAGTGCTACCCGACCGGTAACGGCCAGACCAAAAATAGGCTCCGGCGAATCAATAGAATGACCGCCGGCCAGATGAATACCTGCCTCACCACAGGCATGGCGTCCGCCATCAATCACCTTTTGCGCCACCTCGGCAGACAGCAGATTGATTGGCCAGCCAAGAATTGCAATGGCCATCATCGGTGTGCCGCCCATCGCATAGATATCACTGATCGCATTGGCGGCGGCAACGCGGCCAAACTCAAAAGGATCATCGACAATCGGCATAAAGAAATCAGTGGTGCTGATCACCCCAGTGCCATCGCCCAGATCATAGACCGCGGCATCATCTTTGGTGTTATTGCCAACCAGCAAACGCGGATCATCCGGCGCCACATAGTCAGTTTTAAGAAAGGTCTCCAGTACGGCGGGCGCAATTTTGCAGCCGCAACCGGCGCCGTGGCTGTACTGGGTAAGTCTGATCTGATCTTTGGACATAGCTGTTTTTATTAACTGTGGATATAAGGACTGTAGGGTACTTGTTTTGCCGGGGCAGGTCATGGGTTTGTTTACCGATTGGAAGAGCAAATAGACTGCAATAGGCTGCAATGATAGAGTTCAAAAAAAGGTTTTAAAAAATTATGTCAGTCAGCTTATTAATTTCACTAACACTCTATTTCGCCGCCATGCTATTAATAGGCCTCTACGCCTATCGCCGCTCAACCGACGATGTTGCCGGATACCTGTTGGGTGGTCGTCAGCTGGGCCCTGCTGTTACCGCACTATCAGCGGGTGCCTCGGATATGAGTGGCTGGATTATTATGGGCCTGCCGGGCGCGGTATACCTCAGCGGCCTGAGCAATATTTGGATTGGGTTAGGGCTGGTGGCCGGTGCCTATCTCAACTACCTGTTAGTTGCGCCGCGCTTACGCGCCTATACAGAAATAGCTGGCGATTCGATTACCTTGCCCGACTTCTTTGAAAATCGCTTTGAAGACAGTTCCCGACTATTGAGGATTGTCGCCTCTATAGTGATTATTGTTTTCTTTACCGTATACACCTCATCCGGCCTGGTCGGCGGTGGCAAACTGTTTGAAAACGCCTTTAACCAAAGTTATGAAATGGGCCTCTATATAACCGCCGGCGTAGTGGTCATATATACATTATTTGGTGGCTTTCTCGCGGTCAGCATGACCGACTTTGTGCAGGGCTGCATTATGTTTGCGGCGCTGATTCTGGTGCCGATTGTGGCGGTTACAGAGCTGGGCGGCGTTGGACCTGTGATTAATACGGTAAGCAGTATTGATCCCAGTCATCTAAGGCTCAGTAATCTCTCCATTGCAGCTGTAATTTCCTCGCTGGCTTGGGGGCTAGGATATTTTGGTCAGCCACATATTATTGTGCGTTTTATGGCTATACGCTCGGTAGGTGAGATTAAGCTAGCGCGACGTATAGGCATGAGCTGGATGATCACTTGCCTGCTGGGATCTATGGCAGTCGGTTTTGTCGGTATCGCTTTTGTTGCCAAGGCGCAGGTGTCACTGACAGATCCTGAAGCAATTTTTATTCTGCTATCACAGTTACTCTTCCATCCCTTTATTACCGGATTTTTGCTGGCAGCGGTCTTGGCGGCAATTATGAGTACCGTTTCATCCCAGTTACTAGTGACATCAAGTTCCTTAACTGAAGATATCTATAAAGCGTTTTTGCAAAAAGAGGCATCACAGCAACAACTGGTTTTTGTCGGTCGCCTCTGTGTTGCGCTGGTGGCAGGGCTGGCTATTTTTCTCGCCCACAATAGAGACAGTTCCATACTACAGTTGGTAAGCCATGCTTGGGCAGGCTTTGGTGCAGCTTTTGGCCCGATGATTTTATTGAGTCTTTATTGGCAGAGGATGACATCGGCTGGCGCGTTGGCAGGTATAGTTGTTGGAGCCGCTACTGTTCTTGTTTGGATCTATGCGCCTATAAGTATTGCCGGGCAATCATTAAGCCAGATTATCTATGCCATGGTGCCGGGTTTCTTGCTGAGTACGCTGGCTATTGTGCTGGTCAGTCGGCTGACGCGCAAGCCGTCAAAAGAGGTTAATGCTGCGTTTTCGGCAATGGAAGTCAGGGTAAAAAGTGAATTTTAGTTAGCTGCTTTGAGACAAAAAACTACCACTCTCGTTTGCATGGCTCTCAATGGTAAATTACCGTTAACATTGACCATCCAGTGTTCAATAGAGCATTACAAAATCTCTGGCTAGGTTTATAATCGCACAGATATTATCTATACAAACATACAGGTAAAAAGCATGTCTGATATTAACCTTCCCAGTGAAAATTTAAGTGTCTTAATGGATGCCAACAAAGATTACTCTGAGACTTTTGATAAGTCAGGGCTAGCATCACCTCCAGCCAAACGCTTCGCTATTCTCACCTGTATGGATGCGCGAATGGATCCGGCCAAATTTGCCGGTCTGGAAGAGGGTGATGCCCATGTGATTCGCAATGCCGGTGGTCGCGCTACAGATGATGCTATTCGCTCGCTGATAATCTCCC
>Ga0206125_10004700_pt1 | contig 11917 bp, 9 predicted proteins | sample Helgoland_Spring_4_FD_148598 | JGI IMG/M metagenome (GOLD analysis project Ga0206125, IMG submission 148598) | Pelagic subsurface seawater microbial communities from Kabeltonne, Helgoland, North Sea - Helgoland_Spring_Bloom_20160331_1 | ecosystem: Environmental > Aquatic > Marine > Epipelagic ...
GTGATGCGCGAGTTTCCACGGTTGAGCACCTGCTTTCCGCCATGGCAGGTTTAGGCATCGACAACGCTTTTGTCGATGTCACTGCCCCAGAAGTACCGATCATGGACGGCAGCGCGGGTCCCTTCGTTTTTTTGCTCCAGTCTGCAGGCATTGAGGAGCAGGCTGCTGCGAAGAAATTTATTCGTATAAAACGCCCTGTCACGGTTCGAGATGGCGATAAACAAGCGAGTTTATTGCCGTTTGAGGGTTTTAAAGTCGCCTTCTCAATTGACTTTGATCATCCCGTTTTTAATGACCGATCAGCGTTCGCAGAGATCGATTTCTCAACCACCTCCTTCGTTAGGGAAGTCAGTCGCGCACGAACCTTCGGGTTCATGCATGAGATTGAACACCTGCGCGCTCAAGGATTGGCCCGGGGTGGCAGCGTTGATAACGCCATTGTTGTTGATGAGTTTCGTATATTGAACCAAGACGGTCTTCGCTATGAGGACGAGTTCGTTAAACACAAAGTCCTCGATGCCATTGGTGACCTTTATTTGCTAGGCCATAGCTTGATTGGGGAGTTTCGAGCCCACAAGTCTGGTCACGCTCTCAACAATGCGGTGCTGCGCGCTCTTCTGGCACAAGAAGATGCCTGGGAGATGGTGACCTTTGAAGACGCTGAAAAGGCGCCCATATCCTATGGTCCGGCCCCAATGTTGGTCACTGCCTGAGTCTTTTTTAAGGGTTATTGCACGGCATTGATCGAACTTGCTGACTTTCCCGCAGCCGCCCTGCGTGGCATAGTACGCATCCCGAGAACTTGAGCCCCTGATTTGAAACTGATCTTCGTCCATAGGACTGCCGCATCGCGAACGCTGGAAATTGGTCGTTGGTCTTGGGCTGCCCTGTCTGTTATTTGCATTGGCCTGCCTTTGGGATTAATGGCCATGGGCTATGAACTGGGTCAACGGCAAGGCGCATCGATTGCTCAAGAGGCACGGCTTTCTGAGGCTGAACTGAATGCGAGTCGCCGAGCGGGTGATCTGGCCCAGCTGTCAGCGGATGCACGTCGAAAGCTAGAAGCTATGACCCGCAAGCTGGCTGAACTGCAAGTAAGAGTGACAAGACTTGATGCCCTCGGTACCCATCTCACAGCACTGGCGGGTCTGGAGGGTGGTGAATTTAATTTTGCCGCGGAGCCAGCGTTAGGCGGGCCAATGATGCCGCTATTGCCCGAATCACAAACTTCATTGCCAGCGCCTTTGAAAGATTCCTTTGATGGTCTGTCAGTTGCACTGAGCGACCGAGAGATGCAGCTTGATATATTGGCTGGGCTTTTGTTTGACGCTGAGGCGCAAACTGAGGCCATCCCTGCGGGTCGCCCCGTGCTTAGTGGTTGGCTATCCTCGGCATACGGCAGCCGCACCGATCCTTTTACGGGCAAGCGAGCCTGGCATCAGGGGGTCGATTTTGCGGGGGCTGAGGGTGATCACATTATCGCGGTTGCGAGTGGTGTGGTCAGTTGGAGCGGCGAGCGCACGGGTTATGGCACACTGGTTGAAATTGCCCATGGCGACGGGTTAATCACGCGTTATGCCCACAACCGAGAGAACCGTGTTGAGGTGGGTGACCTCGTTCGTCAAGGCGATGTGATTGCGCTAATGGGGAACTCCGGGCGATCAACGGGCCCTCACGTACATTTCGAGATTTTTAAGCACGGCAGGGCGGTTGACCCCTCTAGCTACGTGCGACGCACTCTGCGTTAAGGGCAGGTTCCTCCTGCTGGTTTAGGCCGACTTCTGACAGAGTCGCATTCCTTCATCAATTCCTGAAGACTTTAAAATGATTGCTGACACGCTAAAAAAACTTTTTGGCACCCGAAATGACCGGGAGCTTAAACGTATTCGAAAGATGGTTATCCGTATTAATCGGCTCGAGGAAGAGTACGAAGCGCTGGACGATGCGGCGCTTTTGGCTAAAACCGATGAGTTCCGTGGGCGTTTAACGGGCGGAGCTTCTTTAGATTCACTCCTCCCCGAGGCGTTTGCCACGGTACGCGAGGCTGGACGCCGGGCACTGGCCATGCGCCACTTCGATGTGCAGTTAATTGGCGGGATCGTGCTTCACGAGGGCAAAATCGCAGAAATGCGCACCGGTGAGGGTAAGACCTTAGTGGCAACGTTACCCGCTTACCTGAATGCGCTGACGGGTAATGCCGTACATCTGATTACAGTTAACGACTATTTGGCTGCCCGAGATGCGGCCTGGATGGAGCCACTGTACGCATTTTTAGGCATGACGGTGGGCGTCATTAGGTCGGGACTGGGGCCCGCCGAGAAACGCGATGCGTACGCTTGCGATATTGTTTACGGCACCAATAATGAGTTCGGCTTTGATTATCTGCGTGACAACATGGCCTTTAGTATGGCCGATAAGGCGCAGGGAAATTTGGCCTTTGCCATTGTTGACGAAGTTGACTCTATTCTGATCGATGAGGCGAGAACGCCACTGATTATTTCAGGGGCCGCCGAAGATTCTTCGGATATGTATCGACGTATCAACAAGCTTATCCCGCAGCTGGCAGCGGCGACTGAGGTTGATGAAGGTGATTTTACGGTTGATGAGAAACAGCGCCAGATTGAACTTACCGAATCTGGCCACGAGAAAATTGAAAGCCTGCTCATGGCTCAAGGCCTGTTAGAAGACGACGATAGTTTGTACGCCCCCACAAACCTTGGTTTGTTACACCATGTTCACTCTGGCTTGCGTGCGCATGTACTGTATCAGCGTGATGTTGAATATATTGTTCAAGAAGGCCAGGTGGTTCTGATTGATGAGCACACCGGTCGAACGATGGCTGGACGGCGCCTCTCGGAAGGGCTGCATCAGGCCATTGAGGCGAAAGAAGGCGTCAACATCCAAAATGAAAGCCAAACATTGGCTTCAACCACCTTCCAAAATTACTTCCGCCTGTATGACAAGCTTTCGGGTATGACGGGAACTGCCGATACCGAGGCGTTTGAGTTCCGTCAGATCTATGGGCTTGAGGTTATTGTTATACCCACCAATAAACCCATGCTTCGCAACGATATGAATGACTTGGTTTATATGACTCAACAAGAGAAGTTCGACGCGATTGTTGAAGACGTAAAGTCGTGTATTGAAAATGGCGCTCCGGTACTTGTGGGCACCGCCTCGGTTGAGACATCAGAGGAGCTCTCGGTTCGGTTTAAAAAGGGCGCTATTGAGCACAAAGTGCTGAACGCAAAGTACCATGCCCAGGAGGCAGAAATCATTGCTCAGGCAGGGCGCCCCGGAGTGGTCACCATTGCGACTAACATGGCCGGACGGGGCACTGACATAGTGCTTGGGGGGAACCTTGAAGCTGAACTTGAAGCCGCGGGCGACCTCGATGCCGAGGCAGAAAAAGCCCTTCGGGAAGCTTGGCTGGCCCGCCATGACGCCGTGCTCGAGGCCGGTGGCTTACACATTTTAGGCACCGAGCGCCACGAGTCACGACGCATTGATAATCAGCTGAGAGGTCGCTCAGGACGCCAGGGCGATGCGGGAGTTTCGCGTTTTTACCTGTCTTTAGAAGATAGCTTGATGCGAATTTTCGCCTCTGAACGTGTCAAAAGCTTCATGCAGGCATTGGGCATGGAAAACGGAGAGGCCATTGAGCATCGTATGGTCACCAACGCGATCGAAAAAGCCCAGCGCAAAGTTGAGGGCCGTAACTTCGATATTCGAAAGCAACTTCTCGAGTATGACGATGTTGCCAATGACCAGCGGCGCATTATTTACCGTCAGCGAGATTCCTTGCTTGGTGAAGAAGAGTTAACTGAAACGATTACCCAAATTCGAGCGGACGTTGTTAACGGATCGGTTGACAGTTTCATTCCCCCCATGAGCGTCGAGGAACAGTGGGATGTACCGGGACTGGAACGACAGCTTGAAGCCGAGTTTGCGGTAACGCTGCCCTTGCAAGCGTGGCTTGAAGAAAATAAGGGGCTTCATGAAGAGTCGCTGCGGGACAGGATTGTTGAGGAAGTTCAGGCGGCCTACGACACCAAGGCGGGTGTGGTCGGGGACAACATGCGCCAACTTGAAAAGCAAATTATGCTGCAGGTTCTCGACACGCTTTGGAAAGAACACTTGGCAACTATGGATCAGCTGCGTCAGGGCATCCATTTACGGGCCTACGCTAATAAGAATCCCAAGCAAGAATACAAGCGTGAGTCTTTTGCACTATTTGAGTCACTCCTTGAGCGTTTGAAGCACGAAGTGGTGCGCTTTCTGAGCCATGTGCAAGTGCAGCGTCAAGACGAGGCGGCAGAAATTGAACGCCGCCGTCGAGAAGATGCGGCTCGTCAGCAAGTGGCCTTTGAGCATGCTCAAGCTTCAGCGACGTCTGACGATGGTGCAGCGCCACCGGCTGCTAAGCCGCAGACCGTCGTCAGAGAGGCGCCGAAGGTTGGGCGCAACGATCCCTGTCCCTGTGGCAGTGGCAAAAAATACAAGCAGTGTCATGGGACGCTTAGCTAATGTCGCGAGCTGTTGCAGGGGTGCGTCTCGGTGTTGCTCAGGCGGGCATAAAGCATGTCGATCGTGACGATCTTGTGCTTGTCGAGTTAGCTCAGGGCAGTGCTTGCGTGGGTCTCTTTACTCAAAATGCCTTCCGAGCAGCACCGGTGCAAGTTGCACAGCAGCACCTCGAAGATACGGCGGGCAAAACGCGTTATTGGCTGATTAATACGGGAAATGCGAATGCGGGTACAGGTTTAGAAGGTTACAAAACCGCAGAGCTAACTTGCGCGGCGGTTGCTGAAATGCAGGGTTGTCACGCAAACGAGGTACTGCCTTTCTCTACGGGTGTTATCGGTGAACTTTTGGCTGGGGAGCCTATTGTGAACGCTTTGCCAAATATCTGTGCCGACCTAGCGGAGGATCATTGGCAAGGCGCTTCTGAGGCTATTTTGACGACAGATACCCAAGCTAAACTGGCCTCTCGTGTGATTTCAGTGTCTGGCAGCGACGTGACGCTAACGGGCATGGCAAAGGGTGCGGGTATGATTCGGCCCGACATGGCCACTATGCTGGCATTTGTGGCCACCGATGCCGAAGTATCACCTGCAGGCCTCGATGGTTTATTCAGGCAGGCAGTGTCGGCAAGCTTCAATCGTATTACCGTCGACGGTGATACCTCTACAAACGATGCCGCCATGCTGGTTGCAACAGGTCGCTCGGGTATTGCGATTGAAGCTGCAGGTGCAGAGGCTTTATTGGCTTTTACAGAAGCCCTTGAGAGTCTTTGTTTGGAGCTTGCCCAAGCGATTATTCGTGACGGAGAAGGGGCGACCAAGTTCGTCGAAGTCAAAGTTGAGGGTGGCATCGACGCCGATGAGTGCGATGCCGTGGCTTATACCATTGCGCATTCTCCCTTGGTAAAAACCGCCCTATTTGCCAGTGACCCTAACTGGGGTCGTTTACTGGCGGCCATTGGTAGGGCGGGCCTAAAGAACCTTTGCGTAGACGATGTGTCACTGTACTTAAACGACGTGCTGATTGCTGTAAATGGTGCAAGGGCTCCCGACTACACGGAGGCCAAAGGTCAAGCCGCGATGGCTGCGCCCGAACTGACCATTTGCGTTGATCTTAACCGCGGTGTGGCTAGCAGCTGCGTATGGACCACCGACTTTTCCTATGATTACGTGCGCATTAATGCAGAATATCGGACCTGATAACTTTGAGTGAACTGCATGTTGCCGTGGGCGTGCTGACTGATGCCCAAGGGCGTATCCTCATTGCGCGCCGACCCGCCAAGCTTCATCAAGGTGGGCTGTGGGAGTTTCCCGGAGGTAAAGTTGAAGCGGGTGAGGCGCTTTCGGAGGCTTTGGCCCGTGAACTCAAAGAGGAGCTGGGTGTTTTATTAGAGGCCAGTGAGCCCTTGCTTGAGGTTCGTCACGACTACGGTGATCGAAAGGTCTTTTTGGATGTGCATCGCGTGACCGCTTGGCAAGGCGAGGCACGGGGAATGGAAGGGCAGCCGCTGGCCTGGATTTTACCGTCGGCTCTAGAAGATTTTAAATTTCCGGAGGGAAATATTGCCATCGTTAAAAAGCTGAAGTCGGCTTAACTACCCACTACCCACTACCCACTACCCACTACCCACTACCCACTACCCACTACCCACCGCAATTTGGGCGCCGTCATGATGCGATCGGAATTATAGACCGCATTTCGGTACGGCAAACCCTTGTAGGGCGGTTATGCATTGCCTGCTAGGCCCGTGGCACAGGGTTTTTAGGGAGCAAAGCTGGGCGCTCGTAATGCTTTTGGTGCCTCACTAACAACCTTCGAGCGCTACCTTTCTTTTCATGGCTTGATACTAAGAGCGGCCTGCATGCTTTGTCGCGCGTTCCAGCATGCGCCGATGAAGTGCGTCAGCTTGAGCTTCTAAGTCAGTGAGAGTGCCGCTGTTATCGATGACCTCGTCGGCACGACTGATGCGTTCAGTTCTTGGTAGTTGGGCCGCCATGATTTTTTGTACCAGCTCGACACTGTTACTGTCACGCACCGTTGTGCGCGCAACTTGCAGCTCTTCAGTGACATCGACCACGACCACATGATTGACAAAACTGTGTTGTTTCGCCTCGAGCAGCAGGGGCGAGCTGAGTACGACGTATGGGGAGGTCGCGCTCTGTAACTGGCTTTCAATTTCTTGTCGTATTGCCGGGTGGGTAACACTTTCCAGCCAGGTGCGCGCTTGGGGATCTTCAAAAACGATCTTGCGCAGTGCAGCACGATCTAAGTGCCCATCGTGCTGCAAAATATGAGCCCCAAAGTGTTCTGCAATGGCTTCAAGCGCCGGTTGACCGGGTTCTACCACGACGCGCGCGGCTAAATCTGCATCAACAACGTCAATCCCAAGGTTTTCTAAGTGTGCTGTGACCGCCGATTTCCCGCTGCCAATGCCACCCGTAATGCCGACTACAAAATTCATACGTTTTCGCTGTTTAAAAGCCAATAAAACTAAAGTAAGCGGTTGTCAGCTGATCGCCAAAGAACAGTGTTATCAAACCCGCTCCGGCCAGGTAAGGGCCAAAGGGCATGGGAACTTCGCGCCCCTGTTTTTTCCATAGGATGAGCAATATGCCAATGAAAGCTCCGACAAAAGACGACAAAATAATAATCAGCGGTATCGCTTGCCAGCCAAACCAGGCTCCCAAGGCCGCCAATAACTTAAAATCTCCAAAGCCCATGCCATCTTTACCCGTCGTTAGCTTAAACAGCCAATACACACTCCATAGCGTTAAGTAGCCCGCAGCAGCGCCTATGACAGCATCATTTAAAGGGGTAAATACGGCGTTTAGGTTGAGCAGTAGCCCGAACCAGAGTAGCGGCAACGTGATGCTGTCGGGCAGTAGTTGTGTGTCGATATCGATGCCAGTCAGGGCAATTAATGACCATATGAGTAACAGAGCGCCCAGCAACTGCAGGGTGGGCCCGAAGACTACGGCCGCTGCCAGTGACAGGAGGGCGGTGCAAAGCTCTACGATGGGATAACGACTCGAGATAGACGCGCCGCATTGGTGACAGCGGCCCTTTAGAAAGGCGTAACTCAGTAAAGGAATATTGTGCCAGGGTTTTATGGCGGCTCCGCAGTCCCGACATTGAGAGTTTGGGGAGGCCAGTGAAAATTGTGCGGTATCAGGTGGTGCCTGCTCCAGTAATTCGCAGCAGTCGCGCTGCCAAGCTTGCTCCATCATTTTGGGTAATCGAAAGATCACGACGTTGAGAAAGCTGCCAATAACAAGCCCTAACAGCGTGACGGCAGTGTAAAGAAACCACGGTAGTTGCAGCGCATTGCTAAGGTTATCCAAGCTCCGTCAACCTACGACCGAGCCGAGCATAAAGATGGGCAGGTACATGGCGATCATGAGCCCCCCTACTAAAACGCCTAGAATTGACATAATGATGGGCTCCATAAGAGAGCTGAGGCTATCCACGGCGTTGTCGACCTGTGCTTCGTATTGATCAGCAACTTTGCCCAGCATGTCATCAAGGGCACCCGATTCTTCGCCAATAGCGGTCATTTGCAACAGCATGGCGGGGAATAAGCCGGTACTGCGGGTTGCTAGGTACAGGGATGTTCCCGAGGTAACGTCATCTCTTATTTGTCGTATTCCCCGAGCATAAATAGCATTGCCGGCGGCGCCTGCTGTCGAATCCAAGGCTTCTACGAGTGGCACTCCAGCGGCAAAGGTGGTTGCCAGGGTTCTGCTAAAGCGCGCAACAACGGCGTCATGGACAATGGTGCCAACGATGGGAAGTTTTAACGCCAAGGAGTCTACCCTGTCGCGAAACGTAGCCGAGCGCTGGATGGCTTGGAAATACCCCCAAATGGCCAACGTGATGGCCCCGGCTACGATTAACCACCATTCCTGCATGAATTCAGAAATGCCAAGCACAAACAGGGTGAATCCCGGTAGGTCTGCACCAAAGCCTTTAAAGGTCTGGGCAAATGTGGGTACGACTTTTACTAAGAGAATTCCTGTAACTATTATAGCCACGGTCACAACGGCTATGGGATAGGTCATGGCTTTGCGGATTTTTGCTTTCAGGGCTTCAGTTTTTTCTTTGTAGGTGGCGACGCGATCTAACATGACCTCTAGGGTGCCTGAGTTTTCTCCTGAAGCGACAAGGCTACAAAACAGATCATCAAAGTGCTTGGGGTGCTTTGCCAGCGCTAATGCAAGGCCGCCTCCTGCAGACACCTCACTTTTGATTTGCCCTACTAGCTTGTTCATAGCCGGACTTTCAAGGCCTTCCTGCACAATCTCAAAACTTTGTACAAGGGGCACGCCAGCTTTCATCATGGTGGCCATCTGCCGCGAAAATATCGAAATATCTGCCGGTTTTATGCCTTTGCCCATGGAGGTGAAAAGTGGTTTGGATTTTTTTTTGACGGACTTGGCAGATATGCCTTGTTTGCGAAGCTGCGCCTTTGCCAACGCCTGGCTAGTGGCAACAATTTCTCCCTGGCCTTTTTGGCCGTTTTTATTAAGCCCGCTCCATACAAAAGTTATGTTTGTCGCCATACCGTCCTTGGTCTCCAGCTATTAGTCTGTTGTCACGCGATTGACTTCTTCTAGGCTTATCAGGCCCTGCGCGGCTTTGCGCAGTGCCGAAAGACGAAGATCTGCAAAGCCCTCGCGGCGGGCCTGCTTATCTAAATCGATGGAGTTGTCACCACCCATAATTAAATTGGCTAACGTTTTAGTGACCTTGACCACCTCGTAAATTCCGACACGGCCTCGATAACCGTCTTTACAAGCCTCACAGCCTACAGCGCGTTTTATGGTGGCGTTCTCGAGCATATCATCATTGAAGCCTAGCTCCATGAGTGCATCGTGGGGCACTTCTGTTTCGGGAATACTGCATTGCTTGCACAACCGGCGAGCCAGACGCTGAGCAATAATCAGTGAGACCGAGGACGCAATATTATAGGCGGGTACGCCCATATTCATCATGCGTGTGATGGTCTCTGCGGCACTGTTTGTATGCAGTGTAGAAAGAACAAGGTGGCCTGTTTGGGCGGCTTTAATGGCAATTTCGGCCGTCTCTATATCGCGTATTTCACCGACCATGATAATGTCGGGATCTTGGCGCAGGAATGAGCGTAGCGCCTCGGCAAAGTCTAGCCCCACCTTGTTATTAACTAAAACTTGATTCACGCCCTCCATGTTGATTTCAACGGGATCCTCTGCCGTTGAAATGTTGCGCTCATCGGTATTTAAAATACTGAGACCCGTGTAAAGCGATACGGTTTTACCCGACCCGGTAGGCCCCGTTACCAAAATCATGCCTTGTGGTTTAGCTAAAGCGTCCAGAAACAGTTGCTTTTGATCGTCGTCGTAACCCAAGGCATCAATTCCCATTTGTGCGGATGTTGGGTCGAGGATACGCATGACGATTTTTTCGCCGAACATGGTGGGCAGCGTATTCACACGGAAGTCAATCGAGCGGTTTTTAGAGAGCTTCATCTGGATGCGGCCATCCTGAGGGATGCGGCGTTCGGAAATATCCATTTGTGACATGACTTTGATTCTGGCGGCTAAACGCGGTGCCAGTGTCTTTGGTGGCTTAACGATTTCACGAAGAATTCCGTCGGTTCTAAATCGCACGCGGTAATTTTGCTCGTAGGGTTCAAAGTGAATATCAGAAGCGCCTTGCTTGATGGCATCTAGGAGCACTTTATTCACGAAGCGAACGATAGGCGTATCGTCTACCGCACTGGTATCAACATCTTCTGTCTCACTCGAGTTTTCATCGATGATGTCTAGATCAAACTCTGAGCTCTCGCCCAACTGATCCATTTCAGAGCTTAAGGAGTCTTGCTGGTCTAAAATCTCTGTAAGCAGCTTGGAGAGAGCTCGCTGGTCAACCACCACGGCTTCAGTGCTGATGCCCGTTGCGAATTTTATTTCATCTAATGCCGCAATGTTGGTGGGATCCGCCAAGGCGATGAACAGACGGTTACCGCGTCGAAAAATCGGTATGGTTTGGTGCTTGGTCATGAGCGCGGGTGACACAAGTTTGTCTGGGAACATGTTGCTGTCAACAGCGGATAGGTCTAACAGAGGAACACCGAACTCGGCAGCGGCTAGCTCCGCTAGCTCATAGCTATCGATATCGAGAGTTTGTGAAAGGTAGTTAATAAGGGGAATTTTTTTCTTGCTGGACTCGCGGATAGCGGTCTGAGCTTGTTCAGTCGAAATGACACCATCGGCCACTAGTCGAGCCGAAATTCCCGTCAGGAGTGCTTCTTTTTTTTTCACTTCGACGTTCACGGTCAACCCCTTGGGAACGCTTTTAGTCCACTCTTAAGTATACAGCGAAAACAAATGCGTCACACCGTTTCGCCATCTCGTGATTAACGTGCTTTTAATTGACGCTAGCCTTACCCCAAGGGCTGGCAGTGTGCGAAATATTGTATCGCGTATTTTGGGTGGCCAATCTGAGTGCTTGCTGTTTGAACGCTGCAGTTGGTGCTGGGTTTAATCCGCGCTGGTGCGTTCGTCAGCCCTCCTAGCGAAAGACGGTTAGTTTTTAAAGCCCCGTCACTGTCCGCTCTGTAGCTTTCTCCATGACTGGGTAACTGGTACTTTCTTGTACCCCAGGTAACTGCATCAGGCTTCCTCCCAAAAACTCCCGGTATTCGGTCATGTCTTTCACGCGTGCTTTGATCAGATAGTCGAAGTTTCCCGCGACTAAGTAGCATTCTTCAACCTCAGGTACATCTTGGATGGCCTCAGTGAACTCCCGAAAAGCGTCTCCGGACGTACGTTGTAGGGTGATTTGCACAAAAACAACCAGACCTCGGTCCAGTTTGCCGGGGTCAAGTCGTGCATGGTAGCCCGCGATGAAGCCGTCACGCTCCAGGCGTTTTACCCGCTCCTTGCACGGCGTGGTGGTTAAACCCACTTGCCGGGCCAACTCTGCAAAGCTGAGCCGGGCATTTTGGTGTAGGCAGCGTAATATTTTGCGGTCAATGCGACTCAGCTCCTGTGCTGACATTGTTAGAACCTCCCGTTATATCAGTGAGCTTGCCTTCTGATTTAAAGCGCTGTGGCAGTCTAAACGATTTTTATCTATTAATTTAATAGCTGAATCGACTTAATAATGGTGTAATTTGCAGCGAATAGTAAATTTACTCAGCGCTAAAATGCAACGTCTAGGCGACACTTCGGTCGCCCGCAGGCTTAGTAGCGGAGCATTTTTATGATCGTTGGCATTCCAAAGGAAATTAAAAACCACGAATACCGCATTGGTATGACCCCGGCTGGCGTTCGTGAGTTGGTCAATCGTGGTCATCAGGTATTGGTCGAAACTGAGGGTGGTGTCGGTGTGGGTTTCGACAACGCCAGCTATG
>Ga0206125_10004703_pt1 | contig 11912 bp, 10 predicted proteins | sample Helgoland_Spring_4_FD_148598 | JGI IMG/M metagenome (GOLD analysis project Ga0206125, IMG submission 148598) | Pelagic subsurface seawater microbial communities from Kabeltonne, Helgoland, North Sea - Helgoland_Spring_Bloom_20160331_1 | ecosystem: Environmental > Aquatic > Marine > Epipelagic ...
CTCAGATGGTCCTCCAACTGGGGGGACGATTACTGGGATTCCAAAAGCCATGGCCTCCAGTATCGTTAAACCAAAAGTTTCTACCCAGGCATCAACATGTGATAAGTTTAAAACCAAGCTTGCCTTGTTGTAAAATGAAATAACATCGCTTTTACTCGAGAAAATTTCAATATTATCTGTTAAGCTTTTATTTTTAAAATATTTATTTACATCTTTATGTGTTGCATTAATTATTAGTGTAAAAGAAATATTTTTATTTAATTCTAATAATTTGGCAATTTCAATAAACTCTTGCACGCCCTTATAGGCTTTTAATGAGGCCAGCATCAACACGTTAAAACAATCTTTAGCCTTCCTGTTATTTTGATTTAACGCATTATTTACAAAGGAATTTGAAAGAGCATTATAGATTACACAATCTTTTTTTCCGGAAAACTTTTCTGAAGACTGTACAGCACTTGATACAAAAATTATTTTTTTAGCCGTTAGCCGTATAATAGCTCTTAAGAATGACTTTAAGGCTAAAGGAGTTAAACTAATTTCATGTACATGATAAATAACGGGTTTACACATCACAAAACCTGCTAATGCTGCTCCAAAGGGCAACATGGTGTTTACATAAATAACTATATCTTTATTTGTATATTTTAATAACTTAAAAAATAATATAAATTGTGAACTTAAAAAGGTCACTAAAGTTATCCATTTATTTTCTGACCGCTTATAAAAGTATTGATGATGGTTTTCGGTTAGCCCAGATAAAAAACCAGATTCACTTTTACCGGTATAGAGTTCCAGCTCAATTCCTTTTTTCTGAGCAGCCGTGATTACTTGTGATAACACCTTTGGGCTACCACTAAAATCATTTAAAAGATGAACAAAAATATGTTTTTTCACTAGGGTTGGCTATTTAGTAAAATATGACTTAATACATTTTTATAATGCCTTACTGTTTCTAATTCTTCTTCTTTTGTCCAAAAGACGATGCGTTCTAACACATAAGTTACCAGTAGCACTTCAAACGTCATTGTTACATTTAAAAGTTTGAGATAGGAGGTATATTCCGTCACTTTTTCTTTAGAATAAATAAAATCATAAACCTGATTTGAGGATTGATATCGTATTACCGGATCTATATAATAATTTAATAAATCTTCTAAAGGGGGTCCAGCAGTAATGGCCTCTTCAAAATCAAATATTAATACGGTATCTCTTAGTAAGGTGTTCCAAGGTTTAAAATCATGATGCACCAAACCTAAAGGCATGGTTTCTGTATCATACTCTTTTTGAATTTCTGCCAAATAACTTGTTAAGCTATTTATAGGCTCCATATTTAAAGAATGAAACCTTTTAAAAAGGTCTTCTATATAATCACTAAACTTAACTGTCTTCTTATGAGGACTAGAATTAAAAAACTCAACTAAGATCTCTGGTAAATTATCAATTTCTAAAAGTTTATGGCATGTGTTTACTGGTGGATTCACCAATTTAAAATTACAAGCGCTTAGTTGTTCATCCATTTTTAAATCCATGACACTTGCGACCTGAAATTTTTTTGAGTTTTGCAATAATTTGTATATGGCACTTTCATTTTGAACCTTTATAAAACTCTTGCCAAAAGCGAATTTATGAAAATATTGTGCATGATGATTCACAATAACTTTATCTCGGGTTGGAGAAATTAATAGTGAACTATTTTCATCTAAATAAAAGTCTACATCTGCGTTTATATTTTCTTTCAAATATATTTTTATGGCCTCTTTAGATTTACAAATAGATGGAAAAAACTTACCGATTACAAATAAAAAATAGGTTAAGATACTTTTTTGAAGTTTACCTTTTAGGGTATATGCTCTGTAAAATTTTAAAGAGGTGCCAATATTTTTCCAACTGCTGGTATTTAAAATATAGGTAGCCCCATTATTACCATTTAGGATATAAAATAATTTGATTTTCATTAAATTATTTGAAGTAAAATTTTATAAATAGCATTTAGCATGTCTCTTTTTTAGAATCTAATTCGTTTAACAGGTTTTCCATAAATGTACCTTTTGCATCCCAATTAAATACATTTTTAATTCTTTCTCTACCATGCATTCCCATTTCATTTCTTAATGTTGGGTTATCAATAAGTTTACAAATTGCTGAAGCTAAGTCTTTAGGCATTTGTTGTGGGTTTGTTACTGGAAGCCTTATTGCTGAAGCGTCATCGGTTATAATTTCCATTCCAGACCAATTTAAACAAATTACAGGCAGCCCAACGGCCATAGCTTCCATTAAAGCCCAACTACCACCTTCTCGAAGGCTTGGAAAAAGGTAAATATCCGATTTTGAGAGTGCTGTTAGTACTTCATTTCTGGTAGTTTCTTTAATAAATTTTACCTTATTAGAAAGATTCAATAAGACCAATGCATTCCTGATTTTTTTCTCTTCTGAACCTGAACCAATAATTGTAAGTTGATAATTATATTCTGAGCTTATATACTTTAAAGCATAAACTACAGATATTACATTTTTAAACGGAACGAGTCTTCCTGTAATAATTAAGTTTATCGTATTATTTTTAATTGATATATCCTTTTTAAAATTAAAAACGGACGGCTCCATTGAAGTTTCTAAATAAACGTTCACCTTATTTTTAAATAGCGAAGGAATAAAACTTTTTGTATTGTTTGTTCTTGTTATGATTGAAACCGCCTTGTAGCTTGGAATAAGCACAAAAGGATTTATATATACCGTGTATTTTAAAAAATACCTTAATGTTTGCACAAAGCGGCTCTTCGCCGGTAGCATGGATAAGAAAGGTTTTGGAATGCCTTCTCCACCTCCTATAGGGCCCCAAATAAAGGGTATATTTAATAATGGTAGAAAAGTAGGCATCCAAATACTACCCATGGTGAGGTGGATTGAATAATCAAACGTATTCTCTTTTTTAAGTCTATTAATTAGCTGTACAATTCCCAATTGCCAAAAGAAGTAATAAAAATATAAGCCTTTAGCTTTATTCTTTAAACCTTTTATGATAGGATGTGTGTCGTAATAATGAAATGTGATATGCTCAGCTACATCCTTAGGTAAATGGGTTTCAATAGGCCCTTGATTATTGGCTCTTGTTATGACATGCAATTTATTATGCTTTGCCATTTGCAACACCCAGTTCCAACCAACACCTTGTTCTGAACCTTTTAGAGGTTCACAAGCATATGCACTAATTAACAACGTTCTCATTTATAATTTTTCTGTAAAATTATTTATAATCACTTTAATGGCATCTTCAACCATGTCCTCAGGTGATTTAGAAGCATCAATCACAACAAAACGTTTATGTGTCTTTGCCAATTTTGAAAACTCACCGAGTTGCCTATTAATTTCATCTATGGTCAGTTCCTGTTTTCGTTTATAAATAGTCTCAGCGTCTGTAAGTAAAACAAATACAATACGTGGTTGCATTACCATATTAGTAAACAATTTACGTATCCAATATGGTAAATTTATACGTGAACGATGTGGGTCAATTAAAAAATCATAAATGTACCTGTCATAAATAGTGAATCTATCAAATTGAACATCTTTCCGTAACTTTAAAGGAACGCCAATGACATAATCTAACCAATAGTAGGTCATTCTTATAAAAGAAACTATAAAACCAGATGGTTTAGCACGATGCGGGTTTGTAAAATCCTTATCCTCCTTCATGACTTTTGCTTTCTCCCCAGCAGCACCTAAATTGGGCAGAATCGTTGGTCTATGATGATACACATGGCTTTTTGATACTTCCGAAACATTATAAAATGCTATAGCTTTTACCAAACCTTCAATGAATGTGGATTTACCAGTGCCATCTGCTCCTTGAACTGAAATAAAATTTTGAAACTTACGAGGACAAATGATGATACGATAAAATTTTTCTAATAAAAATTTTATGATATTACCCATCGTCTTAAGAGGTTTTTTTTCAAAAACTCTATTTTTAGAAGACCTTGACATTTTATCAGCGTTTTTAACAATATCATCAAAGTCATTTTTTTCTAAAGCATTTATAATTAGATCACTGCTCCTTTTATTTAGTGTTCTTTTAATGGTTTCATCAATTACCTTACTCTCCTTTTTATAAATAGCAGATATTTTTCTTTTGTATTGTTCCTTCAATTGCTTTGACCCTATAACTTTATAATACAAAAGCATGATAGCATCATAATTACTATTTAAAACTTTAAAATTCTTATAGACTTCGGTTTGATTATAAAGTTCTTCAAAATCAAACACTTCAAACCCTTTTGACAAATACCCTTCAATCAAATCAATATGTATTGAAAAGTTATTGGCAATATCAATCCCAAAACAACAACTAACTCTCTCGTATTTTACTACTTTAAAATTGGCTATATTATTTTTAATTAAAATATTTTTTAATAGCTTAGAAGCTAAGGCATAGCTACCGGGTTCTATAATAATATCAACATCCTTTGAACTGTTTTTTTGAGGAAGTTCTTCATAATTTCTTAAAATAAAATATTTGAACCCCTCGTTATTAAAATCTTTTATAAGATTTTCAAAAATAGTTGCGTGCAATTCACCCCAACTAATAATATATTTTCCTTTTTTACTATTCATAATCTAAATTGGGTTGTCAATATAAAATTCTGTTGTATTTAATTTAGGGATTATTTTTGCTAGATTACCAACACAAATACTATTTGAGAGTACAACAACATTGATATAAGCATTTGGAGCAATCATGACATTATTTCCTATATTAACTTTACGAATAATAGCCGCATTTGCACCAACCCAAACATTATTCCCAATTGTTGGAGCACCCTTTTTTTGTCTTCTACGGTTACCTCAAATTGTACAACCCCGCAATAGAGTTACATTTCTTCCAATTTTTGCTAATTGATTAATAATCACTCCACCATAATGGATTAACTTTAAACCTGGCTCAATTTTACATTGATAAGGGATCTCATAACCATATTTAATAGAATAGTATCTTAAAAAAATCTATAGCAAAAGTATCTTACTTTATTTTTCTTCAAGTAATAATATTTCACATGTCTCAAAAAAAATAAATACCGAAATTTTGGTCTATATAAGTTATAGTAAATACCTAGTCGGTTTTGTTTTACACCATTTATCCTAAATAAATCTGATTGCAACAATAAATAAAGAGATGTCATTTTAAAAAATTTCTAATATTATTCTCTAAATTTTTTGTTTTGCTTTCACCAAAGACCATATAGATTATGTCTTTTATTTTTCTTAATAAAGGCCTACAAACCTCAATCCAAATTACATTTTGCCCTCTTTTTTTTTGTCTATCCGTTAACCAACTTCCTTCAAAATGGTGTATACCTACTGTTTCCTCTGTAATTCTAAAACTATTATCATTTAGTTTTTTTGGAAAAAATAAATTGCGCTGATACACAAATACACCTTTAAATAACTGATTTTCGCCATTCAAATTAATTTCAAATTTTTTTAATATCTCAGCTAATATAGCAGGATTTGCAGTTATTTGGATTTTTCCTTTTTGATTTATAAAAGACAGGTTTCTATAATGTTTTGTAAATTCTTGAAATATAGAATGGTTAGGAATACTTGCCATCATTGCTGTTCCAACAAAAGAACTATTTTCAAACCCAAGAACGACCTCATAATTACTGAATAAATCAGTGAAATTAGATAGGATTTCGAAATCTGTATCTAAATATATTCCGCCGTATTCTTTTAATACTTCAGCTCTTACATAATCACTTACAAAAGCAAAATAATTATTCTCATATGCTTGCTTTGAAAAAGAATGTGAATTAATGTCAAAAGAATCTTCATTCCAAAACATCAATTTATAATCAGGTAAATATTTTTTCCATGACTCGATGCATTTTAGTTCTAATTCAGGAATTGGCTTTGGACCAAACCAACAATAATGTATTATTTTAGGAATTTTCATTTTGTAATTAATTTTTAATTCTACCTCTTGTAATGAAATACTTATTAGTAAATAGTAGAATTAGACACAACCAAACGATTTGACTATTTACTCCATTTAAAAACACTAGCATGAACCAAAAAAACATACTAAAAAAATCGCCTTTTCTATATGAACTAAATAAACTAAAGATAAAGAACATTGCCAGAGATATAAAACCATACTCCATCCAAATTTGGAGAAATCCTCCACCAGTTATGCCTTGCGGAACACTCGGCATATAATCACTTAAAAAAGTACTCACATGATCCACACCATGTCCAAACCAACCATCCCAAGAATTTAAGGATACCATTCCAGCTAAAATTAAAAAAGGTATAATTCGGATTGATGCACTATGATCGGCTACAATAATAGCGTCTTTATCAAAAGTTAAAGTCGCCATGACCGTTTTATAGGTTCGTTCAGCAGCAGGAAATTCGATATAATTAAGTGCTATGATGATTCCTCCTAATGAAATAAATACTGTTAATAAATTTTTAAAACGGACAAATTTTAACAGAAAAACGGCTAAAAACAAAAAAGCCGTACCGCTAGTCATAGTTAGCATTGTCCAAACAAAGCCGATCCAAACAAATTTATCTTCTTTGAAGTGAAATTTAAAATTGTATTTACGATTAACTACTGACTCTTTAACAGTGATGTAACAATACATTAATAAAGCTACTATTCTTGCACTATGTGATGGCTCAGAAGATAAACTATTTAATTTCCAGGGTTGTTCTGGGTTATAATTACTCACGTTAAATATAGGTAAGCCTATTAAAACACAAAATTGCTGAATGAGTAATACTATAAAATAGGAGTATATTAATATTCTTAAAATATTAATATAATTTATTAGAGAAAATTTATTTTGGCGCAATAGCTGTTTATAAGCAATAAACGTAAACCCAAACATTAATGTATAAAGAACCGTAGACCAACGGATGGTTTCCGGGTGATTCAGTGGAGAAAAAATAACAATACTTACTAAAAAAACCAACAACCATAGATCCTTTTTGTCAAATTCAAAATACCTTAGAATTATAATGGGCGATAAAAACATAAACCCAATTAATAATAAATTCCGACTATCTGAACCTAATGCAAAAGCGGGTGAAATTGCCATTGAAATTATAATAGCATTTAAAAAAAATAAAGTATACTTCCTATTTGTCATCGAACTAAAAAAGGATTTTTTTATAAGAGTCAGTCAATTTTTTAGAAATATTTTGCACAGAAAAGTTTTCATTAACGTGATTTCTTAATTCTGGCTGAAATGTTTGACCATCAATAAACTGAACAACCGCTCTTCCTATTTCGTCAACGCTATAAGGATTCACAGTTTTTGCCATTCCTCTATAATATTCCTTAGGCCCTCCAAGTTCGGTCATTACAATATCGCAACCCATGGCTGCTGCCTCTAAAGCAACAATTCCAACACCTTCATTTGTACTAGGAAGGGCAAATACTTTCGCTTTTGTATATAAAGTCAACATCTCTTCATTGGTTAAAAAGCCTCTATATTCAATATTCTTATTGTTTCCAATCCAGCTATTTAATAATATATCTTCCTCCTTGTTTCTTAATTTTCCCCCAAGGATTAACCTAAATTTATATTTTATGGCCGCTTCAATCAATCGTTTTACATTTTTTCGTTCATCCATTAGCAAGCTAATGTGCAAACAAAATGGCTCTCTATTATCAATTGTTTTGGGCAACATAATATTATAAGATAGGGGTACAACGACACACTGTTCTTTTTTAACACCAAAACCTTCAACCATATATTTTTTCTCAAACTCCGAACGCACAAAAAATAATTTTATTTTGTGTTTTATCGAAGACATCGCAGTATAAGGGTTTGTTAAGCCCAATTTAGTATGACCCCATTTAGAATATAATTTCAGTTTGGCAATAGAATAATTAGGGTCAAGAATGGGAGAAACAACAATATTACTATTAATTTTATATAAACCATTGATTAGGTCTCGCATGTAAACGCTAAAACCAAAAAAATGAATAATATCAAAACTAGCCCAATCATTCTTTTGCCACATATCTATTAAATAAACTTCATGGCCAAGTTGTTCAATACCAGTTTTCCAAGTTAATGCTTGACTTACTATTCCATTGGAGGCTGAAAGAACGGGGTAAGAAAGAATAAAAGCTATTTTCATTTTGATTCCTAAAATTTAATTAACAAATATAATTTTAATCTTTTATTAGATCTGTGGCTAATTCATCCCAATTTTGTACAAATACTTTAAAATTACTGTTGTCAAATTTTAAAGCCTTATCAATACAGTTTCTAATACTTTCCTCATCATCATAGTCAAAATAGAAAAAATTATTTCTATGATGTGCAGGTATAACTGAAGGAGCAATTATTGGGAGCTTGCAATAACTGTATTGTAATACTTTTAGGCTATCTGAAAAAGTAGTTGCGAGGCCACCTTTATTAGTTAAATTATGAAGCCCTGTGCTTGCAAACTTTACATAGGGTACAGTGTTTTCAAATTGCATGTAGCCGTAATAAATCACATTATTTTTCTTAATGGATGGTATGAATGCACCAATAATATGAAAAAAATGATCTTTATATATTGAGGAAGCAATTTTAATAAAATTTTCATCTAAATAAGCGTTTCCTATAAATACATGGTTTATTTTTTCTGTATAAGGTGAAACTTTAGATTGATTATAAAGCTTTTTATTTATTCCATGAAATTGCAGTTTTACATTATTCGGTGATAATTTTAAAAATTTATCATACATTATTTTTGTAGGAAGACTAACTATATCAAACTTATCCAAAACACTTCTTTCATATTTAATAGTTGTTTTTAATCCTTTCATAGCTTCCATATCATCCGACATTCTATAAATGTATTTTGCCTTTGCATTTATAGATTTTATTTTATCAAAGAATAAAATCGATTGCGCACTTTCAAATACAATATAATCAGCGGTACGAAGTTCATTAATGCTAGCTTTATTTAATCTAAAGAATATTCTAGAAAGAAATTCTAGTAATTTTGAACTAGTTGACAACGGAGGACGTAATAAACTAAAGTTTATGATAGATTTTACATCTTTATAAACTCTAGGTTTGAAAATATTCTTTTTGAAGTCCTTTTCATAAATTACACGTTCTCTTCTCAGAAATGTAAAAATGCTAATCACAGAAGCTATAAAAACAACTTTAAACCCATTTTCGTTTAGCGATTTTGCTAAGAAATGGAATCCAGCTTGTCTCTTAGAGTTATAATAATGCCAAGAAAGAAATACAACTTTTTTCATTTCAGTAACTACTTTTAATACTGTTATAAGAATATTGCACTAGGTGATGAAAAAAAGTTCATCATCAGTAAACTATCCTTTTTTTCTATTTATAAGTCCTAGTTCAATAAATTGTAGTCTTGCACCCAATATTGTTAATATTTTCATTGATTTATTACGTTTTTATATATGTGTCTATATTTTTTCCAAATATCTGTATTAAAACTACTGTTATGCCAAAGAAATACAAAATCACCTTGGTATTTTTCAACTTTACTCATGAGATTCTTTATTTTTTCCTCCATTTCAGTAGCATCTATATCCGGTTGATAAGTTGAAAAACTCCCCTCCATAACGATCAAAGGTTTTTCCTTTAAATTCAACATTTTTCTAGTAAGTATATTGAATACACTATATTCATAGCAAACACCAGCTCTAAAACCTTCTTTGTCAGCATATCCTAGAGTACTATCCCATTCCATATTATTATCTTCCCAAACTTGCCAAGTATTTGGTATACTAAACCGTAAATAATGTTCTCTTCCAAAAAACATATCCGTTTTGAGATTATTTTCTAACTCATTCTTTTCTGATTTAAATTGCACAATATTATTATATGCATTGTACGAAGGATGTAACCCTATAAAATGATTTCTTTTCTTAATTTTTTTAATTAAATTTATTACGAACTTATCACTGCTTATGTATCCATTATCAAAATTTGATGTTCCCTTTCCCATAAAGAAAAAATAGGATTTAGTCCCTGCTTCCTCACTGATATCCATTAAATAATCAAACGTATCAAATGGATCCTTCATGACTCCTAAGATTGTTTTTATATAATTACTTAAATTATTCAAGGCTAATTTTAAATTATATCTTTTCAATAAATCACCTCCAATTTCTTGAAAAGAACTCCCAAAGCTTTTATATCTTAAAATGAAATCTACATCATGCGTAAGGTGTAGTTTATAACGTCTTTTTTTTCGTTGTTGTTTTATTCCTAAATGCACAAGCATGTTCCAAACCATCTCTACATACTCATTCACCACAGGTCTATCTAATATACCTTCTTTAAAAGCAAAACTTTCATATGCAGGAAATCTATCATGTTTATCTCTAACCTTATTAACATGTTCTTCCCATCTAGTCAACATAAAAAAACTTGCGGCAAATACATCTGTACCACAAATAATAGTTTCAAACTCCTTACTTTTAATTTCCAATTTATCACTACCATAAAGGATAGGTAAATTAGATTCTACAATAAATTTATTTTTTGAAAACTCTACTTTTTTTGGAATATTTTCAATTTTCAAATATTCCAAATCACTTAAATATTTACTAAAAAAATGATCTTCAATTATGAGTTTATTTCTGTTTTCTAGAACAATTTCATAATCTTTTTCACTAATCTTAATCTCATAATCTAGACCAAGAAACTCTCCAAATAATATATCAATAATATATGAGCGTTCTTTTAAATTATTATTTGGAATATTAAAATAAATCATGATATAATTCTTTTAAAATATTCTTAGTTTTATTAAAACTTGGATTTACTTTTCTAATTTCAAAATATTGTTGTTGGATAGCTCCAAATTGTCTAAATGAATTTTCAACATTTTCAATCATACTTCCTTCAAAATCAAATTTATTGGTTTTTGTGGATGCAAACTTAATTGCTTCTTTAATTAATAAAGAGCCTGAGCCACTATTTCTAAAAGTAGGATCAATTGTACTAATTAAATCATATACTGTATTATTATCCCAAATGATAAACAACGCAGCATGTATATTATTTTCTTTATCTACTGCGTAAATGGTTTTTACTGAATCATTTTTATATCCATTCATATAAATATTCTTAAATAAATCTAAACTATAAGAAATTTCCAAACCTTGTTTTGCTAATGTCATTTTATGATTATCATAAAATTCCTTTGCTGATAAGTCAAACTTAACTTCTAATATTTTTTCAGCTTTTTTGATATTCTTTTTTTTTGCAGAGCTGAAAGCATTAATATGATCATTTATATTCGCAAAATTTTCTATAACATATGAGTACCTTGTTGTTTGTTTATAACCATTCCAATAAAAAGGAAGCCAATTTGTTATATTAAAATCAAATCTTTGATGAAATTCATCAAACTTTGGGAGTTTTGATATTAATACATTCATTACTTTTTTCTCAAAACTAAGCTTTTTATTATATTTTTGACTTTGAGGATATTTAATATATGGCCCCATTACTTGGGTAAATGGAGGCATATCTATACTCAAAAAATTTCCTTTTTTAATATAATAATATGGCATACTTGCAATAATGTTGTTTTGGTTTTCTACTAATGCAACATCCCAATTATCTTTACCACATACACTATCTAACCACCAGTATTGACTGAATATGGAAATATTCTCTTCATTTTTGCAAAAGTCTATATATCTGTCTTTATTTGAGTCCATAGGTATTCCAATCCAATTTGTTTATTTGCTGTTTTCTAGAACAATTTCATAATCTTTTTCACCAATCTTAATCTCATAATCTAGACCAAGAAACTCTCCAAATAATATATCAATAATATATGAGCGTTCTTTTAAATTATTATTTGGAATATTAAAATAAATCATGATATAATTCTTTTAAAATATTCTT
>Ga0206125_10004706_pt1 | contig 11907 bp, 10 predicted proteins | sample Helgoland_Spring_4_FD_148598 | JGI IMG/M metagenome (GOLD analysis project Ga0206125, IMG submission 148598) | Pelagic subsurface seawater microbial communities from Kabeltonne, Helgoland, North Sea - Helgoland_Spring_Bloom_20160331_1 | ecosystem: Environmental > Aquatic > Marine > Epipelagic ...
GTTCCTGAACCCCGAGCGGGTCAGCATGCCTGACTTCGACATCGATTTCTGCATGGACCGGCGCGAGGAAGTCATCCGCTATGTTCAAGAGAAATATGGTCGCGATAAGGTGGGCCAGATCATTACTTTTGGCGCGCTTTTGTCCAAGGCGGCCGTTCGCGATATCGGGCGGGTTTTACAAATGCCTTACGGGCAAGTGGATCGCTTGTCGAAACTGATCCCGGTCGAAGGGGTCAAGCCAGTGAGCATTGAAAAAGCCCTGACAGATGAACCGCGCCTGCGCGAGGAGGCGCGCAACGAAGAGGTCGTGAAACGTCTGCTTGACTATGGTCAGCAGGTCGAAGGATTGCTGCGAAACGCATCGACCCATGCGGCGGGTGTCGTCATTGGTGATAGACCTCTCGATGCTTTAGTGCCACTTTACCAAGATCCAAGATCTGACATGCCGGCAACCCAGTTCAATATGAAATGGGTGGAGCAGGCGGGCCTCGTCAAATTCGACTTTCTTGGTCTAAAAACGCTCACCGTAATTCAAAATGCTGTCGACCAGATTCGCGCAGCAGGCAGGCCACTGCATGTGGCGGCGGACGGCACCGAACTTTATGTGCCGGCCTCCGGGATGCAGAATGACATCGGTGGCATCCCGCTGGACGATGAAGCATCCTACAAGCTCTATTCTGCTGCCAAGACTGTGGCTGTGTTCCAGGTGGAAAGCTCTGGTATGATGGACGCGCTTAAGCGCATGAAACCCACCTGCATCGAAGACATTGTGGCGCTGGTCGCGCTTTATCGGCCCGGTCCGATGGAAAACATCCCGAAATATTGCGAGGTTAAGAACGGGCTGAGCGAGCGCGAAATGCTGCATCCAACCGTTGATCACATTCTGGACGAGACCCAAGGCATCATCGTCTATCAGGAGCAGGTGATGCAGATCGCGCAGGAAATGGCGGGCTATAGCCTTGGGGGGGCCGACCTGTTGCGCCGCGCCATGGGCAAAAAAATTCAGGAGGCGATGGATGCAGAGCGTCCCAAGTTCCTGAAAGGCGCCGCGGAAAATGGTGTCGATGCGGACAAGGCCACAGAGGTCTGGAACCTGCTCGACAAGTTCGCCAACTATGGCTTCAACAAATCGCATGCAGCGGCCTATGCGGTGGTCAGCTATCAGACGGCATGGCTCAAGGCGAACCATCCGGTTGAGTTTATGGCTGGGGTCATGAATTGCGATATTCACCTGACCGACAAGTTGGCCGTCTACTTTGAAGAAGTGCGAAAGGCGCTTGAATTGCCTTGGGTACCGCCCTGCGTCAATCGCAGCGACGCAACCTTTCGCGTTGTGGAGGGGGCGCTTGTCTATGCTTTGGGGGCGCTCAAAAACGTCGGCGTTGAAGCGATGCGGCTGGTGGTGGACGGCCGTGGTGACAAGCCGTTTGTGAACCTGTTTGATTTTGCGCGCCGGGTTGACCTGAAGCGGGTTGGCAAGCGGCCACTGGAAATGCTGGCCCGTGCAGGTGCCTTTGATCAACTTGATGCCAACAGGCGCCGCGTATTTGAGGGACTGGACGCGCTTAGCGCCTACTCGGCTGCAGTGCATGAGCAGAAATCCAGCAACCAAGTGTCGCTTTTTGGTGAGGCGGGCGATGATCTGCCCGAACCGCGCATGGTGCCGGTGGAAGATTGGCTTCCGGCTGAACGGCTTGGCGAAGAATTCAAGGCAGTCGGTTTTTACCTCTCGGGTCATCCGCTGGACGACTACATGGGGCCGCTCAAGCGCAAAGGGGTCATTACTCTAGACGAGGTCAGGGCCAAGGCCGAAACCCAGCCCTTGGTTGCCAAGGTGGCGGGTGTCGTCGCTGCGTTACAAATCCGTAAATCGGCGCGCGGAAACCGGTTTGCCTTTTGCCAGATGTCGGACACAACGGGTGCATTTGAGGTCACGCTTTTCTCGGACAGTCTGGAAAAAGCTCAGGATGTCTTAAACGCCGGGTCCAAGGTGATCGTGACGGTTGAGGCGACTATGGAGTCAGATCAATTGAAGCTGCTTGGACGTTCCGTTGCTGCAATTGATACGGTTGTCAGCGATCTGGATGGTATGGGTTTGCGGATCTTTGTTGACGAGGCATCGGCGCTTTCTTCTGTCGCTTCGGTATTGGAGGGTGCGCAGCGGGCAATAAAGTCAGCGGTACGGGGGCCAATCACGGTGTGTCTGATGGATGACAAACTACCCGGCGAGGTCGAGATGGATTTGGGCGCAGAATTTCCAGTCACCCCTCAGATCAAGGGCGCGATAAAGTCACTGTCAGGCGTTGTTGAAGTGCAGGATATGTAAAAGGGTTTGCCAGTTTTGTGCCATCGCTTGGCCTATAGTTATTCTTTTTTGATGCGTTATGGTGTGATTGAGGTATACGGTATTTTAATCCGCTATTAAACTCGGGGTCTTGTTAGAATGCCGTATTCCGTAGTGATTTGAGTCACGTACGGGATAATGGTGGAGCATAGCGGGATCGAACCGCTGACCTCCTGCATGCCATGCAGGCGCTCTCCCAGCTGAGCTAATGCCCCATTATTGGGTGGCCTAATCCGGCCTTGCGCCGCTGATTAGGCGCTTTGACGGGTGGGTTCAAGTGAAAACCTGCCCCACCCTGCCAATTTACGAATCGTCGTCGTCGGAGGCGACATCAGCCAATTCTTCCAGTGGCACTGTATCCTCGTCTTCGTCATCCTCGAGCAGATCGTCGTCCAGTTCTACATCGACGTCATCATCATCAAGCACCTGATCTTCGTCTGATACAGCGGTTTCAGATTTGGCTTTGGCTGTTACCGCATCCTCGGCATCGGCAGCGATCATGCGCGTCTTAGTGCTGTCCAGCTCAACCACTTCCCCGGTGTAGGGGCTAACGATAGGCGTGCGGTTCATGTCGTAAAACCGTTTGCCGGTCGTTGGGCAAAGCCGTTTGGTGCCCCATTCATCCTTTGGCATCGGTAATCCTCTTTCTATGCGCCGTCCGGGCCATGTTCCGTCAAACACGGAACGACACAGGCGGTCTGTTTAAAGCGATTCTGGGCAAGTGCCATAAGGCCGAGACGGAGTCAAAGCCTTATGGACAGATATGGGTGATCAATCTTGTTACCTATGTCCGCTAAGTGGCCAAGTAGGGGGCTGCGGATCTGTGCTTGCCTTGTGTCACGCTTGTGTTTTACCGATTAACAAATCAGAGCTGTAGCCTTTTGCGCAAGGACGGTGTTACCCATGTCTGAAAAGGGCAGCTTAGACCCTAAAAGTAGCTTGGATCAGTAAGCAGCGGAAAATACCGAATGGCCGACCAGTTTCTTATGGGGCAACCTGATATCGCGCTGACGTTGCGCCGCTCTGCGCGTGCTCGCCGTATTACATTGCGTATTTCGCAGCTTGATGGCCGGGTGACGTTGACGTTGCCGCGCGGTGTATCAGAGCGCGAGGCGTTTAAGTTTGCTGATCAGAAAGCCGGGTGGATCCGTAAGCATCTTGCGGCACGTGCGTCTGATGTGCCGGTCGGTATTGGCCAGACAATCCCAATAGATGGCGAATTGCGCGAAATCATGACGGGCAAGGGCCGCTCGGTGATGCTGGAGCCGGGCTATTTGATGGTGCCCGGACCGGTGGATCGCGTGCCCGCAAGAACGCTTGGTTTCCTCAAGGTTCTCGCGCGGGACCGGCTGGCACAGGCGAGCGATCATTATGCCTGTCGGTTGGGTCGCCCTTATACAGGGCTGAGTTTGCGCGATACGCGATCGCGCTGGGGGTCGTGTTCATCGTCAGGTCGCTTGATGTATTCGTGGCGCTTAATTCTTGCGCCCTGCGCAGTGCTTTCTTATGTTGCAGCGCACGAGGTCGCGCACCTAGCTCAGATGAACCACTCGCCTGCGTTCTGGGATGAAGTGACAAAGATCTACGGCCCTTATGCCGAACAACGCCGCTGGTTACGTGAAGAGGGTGGCGCGTTGCATCGTTACCGTTTTGGAGATTGACGCAATCGCCTTTTTGTGATCACAAAAGAGGTATGCAAACTCAGATCCCAATGCGCGATACTGCATCGGCAGCCCATGAGTGGGTCTATCGCCAGTTGCGCACTCGAGTCATGTATGGCGATATTGCCCCCGGTCAGTCACTGACATTGCGCGGTGTGGGCAAGCAATACGATGTGTCAATGACACCAGTCCGCGAGGCTGTGCGTCGTTTGGTCGCTGAAGGCGCGTTGACCATGTCGCAATCGGGCAGGGTCTCTACACCTGAGTTATCAAACGAACGGATCGAAGAGCTGGCAGCACTGCGTGCGCTGATCGAGGTGGAACTTGCAACGCGGGCTTTGCCACGCGCGCACCTTGCTCTGATCGAGCGATTGCAGACGATTAATACGTCCGTTGCCGAGGCCGTCGCACATCGCGACGCGGTAAGCTATATCCGCACCAATCTGGAATTCCACCGAACCTTGTACCTTCGAGCGCAGGCACCTGCGATGTTGGCTATGACAGAAACGGTTTGGTTGCAGATGGGGCCGACGATGCGGGCGCTCTATGGGCGGTTGCGCAGGACTGATCCACCACGATATCACCGATTGATCATTGCTGCTTTGCGCGCGGGTGATGAGCCTGGCTTGCGGCTGGCAGTAAGGTCGGATGTTACGCAGGGCCTTCGAATGTTGGCGAGCTGAGCTTAAAGCTATTTTCAATAGGTTTTAGTTGGAGCCTTTCAGCTTCGCAGAGCTATTCGAAGTGTTTGCCATATTTGGTGATTTACATTCATGTCTCACAACTGCTCGTTCCACGGGTAACTTGACGATTTTGTTCTTATAAAGCGTTAGGCGAGAAACTTTGATTACCTAGCGCTGCCTGAAATCAAAGATGTCTATGCATTTGGTAAAGAATGACGTTTCAAGTGTTTTGATAAACGCTATAAACGCTAGCAATGTGTCATTATATCAGCGTGTTAATTCTGCGGATGGCGGCAGTTTACGGATTACTTTGCTGGTGCACGCGAAATGGGCGATGTCAGGCTTTATTTTGATTGACGGACGCAGAACATGATGTGTCTGTGGTCGTGGTTTACAAACCGTATCAGGATTTTGCGCGTGATCAGCATTGACCAAGGCAAAGCCGATCTAGATCAGGCCGCCAGCCCCGTCCGCCCCAATTCCAAGAATTTTTTGCGACGGTCGGCGATCAGGGCCTTGGCGTTCTTGCCGTCCAGCTCTTTGAGCATGGCGGCAATGGCCGATCCGACCGATTCGATCGTCTTGGCGCGGTGGCGGTGTGCGCCGCCAACGGCCTCGGGGATGATCCGGTCAGTTACCCCCAGTTTCTTGAGGTCCTGCTTCGGCCGCTTCGCGCATCTTTTCGGCATCTTTCCACAGGATAGATGCACAGCCCTCTGGGCTGATCACCGAATAGACCGAATGTTCGAGCATCGCGAGACGGTTGGCCGTTGCAAATGCCACAGCCCCACCCGAGCCGCCCTCGCCGATAACGACAGAGATCAATGGCACGCCGATCTGAAGACACTTCTCTGTTGATCGGGCGATCGCCTCGGACTGGCCGCGTTCTTCGGCACCCTTTCCGGGATAGGCCCCCGGCGTGTCCACGAGGGTGATCAATGGCAATCCAAAACGGTCCGCCATGTCCATGAGCCGGATCGCTTTGCGGTATCCTTCGGGCCGGGCCATGCCGAAATTCCGCGCAATGCGGGATTTGGTATCATTGCCTTTCTCGTGCCCGATTACCATTACGGGGCGATCATTGAAGCGCGCAAGTCCGCCCACGACGGCATGATCGTCCGCAAAGTTACGGTCGCCGGCAAGCGGCGTGTAATCAGAAAACAGCGCGTCAATATAGTCGATGCAGTGGGGGCGCTCGGGGTGTCGTGCGACCTGACATTTCCGCCAAGGCGTCAAATCTTTGTAAAGCTCAACCAAAAGACTTTCCGCCTTGGTGTCCAGACCTGCAGCCTCTTCGGTGATGTCCATATCCTCGCTTTGGCGGGCAATGGCACGCAACTCTTCGGCTTTGCCTTCGATTTCGGCCAGCGGTTTTTCGAATTCAAGATATTGTGTCACGCGTGGACCCTCGGTCTTTTGTTTCCCGTTATATGGCCGGGACACGCACAGTTTGCAATGTTATCCCAGCACAACTGGGTACAGTGATCCGATAAGTAATGCGGCCATCGTCCAATTGAACGCGGTCAGCCGGGCACGATTGGTGAGCACGCGTGCTATTTGCTGACCCATCACTGTCCAGGCACTGATCGACGGCAGATTGACTGCGCCAAAGACAAGCGCCACAAGGCAAATGGCACTGATGGTGGTCCCGGGCGCATATGCCGTAACGGCGGTCAGCGCCATCGCCCATGCTTTTGGGTTGATCCATTGGAATGCAGCCGCCTGCAGGAATGAAATGGGCCGTCCTTGTTTGTTTTCATCGTTGATCGGGGTGGCGATAGCGATCTTGTAGGCAAGGTAGAGCAGGTAGATTACCGAGACGAACTTGAGCGCAGCGTGACTGACCGGGTGGGAGTCAAAAAGTTGCGCCAGCCCTGTGCCCACCCCCACAATCATGGCGGTAAAGCCGATACCCACCCCCAACATATGCGGTAGGCTGCGCCAAATGCCATAGTTGGCGCCTGACGCCATTAGCATCAGGTTGTTCGGCCCGGGCGTGATCGAACTGACAAATGCAAATGTTACGAGAGCGAGGAACATGTCGTGCGGCATAGGCAACTTTTGTGTGGGTATCAGGCGGAATGATCAAAGATATGCACATATGGTGGCGTACGTAAATGAATGGTTCAGACGAGGTTGCACATTAATGTTGCGGTGAATTCGTTGCTGTAGCGGGCGGGGCTGTATTGTCGCTTTCGGCCTTTTTGCAGCGGGTGCAGAAATTGGAGCGGCGATACATTATCACCGGCTATCGTGCAGTCGTGGATTGAACGTGTTTGGTGGGATTTTTTGGCACAGAGGTTCTGTGCCTGTGGCGTTTACAGCGTTTGACAAAATATCTGAAACATGACTCATTATCTGAGGCTTTAGGGCGGCGTATATCAGGATTGCCCTGTGGATGATCCCGCACCGCTCATGCCATTCAGACTGCTAAAACTGCCGCTATCCACCAGCAATCATTTCAGATTGCCTTACAATGACCTCGGCCTGCTTGATCGATGCGATATCTACCAGTCTTCCCTTGTAGACAGTTGCACCTTCGCCCTTTGCTTTGGCCTCCTCCATGGCTGAAAGTATTTCACGCGCTTCCGCCACGGCCTCGTCAGAGGGGGTAAAGACCTCGTTGGCGATGGTCACTTGTTTGGGATGTATCGCCCATTTTCCGACCATGCCCAGTGTCGCTGAACGACGGGCCTGCGCACGAAACCCTTCATCATCCGAGAAGTCACCAAAAGGGCCATCGACGGGCAAAACACCATGGGTTCGGCACGCAGCGACGATGGCGGCCTGCGCCCAGTGCCAGGGGTCGGACCAATGTTTTTGACCCTCGTGGAGCATGTAATAGTCTTTCTGCGTGCCTCCGATACCTGTGGTTTGCATGCCCATCGATGCGGCGAAATCAGCGGCACCGAGGCTCATGGCGGCCATGCGCGGAGAGGCGGCAGCGATTTCTTCGACATGCGCGATGCCTGCAGCGGATTCGATGATAACTTCGAAATTTATCGGTTTGCTGCGGCCCTTGGCGGTTTCTATAGCCGTGACCAAGGCATCGACGGCATAGATATCGGCAGCGCAGCCCACTTTTGGTATCATAATCTGGTCAAGTCGGTCACCCGCTTGTTCCAGCAAATCCACAACGTCGCGATACCAAAATGGTGTATCCAGTCCATTGATGCGTACGGACAGCGTCTTGGTGCCCCAATCCACGTCCGTGATGGCCTGAACCACGTTTTGTCGGGCACTGTCCTTGTCGGTGGGTGCCACGCTGTCTTCGAGATCAAGATTGATCACGTCGGCGGCAGAGGCTGCCATCTTTTCAAAGATAGCAGGGCGGGATCCGGGGCCAAAAAGTTGGCAGCGATTGGGGCGGCTCGGCGGTGTAGGTTGAAGGCGAAAGGACATGTCTGGCGGCCTCGGTGTGTAAGATTATTGCTCTATTATCGCACGGATAGATATTAAATTGCGCAGCTGGTCGCAAGGCACATTTTGCAAGTGCAGCATCATCGTGCGCGAAAAATTACATTGTGCGAGCAGAGAGACGAAAGAAAATTGTGAAATTTCATATATTACGCATGTTTGTTCGATAAAAACTCTTCTATATGCGTAAAATGCGATGTCATTGCGTCAGAATTCCGCCATTTTGTGCGTAAGGTTTGACAAAAGGACAAGAGCGATGATTCAAACTCCCTATCTTCTGTTTTTAGGCGATGCACCGGATCATCTGGCCGCAAAGGTGGCGCAGGGGATCAAGGACTGGCGCCCTGAGAACGCCGTTGGTCAACTGCGCCTTGCCGGTTGTGGCGCTGATATGGGGCTGGCGGACATGACCCTTGAACAGGGATTGGCCGCTGGGGCCAAGACGCTGGTTATTGGTGTCGCGAACCGGGGTGGGATCATTTCCGACGCCTGGAAGGTCGTCCTGGTTGAGGCGCTGAGGATGGGCTATGACCTTGCAGCGGGCTTGCACACTCTTTTGCGCGATGAAAACGAGTTGCAATCGGCAGCCAAGGTGAACGGGTGTACTTTACACGATGTACGTGTGCCGACGATTGCCTATCCGATCGCAAATGGCAAAAAGCGCAGTGGAAAGCGGGCATTGGCCATTGGTACCGACTGTTCCTGTGGCAAAATGTACACGGCAATGTCCATGGATGCAGACATGCAGGTGCGCGGTATGAAATCGACGTTTCGCGCAACAGGCCAAACCGGGATTTTGATCACGGGCAAGGGTGTGCCGCTGGATGCCGTTATTGCTGATTTTATGGCGGGTGCGGTGGAATACCTGACACCGGACAATGACGCAGATCACTGGGATCACATCGAGGGGCAGGGCAGCTTGTTTCATGTATCTTACTCGGGCGTCACAATGGCGTTGATCCATGGCGGTCAGCCGGATGCTTTGATCTTGTGCCATGAACCCACGCGCACGCACATGCGCGGGCTGCCGGATTACCCGCTGCCTACGCTCGAGCGTTTGCGCGATACTGCACTGCCACTTGCGCAGGTTGCCAACCCGGCGGCGAAAGTGACGGGCGTTTCGGTCAATACCAAGGCCCTCGATGAAGCTGATGCCAAAGAATGCCTGCAGGCTATCGAAGACCGCATGAATCTGCCTGCCACCGATCCATTCCGATTTGGTGCTTCGCGGCTGGTTGATGCGCTGGTGGCTCTGTAGGGTCACCGCGGGCGGCGCATATCTATGAAAAGCTAAAGGACAGGACATGCGCATTAAAGTGACGCGAAATGTGTTCCGGCTGGCGCAGGTCTTTACGATCTCTCGCGGGTCGCGGACCGAGGCACAGGTTTTGACGGTGCATGTATCTGACGGTGCCGCGCAGGGCTGGGGCGAATGCGTTCCCTACGCGCGCTATGGCGAGACGCTTGACAGTGTGACGGACGAAATTGAGGGGCTGCCGGACACATTTGACAGGGCCGATCTTGCGCAGCTGCTGCCAGCCGGAGCGGCGCGCAATGCGGTGGATTGCGCCTTGTGGGATCTCGAGGCCAAGCGGGCAGGCCAGCGGGTGTGGTCTCTGGCCGGGTTGGCGACACCCGGCCCTCACATCACGGCCTATACCCTATCACTGGACAGCCCCGAGGCGATGCAGGCGCAGGCCGCTTTGAATGCACATCGCCCATTGCTCAAGATCAAGCTTGGCACGCCCGATGATATGCCGCGGCTCGAGGCTGTGCGCGCGGGTGCGCCGGATGCGCGCATTATCGTGGATGCTAATGAGGGGTGGAGCGCGAATATCTATGCAGATCTGGCCCCCCATCTTGTGCGCTTGGGGGTCGATCTGGTCGAACAACCTTTGCCGGCGGGCGATGATGATGCGCTCATTGGATTGGACAGGCCAGTGCCTGTCTGTGCTGATGAAAGCTGCCATGACCGCGCCAGTTTGCCCGCATTGCAAGGAAAATATGACATGGTGAACATCAAGCTGGACAAAACCGGCGGTTTGACCGAGGCGCTGGCCCTGCGTTCCGCTGCCATTGCCCAAGGCTACGGTATCATGGTTGGGTGCATGGTCGGGTCTTCTTTGGCCATGGCTCCGGCGGTGCTTCTGGCACAGGGGGCGGCGGTGGTTGATCTTGACGGGCCGCTCTTGCTGGCCGAAGACAGGGATACGCCGCTGACCTTTGACGCCGCGGGTGTACACCCCCCCGATGCCGCGCTTTGGGGGTGACTGGGGGCAAGCCAGCCGCAACACCTGCGCGTTTTTGTCAGCATCTGCGCCTGCACAGGCGGCTTGAAACTGGAAAACCGCCGTGTCATTCGGTCAATCCATAAGACGCATCACCGAGAGGATCACACCATGAGCCGCACTGTCTATGTAAACGGAGATTACCTGCCCGAAGCCGAGGCCAAGGTATCGATCTTTGATCGCGGTTTCCTGATGGCGGATGGCGTCTATGAGGTGACGTCGGTGCTGGATGGAAAATTGATTGATTTCGAGGGGCACGCAGTACGTCTGAAACGGTCGTTGGACGAACTGGATATGGCCGTTCCTATCACCAAGGATGCTCTTTTGCAGGTGCACCGCGAACTGGTGCGGTTGAACGGGATCGACGAGGGCATGGTGTATCTTCAGATCACCCGGGGTGCGCCAGATGATCGGGATTTTGTGTTCCCTGATCCTGAAACGACCAGCCCAACCATTGTTTTATTCACTCAGAACAAGCCCGGCCTGGCTGATAACCCAGCTGCAAAAAAAGGCATGAAGGTTATCAGCATTGATGACATTCGCTGGGGTCGTCGCGACATCAAGACGGTTCAGTTGCTGTATCCGTCGATGGGCAAGATGATGGCCAAAAAGGCCGGCGCTGATGACGCGTGGATGGTGCAGGATGGTTTCGTGACCGAAGGCACCAGCAATAACGCGTATATCGTCAAGGGCAACAAGATCATCACGCGTGAAAAATCAAACGACATCCTGCACGGCATCACCCGCGCGGCTGTCTTGCGGTTTGCGCAAGAGGCACAGATGGACGTCGAAGAACGTAACTTTACCATCGAAGAGGCGCGGGCCGCGGACGAGGCCTTTATCACCTCGGCGTCGACTTTCGTGATGCCGGTGGTTGAGATTGACGGCGTGCCGTTGGGCGGGGGTGTACCCGGACAGGTGGCACCGCGTCTACGCGAGATCTATCTAGAAGAAAGTCGCAAAGCGGCCGTGTAATCTGAAAGCTATAGCGTTCGATAAAATGCCTAAAATATCGGGCATGATCCACAGAGTTTGGCGGAACGCCTGGGACATCGCACGTCATCAATCGCGTCGAAATCTTTGGTTTCAGGCCGCGTTAGATGATGCTAATTTTTCGCATAACGCCATGACGCGTTGGAACATTTTTGGCTTTGGAGGGCGCTGCGATCAGATTTGGCGTCATGATGCTACTACCCAAGGTGGGACGCTGTCCTTTGTGATGTTATCCGGTGGTCGCTTCAAGTTTTTCGCACAAAGATCCAATGCGTGGTGCCCCGCGCGATCGCAGCCTCTCGGTCAACCTGCTCGGTTCACCGTCTCGGCGCCATTGTGGACGAGGCGTGTAGACCATGGAATCGGGTTGCGCAGGGCGAAATGTGCCATGCAGGCGCCCTCGGCCTCATTCAGCAACTCTTGTATTTTCTCCTGCGGTTCTGGGCTGTCTATAATCACGTGGGTCTCGACCATCTCGGTTTCGCCTTGCGTGGTGTGGCCCAGCTCTCGCATGTGGGACA
>Ga0206125_10004707_pt1 | contig 11907 bp, 8 predicted proteins | sample Helgoland_Spring_4_FD_148598 | JGI IMG/M metagenome (GOLD analysis project Ga0206125, IMG submission 148598) | Pelagic subsurface seawater microbial communities from Kabeltonne, Helgoland, North Sea - Helgoland_Spring_Bloom_20160331_1 | ecosystem: Environmental > Aquatic > Marine > Epipelagic ...
TGTAACTCGGGTCGCCAAAGGCAAGCACTGGTCGATTGAAGCTATGGGTTGTGGCAACTTGCGTGCGGCTTGCAAGGTTCTCCACTGAAGGAAGCATAGAGATCGAATGTGTCTCGATCAGGTATTTTGGCCGACCCAGAAACGGTATGTTCGTCACCAATAGGTTGACCGGAATGCTTGCCATCGAACCATTGATGACGAAGTACAGATGATCTTTGTCATCCAATAGGTCCTCGTGGCCGCCAAGAGTTAACTGATAGAGCGCGTGGGCGCTTTTTTTGTCGAAGTCTTTGCTCGGATCCACGGCGGTTGCTCTGACGCCATTTACGAGCTCTGCGATTTCGTCCTCACCTGTCTCGAGCGCTACCCATCTTCGATGCTCGTGGGTTATCACCCATACAAAATCCAACCCCTGCCCTCGAACGGTATCAATGACAACGAGAGCTTCATTGGCAGACAGGGCCTGTTGTGCTTCTTCAGCGCTTGATGGTTCAGGTCGAACAAGCGCTTCATAGTCTGGATAAGCATCAGCAATTTGCTGCCTCAAGCGCTTCAGATCAGATTTTGATTCGGAAATATGGGATTGGAGAAGCCCAATTAGGACTCTGTCATTATCGACCTTTGCTTCAATGAGGCGTTGGTGCGCAGTTTCCAACTGAACTTCAAGATCCTGTTCATCGCGGATCATCGCAGCGAGGTCGTCGTCGCCGGCGGCCAGGCGACGTGAAATGAGCTCAGTGACAGATTTTGATGCACTTCTTCTCGTCTTTTGCCCAACCTCGAAAGCTTCATCGAAAACAGCTTCTAATCCGGCAAGTTCTGCTTTTTGAGTAAGGGCAAGCAGATATGTGTCGCGATCGGTCCTCCCCAAACCATCTGCGGTTCGCAGCAACCGAAGTGAGTCTTGAATCCGGCCGCGCGCAAGCAGGAACTCAGCAAAATCCACGGTGATGTCGAGCATGGTCGAATGGGAGGGTTCGAGAATTTGCCGTCCTGTTTTCAAGGCTTCTTCAAAATAAGCTTGTGCACCTTCAAAATCGCCCAGATCTGCAAAACTGCTGGCTAGCTCATATAGAATTCGTGCCCGATTATCAGACCGAATTACGTATGCATCCCATATGCCTTGGTACATTGAAATGGCTTCATCGATTTTACCGCTGGTTCGCAACGATTTAGCCAGATTATGAATTGAAGCTTGAATTTCTGGATGCTCTGGCGGCAGGAAACGGCTGCGAAGCTGATAAGCCTGCTCAAAGAGTGACTGCGCCCGATCTAGGTTACCGCGTTCAAGCAGAATGATGCCCAGTTCTGTCTGGATTTGAGCAAGTTGTAGTTCGAAACCTTCGCTAGCTTCGTTGAGCTCATCGAGGCCTGTCTCCAGTAGCTCTTTTGCCTCATCATATCGCCCCAGCATTCTCAGTGTGGCGGCCAAGTTTGTGCTGGCTGTGAGTGTCCCTTCAGCCAGATTGCCAAGACTAATGCTGTTTCTGGCAAGGGCATCTGTGAACCAACCAACGGAAACTTCGTACTTGCCGAGACTGAAGAGGGCTTCTCCCAAATTATTGGCAAGGGTCGCTTGAGCAGGCTGAATGTCATCCACGACATTGGGCAGCTCAGCCAAGATACCCTGATAGATATCTATTGCTTCGTTAAACCGCCCTAGCCCAGACGAAACCAACCCAAGCTCATTTCTCACACGCAACTCGGTTTCCGGATCTGGCGACGTCATACGTTTAAAGGAATTTAGACTGAACTCGAGCTGATCTTGCGCGACCTCAAAAGCGCCTTTCTTACGCAGCAACTGACCTCTGGAGAAAGCCATTTGGCCTAAGTCGTGATATATTTCATCTGCTCGCTCGAGACGTTCCTCAACCAACAAAAGTTCAGCTAAGTACTGCAGTGTGGTCCAAGTCTCGGGGTCGTTACGACCATAGAACTGCTCTTCAATGGAAATTGCCATCCGAAGACTTTGGATCGCTTCCTTGTGCTTGTTCAAACCAACCTGGGCTTGAGCCAGATGATAGAGGGTTACGGCAATGTCCGTATGAGGAACAGCGAACTCCTGTGCCTCTAGAACCAAGGCCTCACTCAATAATTGTTCTGCTAACCCGAAGTCTTCGGCGTCCAGGGCGGTCATGCCTTCATCGTAAAGCTGTCCGCTCGGGGAGGTTTCAGCGAGGGCGGCCAACCCACAGCTCAAAGCGCCGATGAGCACGATTGTGATCCAACGCAAGGCCCGGAAAGGATCAGTTAGTTGCAATTTTCGGGTCTCCTCAAAGATGTCGCCAACTTGCCATTCAAAAGTTGTCCTCAGAAAATGGCGAAAATGGACCGATTGCATTGAAAATGCCGACATAAATCATTTTGGTGCTCCGCTTTTCCCACCTTCGGTATCAACAATCACTTAAACTGACAGACACCAATACAGCGCTCTAAACACGTAGACCCATCGACCCAAATCGCGCCGGTAAGATCAGCTGCTCCGAACTGCGTGTTTTCGATTATTGCTCCGATGAAGTTGGCTCCCTTCAGATCAGCTTTCACAAACCAAGCCTTTCGCAAGTTCGCACCCTCTAAGTTTGCCGATTGCAAATTTTCTTCATTCAATACGGCTTCACTCAACGTGGCTCCAGAAAGATTTGTCTCCCGTAGGTCTGCACCGAAGAGCCAGGCCTTATGAAGGTTGGCGCCGATCATAGTTGCCCCTTGGAAGTTAGACCCAGACAAGTTTCCTCGTATTAGGCGCCCCCATTCATCCGCCCCTTTCTTAGATCAGTAAACCACATTTCGACGCCAGTAAGGTCGCTATTTGTGAATTTGCCGAGAGGTGCCTGCAGACCAATCAATTCACAGTTCCTGCAATCTGGAAAAGGTACAATTGCCAGCCCAACGACCAAGAGTGAAAACGGTAAGATAACCAGGCTGATGCAAAGCGCTGTTACGATCTTCCAAATCCCTGACCAATGATAGGGTCCTACAAGCTTATTGCTTGGCTCTGAGCCCTTCGTCATCGGTCACAGCCAATCAGACAACGAACGTAGTCCAAGAAGAGCAGAAGAATGAATATGCTCAGTGAAATGATCATCACCAAACTGTTAATCTAGTGGATACTGAAGACCTCGATCAAAGGCATGGGTGAGCTTGTGACGGCCACAGAGATCATGGTCATATTCCTATTGGGCCTTAGGTCACGGGAAGTACGAGCAGGCCGATGAGATATGCTAGTCAGAAGGTCAATCCGAAGTCGAACCATCGTTCCATGGAAAAGGCTCCAAAAGGCTTGGTTTTAAGGGGCAGAATTTTTGAAGGTAAGTTGGCCGGGTGGGCGTCACGCACCCCGCCTTTTAAGTTTGCTATTGAAGCAAGCTCATCCACTTTCTTGCGAAGCCTACATCGTACAAATCAGAGGTCAGATGCGCTGGATCGCCAATCTCAAACTCGACCAGCAATCTTGATCTAACCTCTTCAACATGAGCTCTGTATGGGGATTCATCCTCGAGGAAGAAATCTACCTTGGCCCGACCCGAGCCATGCCGGATGTCATCATAGTAATCTTTAAGGACCGCAGCGGTGAAGCTCTCCGCGAAGTCCTCGTAGGCATCATGGGAGGCGTAATAGCTCACAAAGTCCTCGGGCGAATCAATAAGCCGATAGTAGCCATTGAAGTGGCCATGATTTGAGAAGCCGTCCGAATCCTTCCACCAAAATGTCCGAAGGAATTCAGCAAAGGGATTGTCAAATTTTTTGCATGAGAAGGGAGATGCATATTCAATGCATTTATGGTGGCCCGAGTACTTATCGCCTGCAACGGCGTACATATCCGTTGCGTGGAGGTGATGGGCATACTCATGCACCAGGGTGTCAATAAACTGACGCGAGTACAGATCCATTGGATCAAACCCAATGTTCAAGACAATGCCAGGCGCGAAGTTTTCGCCACTGTAATGGTGAGCCCAATAGTACTGGCCCGCGATTGACGTTTCAGGCTGGCTTGCAATGACAAACCATTCCAAGTCATCCCAGCTCTCGCCAGAAAAGGTAATTTCGACCCGAGCAAGGTACTCGGTGAAGAAATCAACGATCTGTTGATCACTATAACCTTCATTGAAGTACAGACTGCAATCATGAGAGACGAAGTTCCAGGCTCCATCCTCTCCACGATAGAAGGCGGCTTCCGGTAATTGGCGCCCTCGAGAGTCTTTTCCGACAGTGCAATCAAAATGACCCTCTGAGATCATTTCGTCGGTTACCGCCAAATATGAATCATGAACCGCTAGCTCTTCAGGGTTTTGACCGGCTTGAACAGCGATAATTTCACCGTCAAAGTCCTTCAAAACTTGCTTCAAGAGTGGTGGAGAAATACCGCGCTTGGGCACATTGACGTTCAAAGTGATCCAGCCGCCGGCTCCATAGTCATCGTGATCGGGGAGTTCAACGTGAGCGCCTGGGCTCGCGAGAAAGCCTGCCAAGGGGGCGTTTTCGCCAAAATACTCCCAGCGATAAAACTCTATGCCATCGCAATTCAAACGAGCTTGCGTCGCACAATCAGTGAGAAAAGTGGTGTTGATCATGCCCGTTTCCGACAGAATGATGTGGGGCTCGTACTGCCAGTCAGTAGCTGGCATGATGTATCCAATCTCGTCGGCAAAGTATCCGAACAGGTCTGCTTGATCTGAAGTGATGAACTCACTTTGTTCTGGATAGCCAACCAACTCGAGGTCGGCCCAATCGGTTAACTCTGCCAACCGATCTTCGGACCCACTCTTGGCCCTAAAACCAAGGTCATTTAGATGAACTCCACCGCCGCGAATGATACTCGACTTACCAGTCGTGTCGATTTTTGCAGTACCCAGCATCCATTCAGCGTTTTCAACGAGCATCAGCGGCCCTTCAGCCATCATCGGCAACTCAAGCGCGATCTCGCAGCCCTGTCTATCCAAGGACTGCGCTGAAAAACCAAGAGGTACAGGTCCGAGGGTTGCTTCCAGCGATCGAAAATCAAAACCATCAAAAGAGCTGCAATCATCAACGTTAATCGATAGCTCAACACGCTCGCACGTGGTTGACAGGTCTTGACCATCACCTAAACTGAAGTCTTCCCGGCATCTATCAAACTGAACCTTGATGGCAGGCGATTGTTCAATGTCGGCGGAACTGGCGAGATATTGGTAGTCTACATGAGTTTCAACCAATGGTTCGAATGAGCCTAAACCAGCAAGCTCGTCGTCAAGCCAATTAAGCAGGGTATCCGGCGTGATGTAAGATCGTGTGAGGATGCTGTTTTGCTTGGGTTCCCGGACTCCTTGCGAGGGACCCGCTTGACGATCGCCGTTTTCCGAATTGACCTGAACAGGGTGATCTTCAGGAATTGCCGCATTTGCAAAGTTAAAAATAAGCAAAATTGCACCTGCGGCTGCTGCAACAATCAGAGCCGGGCTGATCAGAGCAGACAGTAGACTGCCAAGGTGCCAAGGCTTTGAGTTAGATTTAGCAGCACGTTTGACATGCCCCTTGAGGTGCATCTCGCGGCAGCGGCAGTGCTGATCAAACTGGGTTGCAACGGAATACTGGGACTGGGAAGTGTCTACTTGTTGGGTGTACATGACTTTAACTCCGTTTCGCATTTTTAAGTGCAATCTTTGGGTATCCACGGGCACATGCTGCATCCGCGTTAGGTTCACTTTGAAAATTTTGAGACAGGGGAGCTCGAGGCGGCCGCTGGTGTGATGGGGGAGGAACGGCCGCCTCTGCCCCGGGGGTACTAAGCGATTAGATAACTAATATTGGCAGGAGCATCATGGGCGCAGCTGGACCACAGACGGCCAAGCAAATCGCACCTCCAAATAGCGCCCCAGCGCCTAAAAAAAGACCGCCGGTTTTAAGTGTCTGATCGCTAAAGTTTGTCTGTCGATTTTTAAGCGAAGCCGCGCAATCCTTGTGGCGATACCGCAATACAGTTTGTTCGATTTCGAGCGAGACACCACGAAAACGTTTCCAATTAAAGGAGCTTAACTTGATCGACTCCTCATGCTTTCGGCCATTATTATCGGTGAAAATTACGTCAACGGTTTCCGGTTTGTCGCTCGCATTGAAAACATAAAAGTCGGTATCGGTTGCATAGATTTCCCCTTCGGTGAAAGGACGAGGCGCAGCTGCATAGCCGTGCCAGTCAGTATCGTGGATCTTGGCGCAAAGGCCGCCAGCCGATGCCACGCCTGCTGTGAGGGCAAATACAGCCGATACGATGAGTGCCTTAATCATTTTCATTTTTGTCTCCATTTTTTTATTTGTCAGAGGACAAGCCTCAGGGTTTACGGATTGAGCTTGATCCGCGGGTAGGTTCGTTTTGGTGTGAAGGGAGTTGAGAGACCGTTCTCTCTGCCCAAGTTAGCGTGATGGGTTGGCCTTAGTGGCCAAGATCGCCGGGCCGGTTTTGATCAGTATCGATGTCATTCCTCCCTATGTTTCGGTGCCGGCGTTGGACACTGATCGAGAAGCGGGTGAGCCACTTTGCTCAGTCGTCAAAAGTAGCTGTGGGCGAACTTTCGTGTAGAGAGGATCGGCGGTTGTTGTCGCTAGGATGAGCGAGGCAAGGGTGAAGGCAACGTATCCACCCAGCGCCGAATATCCTGGGTCCAGGGTCAAGCCCGATATGGGATCCAGCGCGACTACAAGAACGACGACAATGAAGGGCTCAACCATTGTAAATTTACCCAGCCAGTCGAACATCTTCCGACTAGGGCTGTTTAGACCAGTGGAGAGAAACAAAAGCCAAAAAGTCTTGATTACCGGTAACAGAATGGCAAACACCAGCACGAGGGTACCCAGTGGCCAATTTGGAGATTCCATCAAGTCTCGAGCAACACCAAACACCCTGCGTTCATCTGAGATCTCGTCTTGAGCAATCACTGAACTGAAGGCTTCCTGAAACCGTTCAGAGTTCATGAAGTCCGTAAAACGCTGCGCTGCCTCAGGGTTGCTGGCGAGATCAATGATAGAGCTCTGCAACACAGGAGCGGCACTAAGCAAAATTGGAGCAACTGCACCTCGCAGATAAGAAGGCACTCGCAGCTCCAACATCAGCGCATCGACATCGTCGCGATCGGTTTGGTCGATTGTTTCCGCCAAAAACACCAGCGTGTTTTCAAAAAACAGCTGAGTTCCCGGCTCTGTCAGCACCGAAGCAAACACGACATTTGGGTCGATATGTATTCGAGTGATTGGCATTGAGAATGCCAACGTCAATCCACCCAGCATGAGCAAAGCCAGCATCAGCTGCGTCTTTTTTATCTCCGGTATCTTCCAGTTCGCAGTCATCTTCTTCTTCCTAGTTTTGGCCCAAGGATATCCTTTTTTTGGCCATTATAGATCACTAAAAACGTGAGTAATATTACACAATAATTAGACTGCATAGATTTGGATGGCAAGAGAAAAATGTGCTTTTTAACTCACAAAAAAATTGGTACTTAAAGGTGAGAGAGAAATTCTGCAGGAGCAGATTTTCGGTAAGATATTGATGTTAATATAATTTCAGTAGGAAAGATGGCTTTGGAACTCGGAGAAAAAAGTACGCCGCTACCTGACTATGAGGCAGCACAGCAGTCATATCTTGAGGCAGTTCAAGAAATTTTTCAGGAAATAGCTCAAGGAGGTTTGGCCTTCGGACTGTCGCACGCTGAGATGGGGGACGCTCTCCAAGTCGCGATCATTGCGGCGGCAAAGATAAATGCCGAACAAGCGGGTCTCAACATCGACCGAATTCAATCGGCATTGTTTTCAGTAACAGCGATTCCTCGAAAAGAAATAGCACGTCGAGACGCCAATCAGCCTATTGCCTCACCACCGAAAACCGTCTTCAATTTAGTCGTAGATCGCTGGCTTAACGACAACAAGTATAAGGAGCCGAAACGCCAAACGGAGAAGAAGCTAGAAAACCTGCGATCTTCGCTAGAGCTCAAGTCAGAAACAAAAGCCGTTACAAATGCCCTAGAGAGGGTGGGCTTAATTGCAGTTTCCGTAAATGAAGCAAAATTAAAGACCTACATGCTTCTAAGGCATGCCTATGCTGGAACGGCAGCTCAGCTAGCCGCTATAGATACAAATCTTGGTAAGGAGGAAGCGGGTCAAGATGCGCTTAGGCTTTTACGAAGCTGGCGCGAGAATCCAGACAATTTAGAGCCAGCAAAGTTACCGAAACGTGCTAAAAACGCTCCATCACTGGTCGGCCTTATCGAAGACTTGGAGAGTGAACTCGGCGTGGCGAGGACAGGGGCAGAAAAGAAATTTGAAATTCGACCAAAAAGCATCATCGAGGGCCTACTAATTTCTGGGCTAGTTCGAACAATAAAGGCACCTTTCGGTTCCAATATGTTTGAATTAGCGATGCCCTACTCCCTCAATGACACAGCAGAATTTGCGGTTACGATGTCTTGGTTACGTCGCAATTTAGCAGATCACTGCAGGGCAGCAATTCATAACGTAAAGCAGGCCTTTTGGAGCACCTGTGGTGGTGATCAAAGTTCCGAGACGTTTTTCGAGCAGTCTATCGGTTGGCGTTTTCACCAAACTCCAGAATTCATGGAAAAGGTGCGCACTGAAATACGCCGCGATTTAGAAGGGGGCGCTAAGGAGGGTATTGGACCCGATGCGCTTTCGGTAATCAGAAGGGGCGTTAAACGCATTAGCCAAGAAGCTCCAGACGGCCCTTTAACTCACCGGCTCAGAATGGGCGTTTACTACTATGATGAACCCATAGAGTGAATGGCCTAATTTATCAGTGGCGGGATATTCAACACTAATCCGTCCTGTGAGAACGTGGTGTTTGCATCTGCTACTGCATCCGTCGCCAGGATTTCTTTTTTGTAATACGATTGCCACGTCTCATGATCATTCATTACACCAGATGCAACCAAGATCCCCAGCATGACAAACGCAAATGCAGCCCCCGCGAGAGACCCATAGGCATTTTGCGGGTTAACCAGGGCCTTTACAGGAGTCGTGACCCGAAGTGATGGGAGGCTAACAATCAGCCAACCTGCAATTACCAGTGCAACCGCTGCTGCATAGAACCAAGAGGGTATCCCCATACCAGTTCCACCTTCTTCGATAGGCTCGCCTCCGCGTGTGCCTGCTAAAACGTCTGGCACTTTAGAAGAGTACGCCTTTTTAATTGTGAATAACGCACTCGCACAATCCTCTAGACCCGTTCCTCCAAACTCCCATTCATCGTCAGTGGTGCACGTAAGCTTAAAGCCCGTTCGATGCAGGTCCTCAAACCTGTCTTTTGCGGCGAGAGACGTCCCCTCCAAAGCTTCCCTGTTCAATTCCAAATATTCTGCAGCGGACATTGTGACGGGACTTGCCAATACTTTACCCGAAGTCACCCAAGTGAAAGCCAGCACAGTCAATGCTAGCGCACACACACCAGCTCCCGCTCGTATCGCCTTAAAACGAACAGCAACGCCCAGAAATTGAAAGCTCTCTAAAATCATACGAGGCATAATTACACCGTTGGCGTGGCCTAATCCATAATCAATTGACGTCTTCTTGTTATTAAAGCTCGAAGCCATTAGCGCTGGCCGACACACGCAGGATATAAAACTTTGACGTAGACTGGGGAAGATTTGTGCACATGTGGAAGCATCTTGGTATCTGGATCGTATTTTTCCTGCCTCAATCGGCACAGGCTCAAGTCATTGAGGTTATCGAAAACTGATGGCAAGATTTTCTTACAACAGAAGCTACTGAGGAGAAAATTGAAAAACTATACGAGCAAATTTTCTCACAAGTTGGGATAGCCGAGATCCCAGATCTTCATTTGCCAGCCAAATCCATATCAGAGCTATGCGGTCTGGAAGCTTCAGCGAATGACTATATCAATGCCTATTATTGTCGAACAAATCGCTCTATTTTCTTTACCCGAGGCTTCCTCGACGAACTCAAGAAGACCGATGGCATCGTAACGCTATCCAACGTGGCCTTTGTTTTAGCACATGAATTAGCTCATGCTCGCCAACATGAACTGATAGGATTTACAGCTGACCACTTGTTGCCATTTGTCCTGGTAGATGAACTTCAAGCCGATTGACTTAGCCGCCATGCCAACGCTTTCGCCTTGGCTCAGTCGCACCTCCACTTCTCTCAGTTTTGCAATGATCTCTTCTGGCTTGGCTCGCTTAGCCATCGTCCTGCTCCTTCTTTAAGGAACCAATCCTATCTCAAAACATGGATCACTTTTTCGGGGGTGGTCCAAGGTGGCTTCGATGATAATTAAACTTAAGGTGGCGCCTATTGGCAGTTGTTTCGGAATCGATTGAAATCCCGTTGCTCCAATAATCATGGCCTTGGTAGCGTGATGTTTTTGATGATCAGCGTTAGGGGGACTCAATGGCCGACAGTGCGAAGTTTAAACAAGTTTTGGAATTGATAACTAGTAAGGTGGGGATGGACAGCGCGACTGCCGAAGCTGTTGATGAGCTATCTGCAATTCCTGATAAATTTTGGGAGGAGATAGATGATAAGATTATCGATTTAGAGGATGAAGGCATTCGGTCGATCGACAGCGCTATCAGCGATTTGAGTAAAGATTTACAAGACGGCGATAGGTGGAGGCTGATGCTTCTATCAAAAAAATTTATGGAGATAAAATGGACAATAGAAGCACCTCAATTTGCTGAGCAACTGGATAGTAATTCAGACGGACTATCGATGGTTAGCAGCAAGCTTTGGAGTTCTATTCTAAATCTTGGGAGTTTTGATTCATTCGACGATCAGAAATCAAAGCAACTTTGTGACTCCATCAAAGATGGTATGGTCTATTTGATAGAGGCAGCAATTTGCGACTCAGACGATGATCTGTTTGAGAAAGTTGCCTCATTTTATTTTGATATTAGAAATTCTGATGACATTGGCGGTTGTCCCCAGGAGTTAGCAGTTTTTTGTCGAGAACAAATGGACTCCAGCTATATCGATGAGATAGTCGACTCCGCAATATTCGTTTTGCGTGAAATTTATAATATTGATGAGGGTGATATTCGTGATGAAGACGAAGGTATTTCAGTCTCACTCACAGCAGAGCAACTGGGTTCGCTAATCTAATGCCTATGGCCCACCTCATCGAAGTGGTCCAACCCGGATGTTAGGATTGGCTTCGGTTTCAAGCGGCGTCATGCCGCCCTTCCTGTATTGGGCGAAATGAACGAAGCGGGTAAGACGGTCACCGGAGCTGGGGGCTTATAGCCAAGCGAAGAGGCCTGTAGTTGTTGTAATGGATCCTCCAGCCTTCGATGAGCGCTTTTGCTTCACGCAGATCATAGAAGATCTCCCTGGCCAATAGTTCATCTCGAAGCTTGCTGTTGAAGCTCTCACAGTGCCCATTCTCCCAAGGTGATCCTGGCTCGATGTACAAGGTCTTGGTGATCTCTGAGACTACGTTGGGATCTCGGTTCCGAAGGTGGCCGTAGTAGTTCTCAATCATCTTGATTAACGTGCCAACGTTGGAGGATTCTCGGTGGATGCTCACGCCATCTATCAGCCTCATGGTGATGTAGGTGTGTCGGATTGAGTAGGGCAAGTGTCTGCTGCATCCTGAGCCAAACAGGCAACGGGCATCTTTTTTCGTTTTATGCACCTGCATTCCGGCATAAAAATCAGACGCAGCGGTGGCTGGTTGCACGGGCGGACTGGTGTCGGAAAACCCAGTGTTTTCAGGCCTCAAACCACTTTATAACACTTTATAACTTTTAGTTACACAGCGAACGAACGGCGCGATACCGACAAGTCATTGATATGTATGAAAAAAGTGGTGTGCCCTGTAGGATTCGAACCTACGACCCGCTGATTAAAAGTCAGCTGCTCTACCAGCTGAGCTAAGGGCACAACCGTGCTGGAATGCGCCGGAAACTAAGT
>Ga0206125_10004708_pt1 | contig 11906 bp, 10 predicted proteins | sample Helgoland_Spring_4_FD_148598 | JGI IMG/M metagenome (GOLD analysis project Ga0206125, IMG submission 148598) | Pelagic subsurface seawater microbial communities from Kabeltonne, Helgoland, North Sea - Helgoland_Spring_Bloom_20160331_1 | ecosystem: Environmental > Aquatic > Marine > Epipelagic ...
TAAATTTTAGTTAAATTCTGTGCAAATAATTTTAAAAATAGGAACTGAGAATTTCCTTTAAAAAAAAATCACATACTTTTGTAACCCACACATAATTATACCATGGCAAAAAATTTAGTAATTGTAGAGTCACCTGCGAAGGCAAAGACGATAGAGAAATTTTTAGGCAAAGATTTTAAGGTACAATCTAGCTTTGGACACATTGCAGATCTTCCCTCCAAAGAGCTGGGTGTAGATGTTGACGGTGATTTTACGCCAAAATATGCAGTTTCTTCAGACAAGAAAAAATTGGTTGCAGATTTAAAAAAAGCCGCCAAAAAAGCAGAAATGGTATGGCTTGCCAGTGATGAAGATCGAGAGGGAGAGGCCATCGCTTGGCACCTTGCAGAAGAGTTAGACCTTAACAAAGAAAACACCAAACGTATTGTGTTTCATGAAATTACCAAGACCGCGATATTAAATGCCATTGAAAACCCAAGACAAATAGATTACAACCTAGTCAATGCTCAACAGGCCAGGAGAGTTTTAGACAGACTCGTTGGCTATGAGTTGTCTCCTGTGTTGTGGCGTAAGGTAAAAGGAGGGCTCTCTGCCGGTCGTGTGCAAAGTGTTGCGGTTCGTCTTATTGTGGAGCGAGAGCGTGAAATAGAAGCGTTTAACCCAGTAGCTAGTTATAGAATAGATGCTGAGTTTGTAACCCAACAAGGAAACAAATTTAAAGCCAAGTTGCCCAAAAATTTCCAAACAAAACAGGCAGCAATAACATTTCTAGAAAAAAATATTGGTGCCAACTACAGTGTTGCAGATTTGATTACAAAACCTGCAAAAAAATCACCAGCAGCACCCTTTACAACTTCTACCTTGCAACAAGAAGCTGCCAGAAAATTGTATTTCTCTGTAGGAAAAACAATGACCATCGCACAGCGTTTGTATGAAGCGGGTTTGATAACCTACATGAGAACAGATAGTGTAAATCTATCAAACGATGCGCAACAGGCAGCGGCAAAAGAAATAACAAAAAGTTTTGGAGAGGCCTACAGCCATCCACGAAAGTACAAAGGCAAGTCTAAAGGAGCTCAAGAGGCTCATGAGGCAATAAGACCTACTGAGATGTCCCGGCATACCATCAATGTAGAGTATGATCAAAAACGATTGTATGATTTAATTTGGAAGCGAACCCTCGCCTCGCAGATGAGTGATGCACAATTAGAGCGAACCAACGTTAAAATTGCAATTGCTTCATCTGAAGTAGTAAAAGAACAGTTTACCGCAAACGGAGAGATGATCAAATTCGACGGATTTTTAAAAGTATACCTTGAGGGCGTTGATAATGACGAGCAAGAACAGGAAGGAATGCTACCAAAATTGGTAAAAGCGGATCCCTTAGACGCTCATTACATAACCGCCACAGAACGATTTACAAGACCACCATACCGTTTCACGGAGGCTTCCTTGGTAAAACAATTAGAGGAGCTGGGTATCGGAAGACCCTCTACCTATGCGCCAACTATCTCTACCATCATAAACAGAAAATACATTGAAAAAGGAACAGTTGAAGGTGTAGAAAGAAAGTATCTCCAACTCACTTTAGCAAATCAAGAGTTACAAAATCATACCCTGTTAGAGACCATTGGGAGTGATAAAGGAAAACTAGTGCCAACAGACATAGGCATGATTGTTAATGATTTTCTAGTGGCGCACTTCTCTGCGGTATTAGATTTTAACTTTACGGCCAAAGTAGAGCAGGATTTTGATGACATTGCAGATGGTAAAGAAGATTGGAGGCAAATGCTCAAGGAATTTTACGGTAAGTTTCATCCAACGGTTGAGCATGTAAAAGAAAATGCAGAGAGAGAGAGTGGAGAACGTATTTTAGGAAAAGACCCTGAAAGTGGCAAAACTGTCTTGGTGCGTTTAGGGAAGTTTGGACCCATGGCTCAAATTGGCGCTCCAGATGATGAACAGAAAAAATTTGCAAGCCTTCGTCCAGACCAGCAATTGCATTTGGTAACTTTTGAGCAGGTATTAGATTTGTTTAAACTCCCAAAAAACCTAGGTGATTATCAAGACCAGCAGGTAGATGTCAACAACGGTCGTTTTGGACCCTACGTAAGATATGGAAAAATGTTTGTCTCACTTCCAAAAGGGATGGATCCACTCGATGTAGACATGGATTTTGCAATTCAGCTTATTGAAGAAAAGAAAAAAGCGGATGCTCCAGTATATGTATATGAAGACTTACCTGTTCAAAAAGGAACGGGTCGTTTTGGTCCATTTATCAAGTGGAATAACATGTTTATCAATGTCAATAAAAAGTATGACTTTGATTCCCTTAGTGATGCAGATATTATTGAATTAATAGAAACTAAAAAGCAAAAGGAGATTGATAAGCTAATCCACAATTGGGAAGAGCAAGGGATTCGTTTAGAAAAAGCAAGATGGGGACGTTTTCACCTTTTAAAAGGGAAAACAAAAATTGAGTTGCCAAAAACAACAAAAGCAGAGCAAATGACCTTGGAAGATGCTCAGGCCATTTTAGAGAAAAATGCACCCAAGAAAAAGAAGAAAAAAGCGCCTACAAAAAAGAAGGCCTCTTTAAAGAAAAAGTAACCGCACACCACAATAATTATATTTTTTGATAGAATTTCTTACACCAGTTTCTAAGGCTATTATTGCACACCGTGAGTTGCTCCCTAAGGGTACTATTGGCAAGCAATTATCTGTGCACACAAGCCACGAGGAATTTCCAGATTTAACCAATGTTAAGGTTGCTATTTTTGGATGTAAAGAAAACAGACGTGATGTTAATTATATGGGGCTTGACATTCATTTTGACACACTTAGAATGGCCTTTTATAGCCTGTTTCCTGGAAACTGGAAACATACCATGGTAGATCTTGGAGATATAGAAAAAGGAGACCGCATAGAGGATTCATATTTTGCCCTTAAAGCAGTCACTGCCTCCCTTCTTAAAAAAAACATTATTCCCATTATAATAGGGGGTAGCCAAGATGTATTGTACGGGCAGTACCGCGCCTACGACTCTATTGTTTCTATGATCAATATGGTGAACATTGATACCAGATTTGATTTAGGAGATGCAGAGGCAGCCATTACCAATAAATCTTATGTCGGAAAAATTATTGTTGACAAACCCTACAACCTATTTAACTATTCTGTGGTTGGTTATCAATCATTTTTTAATCCTCCTCAGGAGATTGCCCTTATGGAGGCCCTTTATTTTGATGCCCACAGACTAGGGGTTGTTACCCAAGAAATTAAAGATGTAGAGCCTATATTTAGAAATGCAGATTTGGTTACTTTGGATGTTTCTTCCATCAAAAGTTCTGAGCTAGGAATCTATACTAACGAGAACCCAAATGGCTTTGACGGCAGGGAGATTTGTGCTATCTCCAGATATGCAGGAATTAGCGGTAGAGTAAGTTCTTTTTCCTTATTTGAAATGACAGATCTCACAAACTCTAGATCAGGAGCTATGCTTCTTGCTCAAGTAATATGGTATTTCATTGAGGGTGTCAACTTCAGGGTTTCTGATGATGATTTTAAAGATCAAAAAAGCTACACAACATACAAAGTACCAATAGATGACGATATTTTAATATTTAAAAAAAGCAACAAGACCGGAAGATGGTGGATTGAATTGCCTTTTATTTCTAATATTAATAATAAATTGAAATCATCAACGTTATTACCATGTACCTATGGCGAATATTTGGGTGCAACAAATCAGGAAATACCTGAAAGGTGGCTTAAAGCCCGCCGAAAAAATGAAGTTTGATCAATTAAAATTGAATTATTTAGTGTCAAGTGTTTTTTAGGAAAATTGTTGTTTTTTTTAAAATATATCGATAGGTTTACACACTTGAAATTAGAATTTAACCTAGTACCTATGAAAAAGTTTATTGCATTGGCTGCAATAGTAGCCTTAATGTCAAGTTGTAACTCTGGAGATAGAGGAGAACTTGTTGGAGCAAAAGGTAAAAAATGGCTCCCAGAGAAACCCTATGGAATGTCTCTTATCCCAGGTGGTTCCTTTGTTATGGGTAAATCTGGAGATGATTTTGTGTCCGTCGGTGACGCTCCAACAAAAACAGTTACAGTTCGTTCTTTTTACATGGACGAGACAGAAATAACCAATTCAGAATACCGCCAATTTGTAGAGTGGGTTAGAGACTCAACTGTGCGTTTGAGATTGGCCATCCTAGCAGATGAGTTAGGAGAAACACCAGGCGATGGAGAGTCTGGCATTGGCGATTATGCATTTGTTGATAACGAAGAAGAAGAAAAATCACCTTATGACCAATACATGGAAGATAATTACTATGGAATGGGAGAGGATTTTTATGCAGGTAGAAAAATCAATAACGACATAGACATCATTTGGGACACGGCTGAGTATCCCGATGAATATTACGTAGAGGTCATGGATAGTATGTACCTACCTATGGAAGAATCATACAATGGGCAACGCACTTTGGATGTTTCTAAGCTTAATTTCCAATACACTTATATGGATATTGGATCAGCGGCAAAAGACAAAACAAGCAAAAGAAAAGATTTCATAAAAAAAGAAAGTTTAAATATTTATCCAGACACCACTGTTTGGATCAGAGACTTTAACTACTCCTACAACGAACCCATGCACAATGACTATTTTTGGCATGAGGCATACTCAGACTATCCTGTAGTTGGGGTTACTTGGAAACAAGCCAAGGCATTTGCTGCTTGGAGAACTTTGTACAAAAACGCAAATCAGAAAAAAAGAAACCGTGAGAATGTAAATTCATTTCGTCTTCCCAGTGAGGCAGAATGGGAGTATGCTGCTCGTGGCGGTATCCAAGGAGGAGACTTCCCATGGGGAGGTCCTTACATAAAAAATGACAGAGGTTGTTTCTTAGCAAACTTCAAACCCCTTCGTGGAGATTATGCGGCAGATCAGGCGCTTTACACAGTGGAGGCCAATTCATATGAGCCCAATGATTATAACCTCTACAATATGGCCGGCAATGTAGCCGAGTGGGTAGATAGTTCTTACGAGGCTGCGTCTTATGATTACAACTCAACGATGAACCCTCTGGTAAATGACCCAACCAATAAGCGTAAGGTAACTCGTGGCGGGTCATGGAAAGATGTGGCTTATTTTCTAGAGGTTAGTTCTAGAAACTATGAGTATGCAGATTCTGCAAGAAGCTACATTGGTTTTAGAACCGTACAAGATTATATGGGCACAGATATTACTTTAAATCAAAACTTCGGTGACGCGAGATAAAACGTCATAACTAAACTTAAACTTAAACTCAACTACTTAAACTAAAAAAAAATTATGGCACAGTCAAAGTCAACAAAAAAATTATTTAACATGGCCTATGGCCTTGGAGCATCGATTGTAATTATTGGAGCATTATTTAAAATTCTTCACTGGGACTTTGGTTTTCCATTTGATGGAAATACACTGTTAACAGTAGGTCTTGTTACCGAGGCGATTATTTTTGCTATCTCTGCATTTGAGCCTATAGATGACGATTTAGACTGGTCTTTAGTATATCCTGAATTAGCAGGAGGAGCTGCCTCAGGTGGTAAAGCAGAATCTCCAGAGGGTCTGTTGTCTAAAAAATTAGATCAGATGTTAAAAGAGGCCCGCATCGATGGAGAATTAATTACAAGTCTTTCTTCTAGTATTTCTTCTTTTGAAGCTGCTGCAAAAGGAATGGCTCCAACTGCAGACGGTATGAACGCTACCAAAAAGTATAGCGAGGAAATGGCAATGGCTGCCGCACAAATGGAATCTTTAAACAGTTTGTACAAAGTACAGGTAGAGTCTACATCACGTCAAGCTGAGGTTAATGAGCGTGTTGCAGAAAATGCAGAACAATTAAAGGCACAAATGGAGCACTTAACAACGAGTCTTTCTTCATTAAATGGAGTATATGGTGGTATGTTATCAGCAATGAGCGGAAAATAATCATAGTTTTCACTAAATAGAAAAAATTTAAAATAAAATTATGGCAGGAGGAAAACAAACCCCTAGACAAAAGATGATTAACCTAATGTATTTGGTATTCATCGCGATGTTGGCATTAAACATGTCAAAAGAAGTGTTGTCTGCATTTGGATCAATTAATGAAAAATTAGACCGTGCAAATTCAAGTTATGCGTCCAAAAACTCTTTAGCTTTAGCTGAGATTTCAAAAAAGGCTGATGAAAACGATAAGTTTAAGGCAGCAGCAGAAACTGCAAATGCTGCAGATCAGCTATCAAAAACTTACAACGATTACATTGCATTACAAAAAGAGTTGCTATTATCAGAGGTAGAAGATAATACAGACTATGAAACTATGGATCAATCTGCTTTTCTAGATGCACTGTATTATGAAGGTGGAAATTTAACTGAAGCAGGTCAAGAGTTTTTAAGTCAAATGGATACCTACAAAAACGGTATGCTAACCTTACTTGGAGATTCCAATCCAACCTTATCAGCCCAAATTGAGGTTGATTTTAGTTCTGCAGATATTACTGGGGATGATGGAATAACAAAAGATTACATAAGCTACAACTATGTTGCTTTTCCTTTGGTTTCTTCATTAACAAAAATGACTCAAATCCAGAACGACATTAAATCTGTGGAGAATGAGTTGTTATCGAGCCTGCTATCTGGAAATCTAAAGGCACTTGCTAAAATGGATAATTACGAGACTGTGATGACTACCTCAAAAGGGGCTTATTATACAGGATCTACCTTTGATGGTATGTTGTCTTTGGGACGTGTGGATGCTTCAACAAAACCAGCTAGAGTTGAACTCAAAGTAGACGGTAAAGACGTCAAAGAAGATCAATACGAATTTGATGGTGGTAGAGTCGTTTTAAAAGTAGGCACTGGCGGTGTTGGAGATCACAAAATCTCCGGAAAACTAATTTACTTGCAAGATGGTAATGAGGTTGAGGTACTTGTAGATAAAAAATTCACAACCATCAACAAGCCAAATGCAGCAACAATTGCAGCAGATAAAATGAATGTTGTATACCGTGGGGTATCTAACCCAATGACCATCACATTTGCAGGTATTCAAGACAACAAAATTAGAGCTAGCGCTTCTGGTTTATCTAAAGTGAAAGGAAGTTCTTATATGATGAACCCAGGAACGGGTAGAGAAGTTACCATTAATGTTTCGGGTACACTTCCAGATGGAGACCCAGTAAGAGATAGTGCAACTTTCCGTATCAAAGACATTCCACGCCCAACAGGTACTATTCGTGGTGAAGACGGAGATGGAGGTTGTGTGAGAATGCAACGCCAAGGACTTCAAAAATCAAGTATTGGAGCAGCATTGCAAGATTTTGATTTTGATTTGAAGTTAAATGTTACTGGATTTAGCTTTAAAGTGAGTGGTCAGCCAACAATTAAAGTAAACGGTAGGAAATTAAACACGCAAGCCACTAATGCACTAAAAAGAGCAAAGCGTGGTGAGACCCTACAAATTTTTGACATCACCGCAAATATTGCTGGAAACAGCGGATACAAATTGAAGAAGATTTCTCCAATCTGTGTTGAGTTAACAAACTAAGGATTATAATAACCACGCTTGATGTTCGTTATTTTAATGTCAAGTCTATGTATTGTAATTACTTTTTTAATAAATAAACCAATGAAATTAAGGAACATATTTTTAGCTGCTTTTGTTGTTGTTATAGGTATATCTAGCGCAAGCGCACAATTAAATATATTAAACTCGGCAACACCAGATGATATTGGAATGAAGACTTTGGATCAACTGGCTTACGATAATGATGAGCCATTGCCCTATGGATACGTAGATGAGCGTGATTTACTTTGGTCTAAAGCCACCTGGGAAATTATCGATCTTGATGAGCGTGTAAATTTTCCATTGTACTATCCTATAGATACCAACAACATTGGTTCAGACAGGCGTCCTTTATATGATGTTCTTGTAACCAACATGAAAAATGGTACTATAAAAGATGTGTATTCTGACTCATACTTTACACAAAAAAGAACGCTAAAAGATTTAGATGCTTCTTTGGTATACAGAGATACTACGGATTACGGTATCGATCAATTTAATGCAGAAGGTATTGTAGATGACGAATATATTAGGGAGTTCACTCTTGATGCTGCAGATATTGAGCAGTGGAGAATTCGCGGTTTGTGGTATATAGATTCTCGCCTTGGCGAGCTCAGATATCGTGTTTTAGGAATCTGTCCTGTAGCGCCAGAGGCACGATCAAAAGCTTTTGCAGATGATGGTGGAGGAGATAATCTAGTCGAGCTGTTTTGGGTATATTTTCCTGCAGCAAGAGAGGTATTACACCAGGCGAAGGCCTTCAACAGAAAGAACACCTCAAGACCCGTTTCTTTTGATCATTTGTTAAACTCAAGGAGATTTAATAGCCTTATTTACAAAGAAGAAAATGTTCAAGGCGATAGAGAGATCAAAGAATACATAAGCGAAAATGCTTTTATGCAACTTTTGGAGTCAGACAGGATAAAAGAACAAATTAGAAATATAGAAATAGATCTTTGGAACTATTAATATAAAAAGAACATTATTTAAAAAAAGCCCCACAATAGTGGGGCTTTTTTTATGGGTGTTAGCACATAAATTTTTTTATCATTAAATGTTAGAAGGTTTTCTTGGCAGTTTCTGTATGCCAAAATTGTTTTGCTATATTTACTCTAATGAAACAGACGCGCAAAGAAGAAATAGTTATCGTGGCAGCAAAACTTTTTAAAGAGAGAGGATACAGCGCCGTTTCTATGAGAGATATTGCCCAGCAAATGGATATAAAGGCAGCTAGTTTGTACAATCACATTAAAGGCAAACAGGAAATCTTATCCACTTTGATACTTCACGTGGCCAAAGCCTTTACCAATAGCACCCAACAAATTACAAGTGAGAATAGCAGTCCCTTAACGCGACTTAAAAAACTCATTTCAGTTCATATCGATATAACATTCCATAATCCAGATGCCATCGCTGCTCTAAACAATGATTGGATGCATTTGGATGGTCAAGATTTGTTAGATTTTATAGCCATGCGCGATCAGTACGAAGAAAATTTCAGAAGCATTATAAAACAAGGGATTCAAAAACAACAAATCAAGGCCAAAGAACCTGAGGTTATCCTTTTCTCTATTCTCTCTACGTTAAGAACACTCTATCTTTGGAATGAAAAGCGAGGAAAACTAGAGGTAGATGTTTTAAAGCAAGAATTGCTAACTGTGCTCATATCTGGTATGGTATAATAATTTTTAGATATTTGCTAGTTTAACTAACAATCGTTAGTTTTGTAAAATAATACAATGATATGGCCACTTTTCATACATTAAAAATCAAGGATATTTCAAAGCAAACCCAAGACTGCTCTGTTATTACCTTTGATATGCCCGATAATTTATCTCAAGAGTTTGAATTCACCCAAGGCCAGCATCTTACACTAAAGGCACTTATTGATGGTCAAGATACCAGACGCTCTTACAGTATTTGTTCTAGTATGGTAGACAGGCAGTGGCAGGTAGCCGTAAAAAAAATTCCCGGTGGTGTGTTCTCTAGCTATGTAAATGATGTTTTGCAAACAGGAGATACCTTGCAGGTAGCACCTCCAAGTGGTAGGTTTGGTGTACCCATCTCTGAGCAGGAAAAAACATACATTGCCTTTGTAGCTGGGAGTGGTATTACTCCCGTGTTATCGATGTTAAAAACACATTTAGCTAAGGAGCCTAAAGCTAGGTTTAAATTATTCTATTTGAATCGTACTGTAAAATCTATTATCTTTAAGGAACAAATAGAACAGCTTAGAAATCAGTATTTTGGCAGGTTAGAAATTTTTTATTTCTTAACCAAAGAGCATCGAGATGCAGCACTGTTCAATGGGCGCTTTACTGATGAAAAATTACAACAGATTTTTCAAAAATTAGTGCATGTTCCATCACTAGATGAAGCATTTTTATGTGGCCCTGAAGAAATGATATTCTTGGTCCAAAAAGCCCTCATGGCAGCAGGAATGCCTCAAGAAAATATTCACTATGAGTTGTTTGTATCTGGCTTGAGTGAAGCGGATAAAAAACGTGCTGCACGTCTTGCTCAAAAAAGCCAAGATGGAGTAGAGGTAACTATTGTAGATGGTGGTAAGGAGTTTCACTTCACTATGACAGACCAGTTTGATACTATTTTAGATGCAGCTCTTCATGCCGGGGCAGATTTACCCTTTGCATGTAAAGGTGGAGTCTGTTCTACCTGTAAATGCCAGGTGTTAGACGGTAGCCTAGAGATGAAAATAAATTACGCACTCAATGACAAGGAAGTTTCACAAAATCTTGTTTTAAGCTGTCAAGCAGTGCCAACCTCAGATAAAGTAAAAGTTGATTTTGATGTATAAATCTTAAAACTATGAGCAACGAACAAATAAAAAACTTAGAAGAAATTTTTGAAGCCCGTATTGCACGTGAAGAGAAAATTGAGGCCAAAGATTGGATGCCAGAGAAATACAGGAAGACACACATTCGTCAGATTTCTCAGCATGCCCACAGTGAAATTGTAGGAATGCTACCAGAAGGGAATTGGATTAGCAGAGCACCTTCTCTAAGAAGAAAGGCAGCACTGCTGGCAAAAGTTCAAGATGAGGCAGGACATGGCCTTTATTTGTATTCTGCCTGTGAGACCCTTGGAGTCTCACGTGAAGAATTATACCAGCAGTTGCATAGTGGTAAGGCAAAATATTCTTCAATATTTAATTACCCTACCCTTACATGGGCAGATATGGGAGCTATTGGGTGGCTAGTAGACGGAGCAGCCATTATAAATCAAGTCCCGTTGTGTAATACCTCTTTTGGCCCTTATGCAAGAGCCATGGTTCGGGTGTGTAAAGAAGAGAGCTTTCATCAAAGGCAAGGTTTTGAGATCATGCTCAAACTTTGTAATGGGTCCAAGGAACAAAAAGACATGGCTCAAGATGCACTCAATAGATGGTGGTGGCCTAGTTTAATGATGTTAGGTCCAACAGATGCCGAGAGTGTTCATACAGAACAATCTATGAAATGGAAGCTAAAACGCAAGTCTAACGATGATTTGCGACAGCAATTTATTGATCAAACAGTACCCCAAGCAGATCTACTTGGCTTAACCATTCCAGATCCAGACTTAAAGTTGAACAAACAAACAGGAAGCTATGATTTTGGAGCCATAGACTGGGATGAATTTTGGCAAGTAGTCAAAGGCCACGGGCCCTGTAATAAAGAGCGTATACGAGCAAGAGTAGCTGCCTGGGACAACGGGGCTTGGGTAAGAGACGCTGCCATGGCTCATGCTGCAAAAAAAGACGAACAAAAAATTAAAATAGCAATCTAGTATCAAATACAATAGATATGGATAATAATTGGCCTTTATGGGAAATCTTCGTTAGAAGTAAAAACGGATTAGAACATCGTCATTTTGGAAGCCTTCATGCTGCAGACGCAGATATGGCACTTGAGAATGCCAGAGATGTTTACACAAGACGCAATGAAGGGGTGAGTATTTGGGTGGTTAAAAGTTCTGATATTACCGCAAGTAATCCAGATAATAATGGAGAACTATTTGAGCCAGCGAAGGATAAAGTATATCGTCATCCAACCTTTTATAAGTTGCCTGATGAGATAAAACACATGTAAAATGGAAAACCAACATTTATACAATTACATTTTAGGCATTGCAGATAATAGTCTTATTCTTGGACAGCGTCTAGGTGAGCTGTGCGGTCATGGTCCTAGTTTAGAAACAGATATTGCAGGCACAAACATTTCTTTAGATCTTATTGGTCAAACAAGAAGTTTTTACCAATATGCTGCTACAATTTCAGGAGAAAACAAAACAGAAGATGACATCGCTTTT
>Ga0206125_10004713_pt1 | contig 11895 bp, 9 predicted proteins | sample Helgoland_Spring_4_FD_148598 | JGI IMG/M metagenome (GOLD analysis project Ga0206125, IMG submission 148598) | Pelagic subsurface seawater microbial communities from Kabeltonne, Helgoland, North Sea - Helgoland_Spring_Bloom_20160331_1 | ecosystem: Environmental > Aquatic > Marine > Epipelagic ...
TTTTAATTTTGGTTAAAATACTGAATTTGGAAATTATGATGTTCCTGGTGGTGCAATACTTCATGATGAAGATCATGATGATGAGCATGGTGATGAGCATGAAGAACATGAAGAGGATATGGGTTATGTAAATAACTCAGATTTTGCATCTGAAGCGACTAAGTTTGGCATATCAAAAACAGGAGACTGGGGCTATATAGGTATATCTATTGACAATCTTGAGAGTGTTTATGGCATTCCATTCCACGGAGATGAGCACGAAGATGAGCATGGAGATGATCACGGAGATGAAGATGAGCATGAAGAACATGAAGAGGAAAGGATTTTTTCAACTACAGATTCTGAAAGTCTTACTCTTAAGGGCTCTTACAATGTAGGTGGAAGTCTAGTTAATAAGGTTGATTACACATTCAGAAGTTCGGATTACTCTTTAACTGAAGCGCATGATGAAGAAGGGCATGATGAAGATCATGGTGATGAAGATCATGGTGATGAAGATGAGCATGAAGAGCATGCTCCAACAACATTCTTAAATAATGCTTATGAGTATGGGGCAATCTTTGATATGTCCAATGATGCAATTAGTCAAAAAGTTTCATTTAATTTTGTTGATGAAGATACTTCAATATTTGGAGAGGAAGCTTTTATGAATCCTGCTAATAACAGAGAACTTACTCTTGGTTATTTTGTTAGTAAAGACTATGAACCTTTTCATGTTGATTTTGGAATCAGACTGGATCAAATCGATAGAACTGGAAGTGTGTCCCATGAGGATGGTGATTTGGATAAATATAGTATTAATGATAATACAACTAGCTTTGCTTTGAATGTTGGCAGAGATTTAACTGATAATTTAGATGTTACCCTTGGCTTTGCAAGTGTTGAAAGATTGCCTTCAGTTATTGAATTATTCATGAATGGGCCTCATATGGCTACTGGTCGTTTTGAGGTTGGTGATCCAAACTTAAATAGCGAAACGTCAAATAATCTCGATATCACTTTCAACTATCAGAGTGGTGACTACTATGCTTATGCAAGTTTTTTCATTAATGATGTAGATAACTACATAACTCTGATGGATGAGGATGAAGGTCATGAAGACGACCATCACGATGAAGATCATGGCAATCTGATTCATGCAAATTATATACAAGAAGATGCAGAGTTTGATGGTTACGAAATAGAAATTGGAAGAACTATTGAATTAGGTTCAGGTAAATTGACTCTTTCCTATGGAAGGGATGTTATTAATGCTCAATTTACTGACGGACATAATGTCCCTAGAATCAATCCATCAAGAAATATCTATTCGCTTTCATATCTACAAAATGATTTAGTTTTCAAGTTAAATTTAAAAGATGTTGAAAAACAAAATAATTTTGGTGAAGGTGAGTCTGCAACAAGTGGATATCAAATGCTTGACACTAGACTTACTAAAACAATTGATCTGAAGGGAAGTTCTATTCTTAAGCTGTCTTTATTTGGTAACAATTTGCTTGATGAAGTTGCAAGAAACCATTCTTCCTTTGTCAAGAACGAAGTTCCATTGCCTGGAAAGAATTACGGAATGAAATTTAATTTAACTTTCTAATTAAATCAATTCTGTATATTATAGTTCCCCGAGTTCATTTATATAATGAATTTGGGGAAACTTTAGGGCAATAATGAAAACACAAATACTCTCTGATAAATTTGCAATGACACTATCTATGGTTTGTTTAGTGCACTGTTTATTTGCGCCATCACTTATTATTCTTACATATAGCTTTATGGCAATGTCTGTTGATAGTGAACTTGTTCATAAATTAATTTTACTAATTACAGTTCCTGTGAGTTTATTTGCTTTAAGTCTGGGTTACAAAAATCATAGCACTATGAATTTTATAGTCCTTGGCATAATTGGATTGCTTACTCTTGTTCTCGCTGTAATATTAGGTGAGGGTGTTTTAGGTGAAAATGGCGAGTTATTTTTAACAATGCTAGGCTCAACCCTTGTTATTATATCTCACTACAAAAACTATCAAATTTGCAAAAAGACTAATTGCGACTGTCACGAGTAATAAGATAGTTTTTAATTCACAATTCGATATTTAAAGAACATTTGCAATCCTGTAGAATCCATTTTTTATCTAAAATTTAATGGCAAAATTACATAAATCAATCAGACTATTTTTAGTATTGTTATCTTTTCCCATATTTAGCAATCCTAATATTGAAGAAGTTGTGGTAACAGGCTCTCATAACAAAAACCTAGAACAAGACTCCGATCCTCTTCAGATATTCACACAGAAAGATTATAAAAACTTTAATACTGCTAATATTGCAGAAATAAGTCAGCACATACCCTCCTCCTCAGGCTCTCATTTTCAGTCAAATAATCTTGATGGTTTTGACCAAGGCATGTCATCCTTTAATATGAGGGGACTGGGTCATTCGTCGACATTGATCTTAATAAATTCTAAAAGGCATACTTTTGCAGGTACGCCGTCATCAGATGGAAGTAGTTATATAGATTTAAATATTATTCCAGAGATTGCGCTTAAACAAATTGATATATTAAAAGAAGGGGCAACTTCTATATATGGTTCAGATGCAGTTGCAGGAGTGGTTAATATAAAAACTGAAAATGATTTTTCAGGATTTAAAACTCAAGCAAGTTATAAAAAAACCTCGAATTATAATCAAAGTGATTCTTCTGCTGGCATCTTGTTTGGGTCTTCAATTGATAAATTAAATTATGTAATTGGTATTAGCACGCTAAATAGAGAGCCTTTGTCTGCAATGGAGATAAATGGAATTGCGGAGCTCGCAGTGAGCGGCCTAGGAAGATCATTTAGAGTTGCAGAAAATGACATTGTTGATACTGGCTTATGGATGGGAGTCTATGAAGCTGGCCAGAAAATTCCAGACCCTGAATGTGAGTCTAATGGCGGAACTCTCTTGAATGATGAGACTTGCGGCTTTAATTATGGTGAAAGGTTTAATTTAGTAAACGATGAGAAACATAACAAAATTTATACGCATATTAATTACGACTTAAGTTTATTTAATTACGAAGCGACCTTAATGTATTCAAATATTGAAGTTAATGATAATCCTCAATCACCCTCTTACCCGGCACTGCCATTTCTTTCAAGAAAAATATTACCAGGACAAGGTGGAAGTCCATTCAATGTTCCAGTGACCTGGTATGGACGCCCTCTTGGGCCAGAATTTCCATCTCCAAAATCTCCAAAAGACATTAAGCAATATAATCTTAATCAAATGGTAACTGGTGAGATAAGTGGGAATACTGAATTAGAAATTTCATTCACATCAAGCAAACATTCTAATGAACATTACAGACCAGACATTATTGATTCAAGATTTATTGATGCGCTTGATGGGGTTATTCTAAATTCGGATACTGATGATGAATTTTTTTGGGATATATTCACTCCATCAAACAACTCTAGCGAACTAATAGATTATGTCACCGGTGCAGAACAATCTAACAAAGAATCTTATTTAAAAAGTTTAGAAGCAGTTATTAGAACCAGTGTTGCAGATTTTAGACTGGCTTATGGTGTTCAATTAAATAAGGAAAATTTAAAAATTCATTATGATGAAATCAGTGAGGCAAGATTCGATGACAAAGGTCAAATATTAAAGACAGCAGATCTCTTTTTTTTAGGGGGTGGTATAAATGTTTCTAAAAGTAGAAGTAAATATGCTGCTTTTTTTGAAGCTGGAAGAAGTCTAGAAAAGTTAAGTGGGAAGCTCTCCGGAAGGTTTGAAAAATTTAACAGCGCTTCTTCTTTTGATCCCAAGTTGTCTTTTAAATATAAGCTGACTAACAATATTCATATTAGAGCTTCAAGAGGCTCTTCCTTTTCAATGCCTTCAATGGCGCAGATGTTTTCAAGTGAAATTAACCTTGGAAGTATTCGAGATATTGATGATAGTAGCCCTTTTGTCAGACAAGCTAAAATTGGTAATCCAAAATTAAAGCCAGCTTCTTCAATAAACAAAAATTTTGGATTGCTGTATAAAAGTACTGTTCAACAAATATCTTTTGATTACTGGAGCTTAGATTTCAAAGATAGGGTTACAGGTGAAAATGCTCAGGCTCTTCTAGATCAGGATCCATTTGGTGAGAGCATAACTAGAAATGAAAATGGCGATCTTATTGGTGTAACAACTTCCTATTTCAATGAAGAGAATACAAAAATTGCAGGATTCGATTTAAGTTATAAGATAGTTCTTTTTGATATGCCTAAATATGGAATTCTCAGTGGAAGATTAGATGCTACTTCACTTAAAAAATTTCTTACGCCATCTGAAATCCAGAGCAATAAAATGATCAATAGAATCGGAAAATTTAATTATGATACCCACTTATACTCTCTGCCAAAAAATAGAATCAATGCATCTTTAAGTTTAAATATGAATGAGTATGACTATAGAATTGCTGCAAGATATATAGATGGTTATGATAATAATAGAGAGGTCACTGGACGCGGCTTAGCACTTGGCTACACAAATACTATTGAATCTTTTTTAGTTATTGATTTTTCAATAGGAAGCTATGTAAATTTTAAAGATGGGGTTATTAATTTTAAAATATCAGTATCAAATATACTTGATGAATCTGCACCTCGTGTCTATGATGCTCCAGATTTTAGCTTTGATTCAAGAACTCATGATCCAAGAGGAAGAACTATTGGGCTGAGTTTTGAGTTTAAAAAGTAAAGAAATAATAAAACATTAAAGTTAATATAAGTCCCTTTTTATTCTAATTAAACTAAACTCTTCTTATGAACGAACTTGAAGCAACCATATCGCAAGTAATAGATGAAAATAATATTTCATCTGAATGGAATGAAGGATTGCTTAATGAGTTAAAGCATATAAACCTAGACTTAAATTCTAAAAGAAAAGATCTTACAGCAGCGCCTTTTATAACAATAGATGGTGAAGATGCAAAAGATTTTGATGACGCGATCCATTGTATCTCTAACGAGTCATCCTTCATCTTAAGTGTTGCTATTGCTGATGTTGCAGAATTAGTAAAGCAAGGCACTGCTCTTGATGATGAAGCTATAAATAGAGGCACATCGATATACTTTCCTTCTAAAGTTATCCCAATGCTACCAGAAGAAATTTCTAATAATCTTTGCTCGTTGGTACCAAATGAAATAAGAAATGTTGTAGTTTGTGAAATAATTTTTTCTATCAAGGGAGAAATACAAAGTTATAATTTTTTTGAAGCAAGAATAAGATCGCACAAAAGAATGACATACGCCCAAGTTGATAAATTTTTAACTACTGGCTCTGGTCTAGATAGGAATATTAGTAGCTCTTTAAAGTCACTTCAAATTCTTACAAAAATATTATTAAAAATAAGGAATAAGAGAGGTGCGTTGGAAATTGAGGGTCAAGAACCTCTGTTAGACATTGATGCTGAGGGTAGAGTAAAAAAGATAGTATTACCAAAAAGACTTTTTTCTCATCAAATGGTAGAGGAGGCTATGCTAGCTGCTAATGTTTGTGCTGCTAACTTTATGAATAAAAATTATAATTTTGGTGTGTATAGGATCCATGAAGAACCTGATGAATTAAAACTAGAGAGCCTAAAGAATTTCTTTTCTTTGAAAGGCTTCGCAGGTTCTTTCTCTAAAGATCCTGCAAATCTAATCAAGCAATGTCTATTACATTCAAAAGATCAAAAGCTAAGTAAAGTTCTTCAAACAGTTGTGCTACAAAGCTTAAAACGGGCAGAATATTCAACTGAAGAACTTGGTCATTTTGGATTGCAATTAGAGAGATATTCTCATTTCACATCACCAATAAGAAGATACCCTGATCTAATGACCCATAGGATGATTAAAAATATTTTAAGCAATACTTCCAATGAAGTTAACAAGGATAATACAGAAGAGATATGCATTGAAATGTCTGAGCTAGAAAGAGTTGCTGAGAAATCATCAAGGCAAGTAACTCAACAAATGATATGTTTCTATTTGAAGAAATATGTTGGGGAGGAAGTTAGTGCAATTGTTACTGGAATTGCTGAATTTGGTTTATTTGCCGAAATTCAAGGATTTTATATTTCTGGATTGATACATGTTACTGATTTACCTAGTGACAGGTATTTTCTTGACAAAGATTCAAATATTTTAAAAGGGAAGAAAACTGGGAGATCTTATAGATTAGGTCAGAATATTCTAGTCACCATAGCGAATGTATCAGCGGAAGAAAGAAAAATAACGCTAGTTCCAAAATATAAAAAAAATAAATGAGCGATAAAGATAATAATGTAAGAATAGGATTCCATAGCATCGAAAGTATTGTTGAAAATACTCCCGAAATTATTAAGAAGGTAATTCTTCCAGCCAAAAGAGATGATTTTAGGTTAAAGAATCTTAAGGAACGTCTTAATGAAGCAGGGATATCTTTTGAAAGTTCATTCAAGTTAAAGCAAGAGCCTGAGGCATATATAAAAGAACAATCAGAACAGAACTTTAAAGACTTAAAAAGCTTTATAAACAATTTTAAAGGCAGCCCCTTGTTACTTATCTTAGATAATGTGATAGATCCAAGGAATCTTGGTGCATGCATAAGATCTGCTGCTGTAACTGGTGTGGATGCAGTAATAATAAACAAACATCACTGCGCTCCTTCAAATTCAATATCCCATAAAGTGGCCGCTGGTGGTTTCGAATTTTCAAATATATTCCATGTGACCAACTTGATAAATTGCTTTAAATATTTAAAGGAGGCTGGGATCAACATCAGTGGTCTAAGTGAACATGCTGATGAAAAATATACAGATAATAATTTTAAAGAGTCCTGCGCATTGGTTATGGGATCAGAAGAAGGTGGCATTAGAAAGAAAACACTTGAGAAGTGTGACAATATTATCAATCTATCTTCAAATAATCGATTTAAAAGTTTTAATGTTTCTGTTGCTACAGGAATTATACTTTCTGAAGCGGTCAGGCAAAGAAATAAGGTTTAACTTGATATGATATTATTTTCTATTAGACTTCTAACATGTTAAAACAAAGAACACTTCGAAATGCTATCAAGGCAAAAGGCATTGGACTCCACACTGGAAAAGTTGTAAATATGGAGCTTATTCCATCTGGTCCTAATACCGGAATACACTTTATTAGATCTGATATAGATGAAAATATAAAAATACCAGCTCGTGTAGAAAACGTAGGAGACACTAGTCTTTCAACAGCTCTTATAAAAGATGACATCAAGGTTTCTACAATTGAGCATTTGCTATCAGCAATTGCAGGATTGGGAATAGATAACTGCATTATTAAAGTTGACGGGCCTGAGGTTCCTATAATGGATGGGAGCTCAAGTCCTTTTGTTTTTTTAATTCAATCAGCGGGACTACAAGAACAAGAATCATTAAAGAAATTTATAAAAGTAACTAAAGAGGTAACTGTAAGACGTGATGATGCATTTGCAACTATAAAACCATATGATGGTTTCAAGGTTTCTTTTAAGGTTGAATTTGACCATCCTGTTCATAAAAAACTTCCGTCAGAATCTATAATAGATTTCTCATCGACATCATTTGTTAAAGAAGTTTGTAGAGCTAGAACTTTTGGTTCAATGAATGATCTTGAGTTGCTTAAGTCTCAAAACCTCGCGCTTGGAGCAAGTGTTTCAAATGCTATAGCCTTTGGTGATGATGAGATTCTAAATGAAGAAGGGCTTAGATTTGAAGATGAAATAGTGAAGCATAAAATGTTGGATGCAATAGGAGATCTATATTTGCTGGGTCATAATCTTATAGGTCAATTCTCAGGCTTTAAATCTGGTCATGCGCTCAATAATGAATTGCTAAAAAAAATCATAGCCTCTGAAGATGCTTATGAAATTATAGAATTTGAAAATTTTGATAATGCCCCCATTTCTTATTCAAGACCTCCTTTTGGAGATGTGTGATTAATTGATTGGATATGTTTAAGCTATTAAAGAAAATATTTAAAACAAGCAATGATAGAACCATTCAACGAATGATGGTTTCTGTTAATGAGATTAATGATCTTGAGGATCAAATCCAAGAAAAACCTGAGTCTTATTTTAAAGAGCTCAAACATGAGCTTAATATTTTATATAAAGATAAGGATAAAAAATTAGACTCTATTCTTCCACTTGCGTTTGCTGCAACTCGAGAAGCAAGCAAAAGAACTCTTGGTCTAAGACATTTTGACTCGCAATTGCTAGGAGGCATGGCCTTATCTGAAGGAAATATAGCTGAGATGAAAACTGGTGAAGGTAAAACACTTGTAGCAACTCTTCCAGCTTTCTTAAATGCCTCTATTGGAAATAAGACTGTTTTAGTTACAGTCAATGATTATCTTGCAAAAAGGGATGCTGAGTGGATGAAGCCAGTATACGAATACTTAGGCCTGACTGTTGGAGTTGTCTATTCAAACCAAAATGCAGAAGAAAAAAAACAAGCGTATGATTCAGATATTATTTATGCCACCAATAATGAACTTGGATTTGATTACTTAAGAGACAATATGGCTCATAGAGTTGAAGATAGGGTTCAGTGCTCGCTAGATTTTGCAATTATTGATGAGGTTGATTCAATTCTGATAGATGAAGCCAGAACACCTCTTATTATTTCCGGTCCATCAGCTGAAAGCTCGGAAATGTATAAAAAAATTAAAGGGTTTATACCTAAACTAGTTAAGCAAGATAGAGAAGCTACTGAAGAAGAGCCTCTTCTGGAAGATGAAAGAGGGCATTTTATTATTGACGAAAAAAATAGGACTATTGACTTAACTGATGATGGTTATTTAGTTGTTGAAACGATGCTTGAGGAGGATGGAATAATTGGTCAAGGTGACGGGCTTTATTCTGTATCTAATTTAAAAATTATGAAGTTTGTTCAAGCTAGTCTTAAAGCGAGCTTTCTTTTTAAAAAAAATATTCACTATTTAGTAAGAAATAATGAAGTGTTGCTTATTGATGAGCATACCGGAAGAACAATGCCTGGAAGGAGAATTAGTGAAGGGGTTCATCAAGCTTTAGAGTGTAAAGAAAATGTAACAATCCAAAGAGAGTCTCAAACACTTGCATCGACCACATTTCAGAATTTCTTTAGATTATTTAAAACTCTCTCTGGTATGACTGGAACTGCTGATACGGAGGCTCCTGAATTTAGAGAAATTTACAATCTCAATGTTGTGATAATTCCTACAAATGTTCCAATGGCTAGGAATGATATGAATGATCTAGTGTTTCAAAATAGAAATGCTAAATTTAAGGCTCTTGTAAAAGAAATTATTGAGATCAGAGAGAAGGATGCCCCTGTATTGGTTGGAACTGCATCCGTAGAATCATCTGAGGAAGTTTCTGATTATTTAACAAAAGCAAAAATTCCTCATCAAGTCTTAAATGCAAAACATCACGAAAAAGAAGCTGAAATAATAGCCAATGCTGGACGGCCTGGTGTTGTAACGATTGCAACCAATATGGCTGGAAGGGGAACTGATATAGTCTTGGGTGGTAAAAAAGACGATCAAGATCTTGTTGGATGGGAAAAAAACAATAAAACTGTTTTAGATGCTGGAGGTCTGCACATTCTTGGAACTGAAAGGCATGAATCTAGAAGAATAGATAATCAGCTTAGGGGAAGATCTGGAAGACAGGGTGATCCAGGGTACTCAAGGTTTTTTCTATCTATGAATGATGACCTATTAAGGTTATTCATAACAGATTCAAGAAAGAATTTGTTTGAAAAGTTAGGTATGGGAGATGAGCCAATAGAGCATGGCATGCTATCAAGAAGTATTGAAAATTCACAGACAAGAATTGAAGCTAGAAACTTTGATGCTCGAAAAAACTTACTAGAATATGATGATGTTTCAAATGAACAAAGAAAGGCCACTTACTCATTAAGAGACCAGCTCCTTGAAGAAGAATCAATAAATGAAACTATTCAAATTCTTATTGAAGAGCAGTTTAGGTCAATAGCATATCGATATGTCCCGCTAGAATCAATTGAATCTCAGTGGAAGTTAGAAGAATTGGATCTCTATCTTAAAGATACATTTGACTTAGAAACAGGGATACATATTAAAGCGACAGAGAATAAAAAATTACTACCCTCTTCTATAGCAGAAGATATAATAAACTTCGCTAAAAACCATTACAAAAATAAGTATGAGCTGCTTGGCAATAATCTTAAAGATCTAGAAAGACAAATCATGCTACAGGTTCTTGATGTGCACTGGAAAGAACACTTAGCGGAAATAGATCACCTGAGAGGAAGTGTAGGCCTAAGGGCGTATGCTCAAAAAAATCCAAAAAATGAATTTAAAAAAGAAGCATATAATATGTTTGAAAGTATGCTCGATGAAATAGATTTTGAAACAATAAAAGTATTATTTTCTTTAAAAATCTCTTCAGAGGAAGATTTGAAAAGAGCTGAAAGAAAAAATACAACAAATGACCCTGATATTAGTTTAAATAAGCAAGAAATTTCTCAGAATTTTGAAGATAACAATAGACGTGGAGCCTCAAACACTGCTTCGGCAATAAAAAGAGACGAGCCAAAAATTGGAAGGAATGAATTAGTAAAAATCACAAATGGTAAAGAAACAAAAGAGATGAAATATAAAAAAGCTCAAGCTTTAATTGAAAAAAGTGAGTGGAAAATTATTTAAATTTACAAACTAATCTTCATAAAAATCTTCTGAGTTTACGGGTCTTGAGATTATATTTTCTTCATTTGCCCAACTACCAAAATCAATCAGCTTACATACTTCAGAGCAAAAAGGCCTATACTCATTATCTTTAGTCATATTTGTAACTTTTTCACATCGGGGGCATTTATTCATATTAATTCCTAGAGAAGGTTTAGGTAAAATTTATGTAAATTGTTAACTTCATTTTTTAGGTGCTCTAAGTCTGAATTATTTTCAATTACATCATCCGAAATACTAAGTCTCTCACTCCTTGTTGCTTGATTCAATAAAATATTTTTTATATTTTTTATATTTACAGAATCTCTAGTGCTAGCTCTTTCTATTTGAAGAGACTCTTCACAGTCAATTAGAAGTATTCGATCATAATTATTCTGAGAGCTAGTCTCAAATATTAATGGGACTTCTATTATTTGATATGGGGACAATGAGGAAGTAATTAATTTCGAGATTGTATCCCTTACTATTGGGTGAATAATGTGTTCTAAAGATTTTTTTAGATCAGGTTCAACAAAGATTTTTTTTCTTAATAGGGCCTTGTTAACATTGCCATCTTTATCAAGAAAGCTAGTACCAAATACCTTAAGAAATTTAAGATATCCAGCTGACTCTTTTTCTAAAACATTATTGGCAATTTTGTCAGCTTCAATAACATCAATTCCAATAATTTTAAAAAAATTTGCTGCTGCTGATTTTCCGGAACCAATGCCGCCTGTTAATCCAATTATCATATAAACATTATCACAGAAAAAGACATAAAAAAAAGGCCCTCATGAATGAGAGCCTTTCTAAGTTAAAAAGCCTGACGATTTCCTACTCTCACACAGGGAGACCCTGCACTACCATTGGCGTTAACTCGTTTCACTTCTGAGTTCGAGATGGGATCAGGTGGTGCCAAGTTGCTATTGTCATCAGGCAAACTGGTATGAATTTTCTTAATTTTTTTGATTTCACTACAATGTTACTCAAATCATAAACCTTACTTAAGGTTACATGATCAAGCCTCACGAGTTATTAGTACAAGTTAGCTCAACACTTCGCAGTGCTTACACATCTTGCCTATCAACGTCATAGTCTATGACGACTCTTTAGGAGACATAAAGTCTCTGGGAGATTTAATCTTGGGAGAGGCTTCCCGCTTATATGCTTTCAGCGGTTATCCTTTCCGAAC
>Ga0206125_10004715_pt1 | contig 11885 bp, 11 predicted proteins | sample Helgoland_Spring_4_FD_148598 | JGI IMG/M metagenome (GOLD analysis project Ga0206125, IMG submission 148598) | Pelagic subsurface seawater microbial communities from Kabeltonne, Helgoland, North Sea - Helgoland_Spring_Bloom_20160331_1 | ecosystem: Environmental > Aquatic > Marine > Epipelagic ...
TCAAAGAAATGAGAAATAAATATCCACAGGATTTTGAAAAAATCACTTTTCATGGATTCATTAATTTTGGAGATGAACTTCTCGATTTTTATGATAAATCTGATGTTTATGTTCTTCCCAGTTACCATGAGGGATTTCCTCATACTATATGGGAAGCCGCTGCTAGACAATTACCCATAATATGTACTCCAGTAGGAGGAATTCCAGGATTAATTGATAATAGTTTTGTTACCTTTATTGAAAAGAAAAATGTTGACTCAGTTGTCAATGCATTACATAAGGTATTAGTAAATCATGAAGAAATAGATAATAAAGTTGATAAAATATGGAAAATTGCTAAAAACAATACCGTTGAACAATCTGCAATAAAATTAGTAAACTGTTTAGCATCATGAAGTTATTGAGTTATTTTTGTTTTATTTTGCATTTTCAATCAGTGTATCAATGCTTACAGTTTTAGTATCTTAGTTCCATTGAGTCCATTTAATTTAGGTGGACTCTCATTTATCATTATCGGGTTAATCAATATTAACAGAAAAACTAATAATATATATGACTTAAGCAAAACTTATACTGAAGAGGAATGGAATGTGCTAAGCAAATACATAAAGTTTTTAACTTAGAATCTGAATGAAGTTACCATCAATAAATATTAATATATTATTACTTATTCCTAGTTTACTAGAAATTATAGATACATCTACATTTCTAGTAAATATTCCGGGAATTCCACTAAGCCTAGGAAGATTGTGTTTTTTACTAGTTGGGTTTATTAATTTTAAAAAAATAAAATATCTTAAAAATAATAATATTTATATTGCTTTTATGCTAATCATATTAGGAATGTTTTTAGGGATGTTTTTTTCGCCTAATTTACCTGAAGCTCTATCTAGAACTATCGCTTTTAGCTTACTAATATTTTCTGCTGCGTCTATTTCATTTTCTTTTAGAAAAGAAGCATTTCAGTATTTGGTAAATTTTACAATGATTGGAATGTTTAGTTATTGTACAATCTATATTGTAATAAATCTTTTTTCTGGAAATGTAATATTATTATACTCTGACTTATATACTTCTGATGACGTAATGAATCATCATGTCATTGGATTAAGATTATCTACATCAGCAATTTATTTAGCATCATATTTAATAAGTTTTTCAAAAACAAAAGAAAAAATCGGCTATCTTTTAATTATAATAGCTATTTCTTTATGCTTACTCATTGAAAGTAGAAGTAACACTTTATTTACCTCTATTGCTGGATTAATACTTTATTTAACCAATAATAAACTGAGTATAAAGTTTTTTATTATCACATTTCCTTTATTAATCATTTTTACCAGTTTATACATCAATTACGTGGGCACTATCGATGCAATATCTGTAAGGTTTAATCTTTCTGATTCCGAATACCAAACAAGAACTACCCAATCTAGGTTTTTAGTAATTGAACAGTTTTTTGAAAATTTTATAAACTATCCATTTGGCAAAGGAATCAAAAACCTCAAATTAGATATAGGTTATGGAAATAGGTTATTAGCTCACAATCAATATTTATCTTTTATTATAGGAGGTGGTATATTCGGAATGATAGGAGTTTTTATTTGGATTCGAAATTTAATAAATATTTTTAAATTGATATTTTTTAAAAAATGGAAATCTCAACTTTCTAAGTTTGAATCGGCTCTTGTTATGAGCTTAATTACATTTAGTTTAACATTGTTATCAATTGATGTTTCGGGGTTGTATTTCCTTTTTATGCTTTCATTTGCAATCTATTTAATTTCTCGATATAGAGAAATAAAATTGAATTTAAAGTAAAAAAATAAATGAAATTAGGATACTACTACCATACTGAAATTTACAATGATAATGGTAAATTGTATATTAATGGATACCAAGGAGTATTTCTTGATTCCTTAGCACAATGTGTCGATGAACTTTTATTATTCATGCATGAAGCTCCTAGTAATGGTAAATTACCAGATTATCATCTCATATCAAATAATATTTGTTGGATTAATTTAGGTAAGAAACAAGCTGCTTGGAATCGTTTTTTCTTTTCTCGGACTTTATTAGGAAAATTTAGAGAAGAAATTGAAATTGTAGATGCTATGCTTGTGAGATCACCATCGCCTTTATCTGTTGCCTTTAGCCATTTCGTAAATCGAAAGAAATTATTTTATTTTTTAGTTGGAGATTATCTTCATGGAGCTAACAATATAAAAATTTCAGGTTTTAGAGACTTCTTTATTAAGCTTCTTGTAAAAAAAATAGATAAAGCATTAACTAATGTAATAGAAAATAGAGTCATTTTTGTGAACTCAATTGAGTTAAAATCTAAGTATAGCACAATAGCTTCAAAAATAATTGAAGTTAGAACAACTACGCTTCAGGCATATGATATGAAGAAAAGAGAAGATACCTGCAAGGGTGAATTAATTCATTTACTTTATACTGGCAGATTTGATTTTAGTAAAGGTTTACTTGAACTAGTTCATGCATTTAAAATTCTTTATACTGTTCGTCCTAACTTAAGACTTCATTTTGTAGGATGGGAAGATAATCCAAATAAACCAGTATTGAATGCGTTATTTGAAAAAGTAAAAGAATATAGCTTAGATGAGTTTGTACAGTTTCATGGAAGAAAGAAAATTGGTGTTGAATTGAATAGAATGTATTTTAATTCAGATATATATATAATTCCAAGCTTTCATGAAGGGTTTCCAAGAACTATTTGGGAAGCTATGGGACAAAGTACACCTGTTATTGCTACAAAAGTGGGTGGTATTCCTTTTTTATTAGATGACAAGGAGAATTCATTATTAATTGAACCCAAAATTATTAACGAAATTGTTGATGCCGTAGAGTCTTTAATTTCAGATGAATTTCTTCGAAGAAAGATTATTGTAAACGGATACGAAAAAGCAAAAACAGTTACTTTACAAAATCAATCGAAATTATTAATTTCACAAATTAAAAAGGAAATAAATGATTATTAAAAATAGATTAAGGTATGTATACTAATTTAGGTTATTTATGGCCATTGCATGCAATATTAGTATTGACAAATTGGCTTCCTGATAATGTTCTTTTTTTAAGATTGAGAGGCGCAATGATAAGACCATTTTTTGGATCGTGTGGAAAAAATTTTCGAGTAGGTCGTAATGTAACTTTTTATAATTCAAAAAACATTCATATTGGATCTAATGTATATGTAGCTTTAGGTAACTGGTTTAATGCATCTGAGGTTATAGTTATAGAGGATGAGGTGATGTTTGGACCTAAATCTGTTATTACCTCTTCGAACCATACAAAATTTGAAGGTAGCTTTCGTTATGGTATACCACAATCTCAACCAATCAAAATTGGCAAAGGAACATGGGTTTCTGCTAATTGCACAATTACAGCAGGTTCTCAAATAGAGTCAGGATGTTTAATTGCATCCAATACAGTTGTTCGTAATATTGTTCCAAAAAACTCTTTATATGGAGGAGTTCCAGGAAAAGTTATTAAAGCTATTTAATTTTTAAGGTGAGTAAAAATTATACAAAAAAAATACTTTTTATTGGAAATTTCCTCTCCAAAACTAGAGGGTCTAAGGGAGTAGTTGAGACTATTGTTAATCAAATAGATAATCCTAAATTAATATTTAGATTATGTTCTAAGTTTGAAAATAAACTTGTTAGATTAATTGATTTTATTTGGTCTTTATTTTTTACTACATATGATGAGATCTATGTTGATATATATAGTGGTAAAGCCTTTTTTTTCACAAAATTAGCTGTGTTGGCATCTAAAATTAGAGGGAAAAAAATAATTGGAACACTTCGAGGTGGAGCACTCAAAGAATATGATCAAAAAAATAAGAGTGTAGTAATTAAAACAATTCAAAAAATTGATAAACTTCAAAGTCCTTCAAAATTTCTAATTCATTATTTTAGTCAATATAAATTGAATGTTAATTATCTTCCAAATCCTATTTCATTAATTAATTTTAAATATGATAGATCAAACGTAATTGATAACTCTATCCTTTGGGTTCGTGCTTTTGATAAGACTTATAATCCATCTTTAGCCATTAAAATAGTTTATGAGTTAAAAAAGGATGTACCAGATGTTAAATTAACAATGATTGGACCTGATCGAGGCTTACTAAAAGAGTGTTTACTATTAATAGATAGCTTAAATCTTAAAAATAATATCGAAGTTTTAGGTAAAATTCCACACGAAGAACTGCCTTTGTATTACCAAACTCACGATATTTTTTTAAATACAACCTCATATGAAAGTTTTGGTAATGCACTTGTTGAAGCAGCTGCAAGTGGTATTCCCATTGTATCGACTTCAGTTGGTGAAATTCCTCACTCATGGGAGCATGAAAAAAATATTATTCTTATTAATTCTTTTAATGAGAAAGCATTCTCCTGTGTTATTGGAGATTTATTGCAAAACAATGATTTAAAAATAAGCCTTAGCCTTTTGGCAAGGAAAAAAGCTGAACAATATGATATTAGTAAAATAATCCCTTTATGGAATTTCTCAAATTATTAATAGGTAGCATGAGTTATTCTAATTTATATTTTAAAGCTCCAGTATTTTTTCAAAATATAGCCATGTCATTGTACGGGTTATATTGGAAAAAAAGACGCTTTGGAGGTGTTTTTAAAAAAGAGGTTAACCTCTTCAGGAAAAGAAATAGTTTTTCCAAACAACAATGGGATGTATATCAAGAATTAGAATTAAGAAAACTTTTAGTTCACGCTTTTACAAATGTTCCTTTTTATCAAAAAAAATACACGGATGCAGGTTTTATTTTGTCAGATTTTCAAACTTTTAAATTAAAAGATTTAAATAAGCTACCATTTCTAGAAAAGGAGGAATTAAGGAAATATGGTAAAACCGAATTACTTTCTAACACAAGAAATAAGGGAAGTTTTTATTCAAGTAGTGGTTCTACAGGCACCCCAACTAGTATTTACTATTCTAGGGAATTTCATCAAAAATGGAGTGCTGCTTTTGAAGTTAGAATTAGAGAGTGGGCCGGAGTGGATAGATTTACTCCTAGAGGAATGATTGGAGGTCGAAAAATTTTAAAAGGAAATTCTCCTCCTTTTTACCGATTTAATTATTTTGAAAAACAAACATACTTTTCTGCTTATCATATCGGACCAAGTAATATAAATAGTTATTTAAAAGGAATAATTGATGGTAAAGTTGAATATATGACAGGATATGCTATGAGTAATTATTTGTTGGCTAAAGAATTTGAAAAAGCAGGAATTATACCACCAAAGATGAAAGCAGTTATCACATCAAGTGAAAAACTAACCAACAAAATGAGAATAACTCTTGAGAAAGTTTATGATTGTAAAGTTTTTGATTCATATAGTGGGGTTGAAGCTTGTGGTCTAATTAGTGAATCAAATGACGGGAAATTATTTAATAGTCCAGATGTTGGAATTATTGAGGTATTAGACGAAAAAGCGAATAATGTTAAGGAAAATGAAATAGGAGAATTAATTTCAACTGGTTTATTAAATTATGATCAACCACTAATCAGATATAAAATTGGTGATAGAATATCATTGGGAAATATAAATAACTTCAATAATCAAACACAAATGCCAATTATTAAATCCATAAATGGAAGAATTGAAGATGTTGTTATTGGACCAAATGGTAATATTATGGTTAGATTTCATACTGTCTTTATAGATATTTATGGATTAATTGCAAGTCAAACCATACAAAAAACAATTTCTCATATAGTACTGAAACTAGTTGTTGATGTTGATTATAATGATCTAAAATCTGAAATAATAATGATCGATAGGCTCAAGTATCAGTTAGGTAATTCTATAAAAGTTTCATTTGTGTATGTAAATGAATTACCCCGTACATCATCCGGAAAAATTAAAGCAGTTATATCAAAAATTTAAACATAATGAAAGTAGTAACTATTGTGGGGGCAAGACCTCAGTTTGTAAAAGCTGCGGCATTGTCAAGAGAATTTAAAAAACATACAAATATTGAAGAGGTTATTCTTCATACGGGACAGCATTTTGATAAAAATATGTCTGATGTTTTTTTTGAAGAAATGCAAATCCCACATCCAAAATATAACTTAAACATAAATTCTCTTTCACATGGTGCAATGACAGGTAGAATGTTAGAGGAAATCGAAAATATTTTAATTCTTGAGAAACCTGATTACTTATTGGTATATGGAGACACTAATTCTACATTAGCTGGTGCTTTAGCAGCAAAAAAATTACATATAAATGTAGTACATATTGAAGCAGGCTTACGAAGTTTTAACATGGCAATGCCCGAGGAGGTAAATAGAATTTTAACTGACCGAATCAGTGATGTCTTATTTTGTCCAACTTCAACAGCTATAGATAACCTTGAAAGAGAAGGGTTTAGTAATTTTGATAGTTCAGTATTTAATGTTGGAGATGTTATGCAAGATGCAGCGTTGTTTTACGAAAAACAAGCAGATCAGAAATCAAATATTTTGAATCATCGTTATATCAAAAAGAATGAGTACTACCTTTGCACTTTACATAGAGCTGAAAATACAAACAATATGGAGAGGTTAGCCTCTATAATTAAAGGATTAAATAACTTACCATCAAAGTATCACATTATTTTACCTATTCATCCTAGAACAAAACAACTATTAAATAAATTCAAACTAAATAAAAACATAAAAATTATAGCTCCAGTTGGTTACTTTGACATGATTCAACTGATTAAAAATTCAAGATTAGTGATTACTGATAGTGGAGGTCTTCAAAAAGAAGCGTACTTTTTTAATAAATTTTGTATTACCACTAGAGATCAAACGGAATGGATTGAACTGGTAGCTTATGGTTATAATAAAATTGTTGGAGCAGATTCTAAGAAAATTATTGAGTGTGTAAAGTATTTTGAATCAATATCTTTTCACAAAGAAACAGAACTCTATGGTGGAGGTTTAGCATCGCAAAAAATTGTATCATACATAAAAGAACATTTTACTAATAAATGAAATTTTTAATTCTCTCTCAATATTACCCGCCAGAAACTGGTGCACCACAAAATAGACTTCACTCTTTAGCGTTAAACCTTATTAAGAGTGGTTGTGATGTCGAAGTTCTAACTGCTATGCCAAATTATCCAAAAATGGAAATATTTGTCGGATATAATGGGCTGTCGTACAAAAAGGAAAATATTGATGGAATTATAGTACATAGATCCAAAATTTATGTTTCAAAAAGTAAAGGAGTATTAAAACGATTGTTAAATTACTTTTCATTTGTTCTCTCTTCTATTAGAATTTCAAATAAATTATCGAAAGCTGACTATATAATTTGTGAATCTCCACCATTGTTTTTAGGAATTTCTGCGTTATATCTCTCTAGAAGGTTGAATGCTAAACTAATTTTTAATGTATCTGATCTTTGGCCAGAATCTGCTGAAAAATTAGATATTGTAAACAATAAATTTTTTTTAAATTTAGCCTATAGATTAGAAAAATATTTATACAAGAAATCGTTTTTAGTTACTGGCCAAACACAAGGAATCGTAGCTAACATCAACAAACGATTTCCAAATATTCCAACCCTTTGGCTACCGAATGGAATAGACAAAGAAGTATATGAGGTTCCAGAAAATAAAGATTGGATGATAGAGTATGGTATAGAAGGAAAAAGAATTTATGTTTACGCAGGTATTGTTGGTCATGCCCAAGGTTTAGATGTCATTATTAAAACTAAAAACTGGTTAGTAAATAATGAGTTTGCTTTGTCAAAAAAAGTTACATTTGTTATTATAGGTGATGGTCCTGACAAACAAAAACTAGAAGCTTTAAATGAAGAACTAAAAACAGATGTAATCTTTATACCAAACACACCAAAAATAGAAGTTTTAAAAATGGTAAAGGCATGCCATGGGTATATAGTTCCATTAAAAAAATTAGATTTATTTCTAGGAGCAATTCCTTCAAAAATATTTGATGCATTGGCTTTGTCCAAACCTATTTTACTTGGAGTTGATGGAGAAGCAAAATCATTATTTATTGACCAAGGACAGGCAGGGATTTATTTTGAACCTGAAAATGAAATATCCTTGGCTAAAGCATTAATTGAATTAGAAAATAATCCTTTAAAGGCTTCAGCCTATGGAAAATCAGGAAATGTTTTTGCAACTAAAAATTTTGATCGTAAGAACATTGCAAAAAAATTATTAAAAAAGATTCAAAAACTAAACATAATTAATTAAATTTTGAATATATGATTATTACTACTTTAAAAAACACTTAACAAATGTTGCGCTGGTAAACATGAACGCATTTTACAATTGTAATGCTATAAAAAACGATTTAAATAAAAATAAAATTTTTAATGAGCAAATCAACATTTATGAATTATTTTTTTGTACAGGATTCACGCACATGGTCAAAAGCTATTCCTGTTTGGAAAGAATGTATTGAAAAGAATAATTACAAAAAAGGATTAGAAATAGGTAACGCTTTTGGAGGTGGTAGTTTGTTTTTAGCAAAACATTGCATAAGTATGGTTTGTAGCAATATTCATTCTCCAAATGAAAAAACTAAACAAATTCTTAAAAGATATAATTTTAATGATAAAATTGAATATGATGTAATTGATGCGATGAAAATAAGTTATCCGGATAATTATTTTGATGTTGTATTTGTAAAATCTATTTTTGGTTATTTTAATAATTCTGAAAGGAAAAATTGTAATTAATGAAATATATAGAGTATTAAAGCCTTCAGGTTCTTTGCTTTTTGCTGAAAATATGAAAGGTAGTTTTTTTCATCAAATAGCTAGAAAATTATTTGTCAGATGGGGTAGGAAATGGAATTATCTTTCTCAAGATGATTTGTTATATTTGTTTTTAAAATTTAATAATAAAAAGATTTATTATTTTGGATTTCTTACTTTATTTTTTGTTAGATATAAGATTCTATACAGATTAGCTTTTTTCATAGATTGTTGTTTGTTTTTTCTTCCAAATAGTCCAAAATATATTTCCCATGGCTATATATCAAAATAATTTAATTTCTACCTAAACCTAAAATATATTAAATGAAAATACCATTTTGCTTGCCTTTGATAGATAAAAATGTTGAAAATGAAGTTCATTCTTGTCTGAATGAAACAGGTTGGCTTACAACAGGTCCTAAGGTTAAGTTGTTAGAAGACGAAATAACGAAACTTTGTCAAACTAATTCAACGATTTGTGTAAATTCATGGACCTCAGGAATGCTTCTTTTAATAAGATGGCTTGGTTTAGATGAAGAAGATGAAATTATTGTACCTACCTACACTTATGCAGCATCAGCATTTTCAGTAATTAATTCTCGTGTTAAATGTGTCTTTGTTGATGTTAATAGTGACTTTACAATTAATATTGATAAAGTAGAAAAGGCTATTACAAAAAAAACAAAAGCTATTATGCCGGTAGATTTAGGTGGTTTACCGGCAGATTATATTCAGCTTAACAAACTGCTAAATAAAGAAAGTGTTAAAAGTAAATTTTATCCAAAGACAGATTTTCAGAGAAAAATTGGACGACCTATTATCCTTTCTGATGCAGCTCACTCGATAGGATCTTTAATTGATGGAGTTCCAACACCATTATTTTCAGATTTTAGCGTTTTTTCTTTTCATTCAGTTAAAAATATTACTACTGGTGAAGGTGGTGCGATTACCTTTAAAATCTTCGATGAAGTTCAAGATGGATTAATACTTAAAGAATTAAGATTATTATCTTTAAATGGTCAAAATAAAACTGCCTTCGAAAAAAATTCCATAGGAGGCTGGAAATATGATATTACAACCAATGGATTAAAAGTAAATATGCCTGATATTAATGCTGCAATTGGATTGGCTCAAATTAAAAAATATAAAAGTATTTTGTTGCCAGAAAGAGAGCAAATATTTTTAAAATACAATTCAATTCTATCTCAATATTCATGGGCAATATTACCAACCTTTACTGTTAATAATAGAAAATCATCCTGTCACTTGTATCAATTACGAATTGAAGGTTTTGAAGAACAGCAGAGAGATGAATTGATAAGTAGGCTGGCGTCTTTAGATATAGGTGTTAATGTTCATTATATTCCACTTCCAATGCTATCGTATTTTAAGAGTATTGGATTAGATATAAAAGATTTCCCATCATCTTATAACCTTTATAAGAATGAGATTTCTTTGCCAATATATAATGATCTCGCCATCGAAAGCGTTGAATACGTTTGTGAAAAATTAATTGAAATTGTTAATGAAATAATCAAATAAATGAATATTAGTAAATTACTTTCTACGAGGGTTCGTAATATTAAAATAAATCCTTTTTTAGAAGATTTAGCATCACAAAAGAATTTTTTACATTCTCAAATTAAGGATAAAAAAATTCTTGTAATTGGAGGTGCTGGAACCATTGGGTCTAGTTATATTCAACAAATTTTAAAATATAAACCATCAAAAATTACCGTAGTAGATATTAATGAGAATGGTTTAACCGAATTAACAAGAGATTTGAGAAGCTCAAATTTAATGGACTATAGTCCAGAATACATTACCTATCCAGTAAATTTACTGAGTACGACATTTGATAAAATATTTAATTCAGATACTTGGGATGTTGTTTCAAATTTCTCAGCCCATAAACATGTACGTTCAGAAAAAGATAAAATTTCTGTTGAAGCTCTAATTAAAAATAATGTTTTTGGAGCCATCAAACTTTTAAACCTTTGCGAACAAAATCCACCAAATTACTTTTTTAGTGTTTCCACTGATAAAGCTGCTAATCCGGTAAACATTATGGGAGCCTCAAAAAGCTTAATGGAAAAATTGATTCTTTCAAAGAAGAATAACTTTAGAGTTTCAACTGCTCGATTTGCCAATGTTGCTTTTTCTAATGGAAGTTTGTTAGATGGATTTATTTATAGATTGAATAAAAAACAACCTTTAAGTTGTCCGTCAGATATCAAACGTTTTTTTGTGACTCCAGAACAATCCGGACAGATATGTTTATTGGCTTCATTTTTAGGTGACTCAGGAAATATTTTTTTCCCGAAATTAGATTTTCATAAAGATCAAATCTATTTTAAGGACATCGCTTTAGATTTCTTAAAAGAAGAAGGGCTTGAACCAATATATATGAATTCAGAAAAAGAAGCGAAAGAGTATGATATTGATAGTAATTTAGGGAAGTATCCTATTTACTTTTTCAATACAGATACCTCAGGAGAAAAAACATATGAGGAGTTCTTCACCGAAGAAGAGGATTATAATATAAAAAAATATGATTCACTTGGATTTATTAATACACTAAAAGTTAAAATATCATTTGAAGAGGTCGAAGCTAGTTTTGATGCTATTTTTAGTAATTCAAAATCGGAAAAATTAGATATAATCAAAGTTATTAAAAAGTTTGTTCCAGATTTCGTGCACATAGAAACTGGTAAACATCTAGATCAAAAAATGTAAGTTATGCCAAGAATTATCGATGTATTATTATCAATTTTAGCTCTTTTTGTTTTGTTGCCGCTATTTATTCCTATAGTTATTATACTCCTATTAACTGGAGAACATAAGGTTTTTTATTTGCAAACCAGAGTAGGTTACAGGAACAAGAATTTTAAGATAATTAAATTTGCAACTATGCTCTCAAATAGTGCAAATATGGGGTCAGGAAGTTTAACTCTCAGAAATGATCCAAGAGTTCTCCCTTTTGGTTCGTTTTTAAGGAAAACCAAAATAAATGAATTACCTCAAATATTAAACATTATAATTGGTGATTTGTCTATAGTTGGTCCAAGACCTCAAATGCAAGTTGACTTTGAAAAGTATTCAGATGATGTT
>Ga0206125_10004718_pt1 | contig 11881 bp, 10 predicted proteins | sample Helgoland_Spring_4_FD_148598 | JGI IMG/M metagenome (GOLD analysis project Ga0206125, IMG submission 148598) | Pelagic subsurface seawater microbial communities from Kabeltonne, Helgoland, North Sea - Helgoland_Spring_Bloom_20160331_1 | ecosystem: Environmental > Aquatic > Marine > Epipelagic ...
CTATGCCATAGTGACGATGTGCGTCGGTGGTGGCATGGGTGCAGCGGGGTTGTTCGAGGTCGCCTGAACACCCTAAGACCAAAGAAGTGGTTCATGGTTCTCAAAATTGTACTAAACTAGAACCAAGTAACTTTTTTGGTGGAAGAAGGGGGTCTTCATGCGTGTGTTTGTCCTTGCGTTGGTGGTCCTTGGCTCAGGTGTCTGTAGCGCACATGCGCAGACCTGTGCTGAGCTGGTGGTCGATAGAGATCAGGCTTTGAGCGAGCTTCTTGCCGCTCAGACCGCCATTCCCAGCAACGCCCAAGTGCTGACGTTGCAGCGGGAAGTCAGTGACACCGTTGCCGCGCTGGAACTGGCAAAGCGCACGATGGATAACGCGGTGCCAAACTTCGCGCGGGAAGTGGAGGACTTTGACCAGTTGGTCTCTTCCTTTGTTGACAGCGATCAGGCGGAGGCGGTGCTGAAGGCCCAAATTGATGATGCGGTGGAGGAGTTAAGGTCCGCCGCTTATCAACTGATAGAAATTCGCCGCGCAGAGGCTGCGGTGCGAACCATGAACGACCAGTTGGTCGGGCGGGTCACGGCCTACAACGAAACGGTCACGACCTACAACGACCTCGCGCTTGCCTTCCAAGGCTTGCAGGGTCGTTTGCAAACAGAGTGCGGCATCGCGCCCGTTGTGAGTTTTGCTGATAAAACTCAGGGTGCGTAGCCTCGCCGGCAGTGTGGCCGGTTAAACGGAGTGAAATCATGGACTTAAAGTTTTCGGATGAAGACCTCGCCTTCAAGAAAACCATTGAAGAATTTTGCGAAGCTCATGTGGCCGCAGAGACCAGAAAGAAAATCGCGCTGGGCCACAGGCTGAGCAAGCAGGACATCGTCGATTATCACAAAGTCCTCTATGACCATGGCTACGCTGTGCCCAACTGGAAACAGGAATGGGGCGGCACCGATTGGACTTCGATTCAGCACCAGATTTTCGACGACGTGACCGCAGCCTACGACTGTCCGCGTCGCTTGGCTTTTGGCGTGTCGATGGTGGGTCCGGTGTTGCAGGCTTTTGGTTCGCGGGAGCAACAGGAAAAATATCTACCCCGGATCGCGCGCCTGGACGATTGGTGGTGCCAGGGCTTCTCTGAGCCCGGATCGGGTTCTGATCTGGCGTCGCTGAAAACCTCCGCTGTGCGCGACGGGGACGAGTACGTTATCAACGGTCAGAAAACCTGGACCACCTACGCCCAGCATGCGGACATGATGTTCCTTCTGACCCGGACCGACAACGAATGTAAGCCGCAGGAAGGTATCTCCTTTATGCTGCTGGACATGAACACGCCGGGCGTGACCGTCAAACCGATCATCTTGCTTGATGGCTATCATGAGGTGAACGAAGTTTTCTTCGACGATGTTCGTATCCCGGCCGAGAACCTGGTGGGACAGGAAAACAAGGGCTGGGATTACGCCAAGTTCCTGCTGGCCCACGAGCGCTTTGGCATCGCGCAGATCGGTTACGCTAAGAACCAGCTCAATCGCCTTCGGGACATCGCAAGCCAGGAACAGACCGAAGACGGCAAGCGGCTGGTCGACAATGTATTTTTCTCGCAAAAGCTTGCGGAGATCGAAATGGACCTGACCGCGTTGGAAGTGACCAACCTGCGGGTTCTCTCCGACGCTAAGAACCAGTCTGATTTGACCTTCGCCGGGATGCTGAAAATCCGGGGTTCGGACCTGAACCAGAAGCTGACACGCCTGATCATGGAAGCCGTTGGCCCGGCCGCTGCTGTGGAACAGCAGGATTTGGTGCTCCATGGTCGCAACGAGCCTCCACTTGGCCCGGACTACGCCGGAGGCGCAGCGCCCTCGTATCTCAACAATCGCAAGCTGTCGATTTTCGGTGGATCCAATGAAATCCAACGATCCATCATCTCTAAGGCCATGCTTACGGCTTAACGCGTGGGCAGAGGCTTGGCCAAACGCTCGCTGAAACAACAAAAAGAACAATAAAAAGAGGGAGGGGAGCGTGGATTTTTCGCTCAGCGAAGAGCAGCGGATGCTGCAGGAAACCGTCGGCAGGTTCGTCGCCGACCGCTACAGTTTGGATCAGCGCAAGGCCTACATGGCCCAGAGCGCAGGTCACGATCATGCTGTGGCGGGCGAGTTGGTGGATTTGGGACTGACCCTCGTACAAATCCCCGAAGAGCAGGGCGGTCTGGGCGGTGATGCCTTTGACGCTATGGTCGTGGGGGAGGCGCTGGGGCCGGGTCTGGTGCTGGAGCCGGTTATGGATGTCATGACCGCTGTTTCTGCGCTTTCCGGCGGGCGGGACGATATCCTCGAAGATGGAAACAGCCACACACTGGGACTCTATGAGCGCGGTCAGCGGTATTCGTTGAACCCGGCCATAACGTCGGTCGAGGGCGGCAAAGTCTCGGGCACCAAAACGCTTGTTCCTCACACCGCCGGCACAACCCATGCCTTGGTCAGTGCCCAGGAAAACGGGCAGGTGGGGCTTTACCGCGTAGCGCTCTCGGATGCTGCTGTGACCGTCTTCAACTACCCCCTGCAAGACGGACGCCCGTTTGCGGACCTGCAATTGGACGGGGCCGAGGCTGAGAAAGTCGATGGCATCAGCATGGCGGAGATCGAGGCTGCCGTGGCTCGGATGACCATTGCTGAATGCTCCGTCGCCGTTGGCGCGATGCAAGCCGCGCTGGATATGACCAAGGAATACCTGAGCGTTCGCAAGCAGTTCGGACGCCCGTTGGCGGCGTTCCAGGAACTCCAGTTCCGCCTTGTGGATATGAATATGGAGGTGCAGGACGCCCGCTCCATGGCCATCTGGGCTGCAAACCAGGCCAACCTGACAACAGGCGAAGCACTGCTGCGCGCAGCGTCCATGGCCAAAGCCAAAATTGGTAAGGCGGCGACCTACGTGGCTGAAGACAGCATCCAGCTTCATGGCGGGATGGGGATGACCCTGGATTACGGCATTGGCGCTTTTGCCAAGTACCTGATCACCTTCAACCTGCTGCATGGTGATGTGGACTACCACATGGGCCGTGTGATGCGGTTGGGTGGTTGATGATCCTCAACGATCGCCGTCTCGGCTCATAGACCTGCAACAAAAAAGAGGCCCTGTCAGATTTCCTGACAGGGCCTTTTTGATCTTGGGAGGATCAGTTTTGGGAGAGAGAGAGAGAGGGGGGAGGATCAGAAACGTGCGGTGATTGATCCTTTCAAACCGTAATTCTGCCAGTTGCCCTGACCCAGTGTCACCACGGGGTCTGAGTCCAGCGCATCGGTAATTGTGTTTGCGTTGGTCACGATGGGCGCGCCAGAGGTCATGCCTGCAAAAACGCCGGCTCCAATCTGAATGTTGGGGGACAGGGCCATGGACAATCCGGCGTCAAGCTCACCGGCAAACATAAAGCCCGTATTGCTGTCCTCAACCGTGTAGGTCAGAGCGTCGGTGCCCTGGGTGATCAGCATGTCAGACGTTCCGTAGAGCGCCTGGACCGAACCACCAAAGTGCGCACCGATGGTGCTGGAAATGCTCGGGTCAAAGTTCACGCGCAAGGCCGGACCGACGTAGGTGCCGGAAATTTCCTCTGTGTAGGTGTGGTCATCAAAGGCCGCCGAGAACAACTCGCCAGTGGTCACTTCGTTGACGGTGCTGGTGACGTCGATGGTCGTCAGACGGTTCAAGGACTTACCGGCGATCCCAACGCCAAACTTCACGGGCACACCAGGCAAGTTCAGGGAGTAGCCAGCCGCCGCGCCGTAGTCATTGATTTCAGAGTTGATCGTGGCGGTCACGTCCAAGGAGTCAAACTCGTCTCCTTCGATGCCTTCAGGCGCCGTGTAGACAAACAGGCCAGTGTAACGGCCAGCAGGCGATCCATCGATGATAGGCGCCGCAGGGCCAATCTGGCTGCCGTCGGATACGTCTTCGTAGGCCTCTGCAAGGTTGTAGCGCTGGGTGATCACCTGGTCCTCGACCGTATAGATACCGCCGACAACATCGACAAAGAAGTTGCCGATATCACCCTTGAGGGATCCATAGATGCCCTTGTGCTGCAACTCTTCATCGATCCAATATGTGCCTTCGTTGAAAGACTCAGAGCCGTGGGTCGTCCAGTCGGCGTAGTCGCTGGAGTCACTGGTGTAGTTGCCCTGAATGCCGTAATTCAGGTTTCCAGCGGTCGCGTAGCCGTACCCCGCAGACAGACGCAAGGCGTTGTCTTTGGTTGGGGAGCCGAATTGCGGTGTTGCGTCGATAATTTCCAGGCTGTCGTCGTACCCGTGGTCTGGAGGCGAAAGCGGGTCATGGTGGTAGCCGCCCTTAGACGGATCCTTCGCCACCACGATTTCAGCGAACACAACATTTTTGCCCGTCTCATCATGGCCCCCGTCGCCATAGTGCGCGCCAGGAAACTCAGGGGTGTGCTGGTGCTCCTGATAACCGTGGGAGTGCTCAACAGGCTGGTGATCGTGATCTTTAAAGGAGTGGGTATGATCGACGTACTGCGGAACGGTTCCCAGGGCAGCAGCCGACGCCGAGGCCGAAGACGAGGCGTCGATGACAGTCACGCCAGCGCCGCCGTAGCCAGCCTGTGGCTGGACGGCAGCATAGGGATTGATCGTCCCAGCCACGGCAACTGCACCCGTTTGAACAACAGGACCGGCGCCCAGTCCGACACCGGCGTCGACGTAGCCTGGAGCAGACAGGTAATCATACTGCGGCGTAACGGGTGCGGCATAAGATGTTGTCGGCATCGGGTAGGGGATCGGAGCCGCCATGGACGCCATCGGATCAGCGGAATAGACATACCCGGCGTACGGGTCTGCTTTGGCGTAATTCGGCGCGTAGCCGCCAGATTGGTACACGGCGTTTCCACCGAAGTACGAGGAACCTTGCGTACTCGTCGTTTGAGCTGCCTTGCTGTTGAGAACAACTTGCGCCGTGGCGGCGGGCGTTAGGGCCGAAGTCGCCAGCAAGAGTGCGCCGGCAGACGCAATTAATTTTGCGTGGTTCATAGCTGAGTTTCCACTTGGTTTTCTAGTCGTGCGGAAGAGCAGCCGAAATAAACTGCTCTGGTTGGTTCCACAGGTTGCAACGCCTATGCCAAGAAAATTTAACGCTTAATACAGTCGCAAATAGTGCCATAAGTGCTAAATTTCAATGCGATAGCCAATTGAAACAATTTCGAAATTGTTAGAATAGTGGATCTTGAAGTTTTAACATCCTACATCAGGCTGTTAGAGGTACTTTAATTGCCGTGACGTCACGGTCGTATAACGTTGGTGTGTAAGCGAGACGGATAACGTCTTGCAGACTTTTGGCGCGTAATGTTTTTGGTGGGAATGACAGGCTGCTTGCGTTGCGTGCATTTTGTTACGCGGGGTGTTTCAGGGCCGCGTGGGCCCATGAAAAAGGCCGCTGGTGATGCGGTATCACCAGCGGCCTTTTTGATCTTCGGACTGGAAGCTTAGGAGATGCCTTCACTGCCCGATTTTGGAGTAGACGCCCTTAGAAGCGCAAAGATAGCGAACCCTTGAGGCCGTAAGTAACCAAAGACTGATCTTTCATCGCCGCAAAATCGCCCGAGCCTTCATCGACTAGATCTGCGTTATAGGGCTCCAGGGATGGCGCTGCGGAAAGGAATGATCCGAAGCCGCCTACGGAGAGTGACAAGCTGTCTGTCACCGCAAAACCAATACCGGCGTCAACTTCGCCTCCAAACGCAAAACCGTTCACCGATGCCTGCGCCATCTCAGAAATCGTTGTGCCGTCCGTATCGGTTTGCTTTGCGTCCAGCGTGCGTTGGCCATAGAGCGCCTGCGCCGATCCACCAAAGTGTGCTGAAATACGGTTGCCGAGGTTCTGGTCAAAGTTCAGACGGAAAACAGGCCCAACATAGTTCCCCGCCACGGCAACTTCGAGGTTGTGGTTGGCGTAGTCAAAATCGGCAGCGTCATAGCTTGTGCCGTCTGCGTCCTGCGCATCCTGAGTAACCGCGATCACGTGTGAGCCCTGAATCCGGCGTCCACTAATGCCGACGCCCAACCCAAGGCCACCGCCAAAGTTAAAGGAGTAGCCCGCCGCGCCGCCAAAATCGGTCAGGGTGGAGGTCCGCTCATAGGTCGTCTTGAGGATGTCGTCGGTGGTGTAGATGTCTGTCGTTGTGGTCAGCGTTGAGATTAGGCCGAGAGCATCGGTCTGCGTGCCGTCGACAAGGGTAAACTCTGGCCCCAGAGGATCGTCGATAGCCCCGCCCAGACCGTCGAGGTCGTCATCGACTTCGTCTGTTGCCGATTGCGTAAAGTAGCCAAAACCGCCATCGACAAAAAAGGAGGCGATGTCTGCGCGAAAGGAGCCCGCCGGACCGCGCATCAGCACGTCGGAGGCATAGTGGTCCTGCTCAGCGGGATCGAAGCTGTCAGATCCAGCGCCATAACCAAAGGATCCCATGTTTGAAAAGCCATAGCCGCCAGACAGGCGAATGAAATTCGCCACGGCCGTATCTATGGAGTCTTCAAAATCGAGGTCTTCATCCGCCAGATCGTCGATCAAGGTATCAATTTCTGGGTCAATGAAGGGAGCATCGTCCGAAAAGCCGGGTTCATCGTCGAAAAAAATGTCTTCGTCTTGAAGCGGTTCGATAGCCTGGGGCGGTTCAATATCAACCACGGGAACGACAGCAGCTTCATACATCACCGGTTCCTGCGGAACATACTCGACCGGCGCATACTGAACCATGGCACCACCTTTGGTGTAGCCTTGGGTGGAATGCGCGGGGGTCTGGTAATTGCTGCCACCCTGCGAGTATGAAACCATGGGAACAGCCGGTTGCATCGGAACAAAATTAGCTCCGCCTTTGCTGTATGATGATTGGCCCTGCGCCACTCCGGAAAGTGACGATGACGCCAACAAGCAGACAGCAATACGAGCTGCTCGCTTCATGTTGGACATTCTAAATCTCCTAAGTATCGACTTACGATAAAATCGACTTTGCAAAACCCAGCTTCAATGTGACTGAGCTACCAACAGAGGAGGCAACCGATGTGCCAGCTCTAATTCGATTAGTTACAAATTAGGGAGCAAAGACTATTTATGCGCGTAATATACAGAAAAAAGGGCAATTTGGCGCGTTTTTGGGGCATATATGAAGCGTGTTGTAGGCAGTTAACCTTTTCCGTTCTGAATTTGCTCGCTTGGGTTTGTTGTTTTTCGCATCTGCGTTCGCGATTTGCATCAAATATGGCGAGGTCTTTCAGCTATGTTCTCCTATAGAGTGCATTTAAACTACACTCGTTCTGAGGTCATATGCGCTGTCATTGTCTCGTCGATCGAGGGGGTGGTTTCCCTCGCTGCGTTTAACGTGGCGTTACCGTCGTGTGCCATCACCGTCTCCAAGGGCGCCGTTGACCGTCGAGCTTGAAGGGATGGTCGTGGCCAAGGGTGCGAGGCTGCTGCTTGTCCCATCGATTGTTACGGGCTGGATCGCAGCACGGCCGCTGATCGTTTCAGTTGCCTGATACCCCTTAGAAAAGGCCGACATCAGTGCTTCATTACCGACGCTGATGGACGTCAGCATGGTTTCAATCGCCTTTTGCAGCACGTCAACCTGACCGGCCAGTCCGCGGTTTTGCAAGCCCAGTTCGATGTTCGTTGCTGTCGAAGCGGTCAGCTGTTTCTGCGCCTGATCCAAATCCTCACGCAGTCTGTTTGTCAGCGCCCAGAGCCTTTCCTGCTCATTCGTGGTGCTGGCCAGCCGTTCCCGCGTGCGTTGCAACTCGTCGAGCGTGCCCCGCAACTCGGTTTGCGTGGTGAGCAGGGCATCTTCATTCCGGATCAGGGAGTTCCTTGTTGAGTCCAGGGTGTCCTGCGTGGATCGAAGGTTTGATTCCGTGATCCGCAGCTCGTCACTGGTTGCGTTCTGTAATTCATGCATCTGGAGGATTTCAGAGCGTAGTTCGGCGTTCTGGCCCAGCATATCGCTGTTTTGGTTCTGCAGCTTCTGCTTGAGCAGTTGCAGCTGGCTGTGCCGGTGTTCCGTATCGCGCAGAGCCACGCGCAGCCGGTCCGCTTTGGCCTCTGTACTATCGTTGATGGCTGCCAGTTGTTCCTCACGAGACGCCAGGTCAAAAATCTCGTCGTTGGTGAATTCCAGGGTTTCCTCTAGGCGTGCGATCGTACGCTGCTGCGCGTTGATTTCATCGTTGAGCTGGATCAGTTCGATCGCTTCATGGAAGGCGAAGTCGAGCGCATCCGCATTCGCTGCGTTCAGGTATTCACCCCCGGTAATGGTCGCAATACAGCTCAGCTGGCCACCCTCGGCTTCCGATACGCCAAAACCAATGACGTGGGCCGTCATCTCCAAGCCACCATCCTGCAGGGCTTTGATGGTGGAGCAGGGGTCGCGGTCGCAACTTTCGATGCCATCAGTCAGAAGGATAATGTTTGCCTCCTGATCATTGGCGATGAAAAAGCTCGCGGCCTGTTCGATCGCGGTCGTCAGCGGCGTTCGACCCTTGGGCTTGGCGCTATCAAGAAAGCTTTCGACAATCGACAAGTCCAGCTCGCCTGGTGGCGAAACCAACTGGATGTCCGCACAATCGTTCTTATAGCGATGACCGTAGGACAGCAGTCCAAGGTTGGTGAGCTTGTTCCAGCTGCGGAAGTTCCGGTCGATGACATCGCGCGCGATTTCGACTTTGGCGACGCCGTTGATCTGACCCCACATGGAGTTGGAGTAATCCATAATCAAAATCGCATCACCGGCTTTGGCGGTGGCGGAAGTGACTTGCCCCTGCGCTTGCGCGCCCATCCCGAGTGCCGCGAGCGCCAGAGAAAAGAAGAAAAGGCCGCTCCGGACTTTGAACCTGTGGATCGTTGTCGCGAGGGTGTCTGCAAGCTTGTTCATTTGTTCGTTCCAAAAAGCACCGGCTGCCCCACAAAGGCAGCATTCCAATCATTAATCTGAAAGGTTGCAAAGCGCTTGCCATCTGCACCCGATAGTACCGCGCTAGTGCAGGCGAGGGCCAAATAGTGGAAAACAAATTGAAAATAGCGATTAGAGGATGCTTTATGGGGTAGGAATAGGGCCAAATCAGAAGGAATGACCACGGGAATTACACATTTAGGTGCTAGTTATCTCATAATTAACCCGAAGGATTGCATCTGCGCTAACAGTTCCTTTAATAGTGGTGCGGAAGAGGCAAGCCTTAAGATCAAGCAAGAAAACCGGCTTGGAACTGGCATAAATTATGCGGCTTTGAAGGGTTGTCGTTGTCGAATTGATAGGGCATACCTAGAGAAATCGCGGAGATGGAGATCACTAAGTGATGAAAAAGTTTGCAATTGCAGCGGCTGGCCTAAGCCTTCTGGGTCTGGGTGCCTGTGTTTCACCGGCTTACGCGCCTTACCATGGCGAAGAAGGCAGTCACGATCACGCAGATGGGGCCTATTACGTGCACCCGAACGGCAACTGTGTCGTTCCGAGTGCTGTGGTGGGTGGTCTCGCGGGTCTGGCGGCTTACGCGCTGGCTGACGAGGTTCTGGATTGGGCTGGCCCGATCAACCGGGACGAGTTGTTACTCTCCGGTATCGCTGGTGCCGGCGTCGGTGGTCTGATTGGCGCGAGCTCCCACTGCCAGCGCTACGGCTACTAGGAACGACCGTCCCCGCCGTCTTCTTGGATGGGCAGGGCTGAGAGAAAGGGTGCTGCATGAGCAGCACCCTTTTTTTGTGTCGTCATGATTATGCAGCGCGTCCCTGCTCGAGGCAGCAATTCAATAGGACTGTGGAATCATAAGCGCTTGCTCACTGCCCGAGCGATGCAGGTCTTCGGGGTCTTCAGAGCGGGGCGGTAGGCTCTGGATCTCCGCCGATCGCGGTTCGTGCGGGATTTGTGATAACAGGTGCGAGATGCAGTTGAGCCGGGCGCGTTTCTTGTTGTTGCTGTCCACAACGTGCCAGGGCGCCCAGGGGGTGTGGGTGCGCTCGAACATCTGGTCCTTACGCTGGCTGTAAGCGTCCCACTTCTCCCGCGCCTGCAAGTCGATGGGTGAGATTTTCCAGCGTTTAGTAGGGTCTGCGGCCCGCGCCTGAAGCCGACGCTCTTGCTCAGCGGCGCTGACGCTGAACCAGTATTTAACAACGTGAATGCCCTCTTCCACCAGCAGCTTTTCGAAAACCGGCACGGACTGAAGAAAGGCATCGTGCTGCTCCGTACTGCAGAAGCCCATGACGGGCTCGACGCCTGCGCGGTTGTACCAAGACCGGTCGAACAGCACCATTTCACCGGCGGCCGGCAGGTGCTTGATGTAGCGCTGGAAGTACCATTGTGATTGTTCGCGCTCAGTGGGTTTGCTCAGTGCGACCACACGGGCGCTGCGCGGGTTGAGCGGTTGGGTGATGCGCTTGATGGCGCCGCCCTTACCGGCGGCGTCGCGTCCTTCAAAAATCACCAAGACCCGCGTGCCTCGCGCCCGAATGTCGTTTTGCATTCGGATCAGTCGCAGGTGGAGGTCCTTGAGCGCCTTTTCGTAGGCTTTTTTGCTCAAGGATTGAGGGGGCGATTTGCTTGTGGATCCTGCTTCGTCTGAGGGCGTACGGCTGTGCTTGGGTTGGTCTGCTCTATGCGTCATCCATACTCCTGATCCACGCTGCAACAGCGTCGGTGATGTCCTGGGGGCTGTCTTCCTGAATAAAGTGTGAGCCGCGGACGGTGACTTCGGTCTGGTTGGGGAAGGTACGACAAAACTCCCGCGCTGCGCCAGTCAGGATGGCACCGGGTTCAGCATTGATGAACAACTTGGGCACATCCGATTGGCTGAGCCAGTGTTGATAGGCCTCAACCAGCGCAACCACCTCAGGCGGTTCACCAGCGATGGGGATCTGGCGCGGCCAGGTCAGGGTCGGGCGGCGGTCCTCACCAGGCGTGATAAAGGGCGCGCGGTAGTGGTCCATTTCGGTCTCGGATAGCGGGCGCAGGATGGAGCCGGGCAGGACGCGCTCCACAAAGACGTTCTTGTCCAGCACCATGGCCTCGCCCTTGTCCGAGCGGAACCCCTGGAAGACGCCACGCGCAGCTTCAGGCCATTGCTCCCAGGACGGGATGGCGCCGGGAATGCCCTCCATGTAGCACAGCCCGCTGACCCGCTCAGGAAAGCGGTGGGTCCAGTGAAACCCGAGAGCCGAGCCCCAGTCGTGGATCACCCAGACGATGTCGTCCCCCAGCTCCAACGCGTCCAGCGCGCCATCTAGATAGTGACGGTGGTCCATGAAGGTATAGCGGTCGGGACCACTGTTGGGCAGCTTGTCCGAGTGACCCATGCCAATCAGATCCACCGCAACACACCGGCCAAAGCCCGTGAGTCCGGGCATGATGTTGCGCCAGAGGTAAGAGCTTGTGGGATTGCCGTGTTGAAACACCAGGGTCCGGCCTGGCTTGGCTCCGGGGTCGGCGGGTAGATCAACAACGGCCATGGCAAGGCCGTCGACGGTGATGGTTGAATGTGGGAGTGGTGCGGTGCCGATGGCATCAGTGTTGGCGTCGGTCATGGTTCTATTTCTCAGGCTCGGTTAGCGATGGGGTCGTTCAGCGCGGTATGCTGAAGTGAACCACACAGAGGCGTTAGCGCAAAGAAAACTGGCAGCTTGGAAAGTTAGATTAACCTGCGCGGGTTGCGCGACGCGGCCCCGCACGCGTCAGCGTGCGGGGCCGACGGCGCCACCAAATGATAAGCAAACCGACCGCAAAACCTTGCGCGTTACTCGATCGCAAATCCTTGCGGGTTACTTAATCGCAAATCCTTGCGGGTTACTTAATCGCAAATCCTTGCGGGTTACCCGACCACGGCGCAACCCGACCCTTAG
>Ga0206125_10004719_pt1 | contig 11879 bp, 17 predicted proteins | sample Helgoland_Spring_4_FD_148598 | JGI IMG/M metagenome (GOLD analysis project Ga0206125, IMG submission 148598) | Pelagic subsurface seawater microbial communities from Kabeltonne, Helgoland, North Sea - Helgoland_Spring_Bloom_20160331_1 | ecosystem: Environmental > Aquatic > Marine > Epipelagic ...
TTTTTTCTAGGTGTATATTTACCTTTATCATAATCATCTGCTGATTTTTTTAATTGTTTTTTCTGTAATTTCTTATCTTTTTCACTTAATGATTTTGGAACATATTTATTTGAATAATCCATATATACTTTTTATTATATTTTAATTTTACTTTCCAACTTTTTTCATAGTAATATCGTGCGATTGTTGAAAACAAAATCCTTTTTTCATTAAATCAGTCATCATATCTAAATGTTTTTTTGTATGATGTTTTTTATGTTCTTTCATTAATCTTTTCTGTAATACTGATAAATCTTTTTTTGGTTTATATAATGGTTTAGTTTTTGATTTATACATATATTATTATAAAATATTTTATTTTAATCCTAAATTTAAATCTTTTCTTTTATCACAAGACCAAAGCACCCTCATACTCCAATAGTTGCTACTATCAATATTATTTTTTGTTAGTCTTCCTTGTTTATTTTTTATACCATTTGCCCTTAAACAATAATTAGTTTGTCTTTTTTTATTTTTATGTTGTGTGAAGTCTTCCATTTTATCATATCCAAAATGAACTATATTATTATTATTATTTAATACCATTAGTTTTTTATTTTTTCTATTTGACTTTATAGGAATATTTTTTTTCATATATAATATGTATTATTATTTTTTGATAAAACTAATTTATTTATTTTTGGTCTAACCTTTTTCTTAAAAAGGTTTTTTTTAAAAAAGTTTAGAATATAGATTTGAAAAATCCACCAATTTTTTTTCCAGCATTACTAACAAATTTACCAATATCTTTTCTATGATTATATATTTCTTCACCTGAAAATGCTAATGCCCCTCCAACAGTTCCTAGTCCTGTCCCAAGTGCTAGACCTAATGGGCCACCAAATTCACCTAATTCTGCACCCATCAAAGCTCCTGAACCAATTGCTGTTCCAGCACTAGCTAAACCTCCTAGAAATCCACCACCAATATCACTTCCTGCTGATTGTGCGTCTTCACCTCCACCGAGTTTTTGTATTCCTTCACCTATTAATTTACCACCTTCACTTCCTGCTACATATCCAGCACTACCTGCTAATACTTCAGGTAATAATGTTGTTGCTTCTAATCCTCCAAGACCAGTTGCTAATGATGCTGATAATCCACCACTAATTCCTCCAGACACTGCTTCTCTAGAAACACCAGTTAATTTTTGGTCTTTACCAGCAGGGTCTATATATGAAAGTGCTTCATCCACTCCAATTCCTACCAGCATTCCTCTAGCTAAATTAGTTGCTGATACTGTCCCTGCTAATTGCTCTCTAAAACCGGAAGCTTCAATAGGAGCAGTATGACTTCCTAATTCGTGAATTGAATTAGTCATATCTTCTAAATGGTCGCTTAATATATTTTGTCTTTCATTAGTATTAGCATTAGAATAATTATTTAATTGTTCTTCATTTAATCCTGTTAATCTTGGTATTTCTTCAAAATCACTATCAACAACATTAGATGATTCTTCTTTTGGTGGTGTTAATTGTTGAGATATTTTTTCACTTCCATCTTGGTTAAAATCTTGTAAAAATTCTTCTGCTTGTTCTACTGTTGATATTTGATTCGCACTATCAAATACAGATTGTTCTTCATCTGTAAATTGTCCTCCCATACTTTTCCATAATTTCGCCATACCTTTATCTTCTATATGCCTAGTAGAATCTACTGATTGTCGTTTTATTAATGGTTTTCCATTAACTACTCCTACATCACCATCACCTGTAAAATTATCTCTACTTCCTTTTTGTAAATCAAAATAATAATCACTATAAGATTTATTATTTTTAATATAATCATCTATTTTATTTAATTCTTGATATTGACTCATTTGATTTCCTAATGATGCTATTTTAATAGGTAATCTTTCTAGGGCGTGAGGTGATGTTGATACATTACCTGAATTTCTAGGTATTGTAAAATTATCTAATCTATGACCGTCATACATTTCTTTTGCCGGAATTAAACTAGTATTTTTCTTTAATGGTTTTAATGATTTTACATTCCAATTTTCGTGATTAGCATTTGTAGAAACTGCTAATGGTAATGATGTTGGGTCATTTGTGCTACGAATTATAGTATGTTCTTTTGTTGTATTAGTAATTCCACGAGCAGATTTTGCACCTATAACCGGATTAAATGAAGTTGAAGGAATATCGTATTTTTGAGCCATATATAGTCCCTTGCCCCCTCCTTTACTAAAACCTGATATATGTTCTACTGAACCATATTTATCTATTGTTGCTTGATATTGATTTTTAGCACGAATAAATTGTGGGTCTTCACTTTCAAATCCTGTAATCATTTTAAAATTAGTTGATAAATCTTCATAACTAGTTTTATCTAATATTTGACTACCTCTATAACTTAATTCTGTTTTTCCATCAGGTGTTTTAATTACTAGTCCTTCTGTAGTTGATAAATCTTTATCAATAGTATATCCATTTGGTATATCAGGGTCTCCATCTAAAAATGCTTGTGCTTTATTATAATTATCATCATTCATATATGCTAATTTCCCTGCTTGTGCGAATTTTGCCCTTATTCTTTCAATAGGCATTAAATCTTCTGTATTTGGTTTTAAAGCATTAGATAATTGTAATCCTTTAACTAATTGTTTGCGTTTTTCTTTACCTTTTTCAGTATCATCTAATTCATCTTGTAAATCATCAATTGCTTTATTTACATCATCAAATGAAGTTCCTGTTTTTGATTCAATTGTTTTTTTAATATATTCTTTTGTTTTATTATTTAAATTAATTTTATTATCTTCAATATACTTTTTTATTTGTTCTTTTGTTGGTGGTGTATCAACAGATTTATCTATTGGTTTATCTATTGGTTTATCTATTGGTTTTTTTTTAGATGATTTTGGTAATGCATCAATATTTAAATTATATCTTCTTACATATTCCTCATAAGGAATTCTACCAAGATATTCATTTTCACTAATCATATAATATATTATATATAATCTTTTTAAAAAAAGATTTATCAAAAATAAATTAAATTAAAATGTTTTGTCTAAACTTTTTCTAAAAGTTTTTTTCTATTATAATATATATATGGTTGATTTAATTACTTATCTACAACAAGCAGTAAAAAATAAATCAAAAAAAACTGAAAAACCTACTAAGAAGAAAAAAAAATTACCACGAGTAGCAAGAAGAGGATTAGGTTTTGGTATGCGACATAGAAATTATAAAAATTATAAAGATAATAAAAAAGATGATACTGATTCTAAATTAATAACATTATTAACAGCATTATTTAAAAGTATTAATCCACAAAATACATTACAACAAGATAAAGCATTAAATCCTTTTATTGAAAAAGAAAAACAAACTTATAGTATGACTTTTGAACCAAAAGTAAAAACATTAGAAGATAGATTAAATCAAGTAGAACAAAAACAATTAACTATGGGTGAAGAAAATATAAAAACAAAAAATTTATTAGCAATTGAAAGTAATAAAACAATTGAAAGTAATAAAGCAATAGATGATAAATTAGAACAATTAGAACAAAAACAAATAAAAAAACCTGATATTGAATTAATAGAAAGAAAAAAAAAAGATATTAATAATAAATTAGCAGATTATGAAACAAAATGGATTGATATACTAGAAAATCAAGAAAGTTTATTACAGGAAATGAATGATATTGATGTAGGTGATATGAATTCACATATACAAGATAGATTTAGAGAAGAAAACCAAGAGAATAAACAAGATTTGTTAGGATTACAGATAGAATTACAAACAGAACTAAATGAAAAAGATGTAGATTTAAATGATTATAAACCTATTATAGATTTTCAAAATAAAGTTTTAACTGATGGTGTTGATAATTTAGTTTTAGTAGATAATAGAATCAGTCAAGAACTAAAAGAATCTAAAATGGGTTTTGAAGAATTACAACAAATAACAGAAGATGAAAGAATGAAATTACAAGTAAAATTAGAAAAAAGTGAAGAAAAATTAGAAGAATTAACTGAGGATTTAAATGATGTATCAAATGCTTATAAAAAAACAAAAGATAAATTACAAGAATATGAATTAAGTAATATTCAACCACCGAGATTAGAAATAAAAGGAGTAGATGAAGAAGATGATGAAGAAGATGATGAAGAAGATGATGAAGAAGAAAAATTTAAACCACCATCTCCTAGACCGAAATCACCAGTTGAAAGAAAATTAACACCAGAAGAAACTTGGTTTGTTAATTATATAAAAGGAGCAGGTGCTATGTCTGGTAAAAGATATAAAGATATAGGAAAATTATTTGGTGAAGATAAAATTAAATTTTTTGATACCAAAGGAGGGGGTGCAGATGTAAAAAAAAAAAGACTTAAGCAGTTATTAATAGCAAGTGGTATTGATGAATCTGTATTTAAAAAAACCCTTTAAGAAAGGGTTTAAATCCCAAAATTTTAGGTTAGTCCAAAATTTTTGATATTACAAAACTTTAAAAAAGTTTAGACAAATATTTTTGATATTACTTTTTTTGAAAAAGTATAAAAGTATAAAAGTATAAATAAAATGTTGTATTATAATATATGTATAATAATAAAGTAGTTGATGAAGAACCAAATGCTATGGAGAAAAAACGACCCAAGAAGAAAGAAGATAAGGATTTAGAAAAGAAAATACCATATTTTAAAATATTTCCTAATGAATTCATATTTAATTATATAAAAAAATAATATAATATAATATATATGGAATCATTATCATTAGATTATGATTCAGGTAAATTATTACAAGAATTAAAAGATAATAATGAATTACCTAGTTTTTCTAAAATAAAAATGTATAAAAAATATTTAATAGATGAAAAAAAATTATATTATCCTGATATGTTAATGGAATTTATAGCAAGGGAACATCTGGGATTACAATATACAGAAGAGGAATTATGTGTTATGAGGGAAGAATATATAAATAAACAGAATCTAATTAATAAACAGAATAGAGAAGCAGATGAAAAAGAAATGCAAAAAAAAGAAGAAGAAGAAGAGTTTATTTTTAATAATGAAATAATTTAAATAATCATAAAAAAAAGTATATCAATTATTATATGTCTATACATTTATATAATCCTGATATTGATGGTAAATTAAAAATTGAATCAAAACCAAAAATAAATAATACTCCTACTAAAACTATTACAACTACTAATAAACCAACAATTACATTATTTAATCCATATACTAAACCTGTAGTAGATAATAGACCTCAATATTTAAAAGATAGGGATATTAGAGAAGCAAAAGAAAGTGTTGATTTTAATAAAGCAGAAACTAAAAGAATAATGAAAACAATTCAAGATAGAGATAATCAAGAAAGATTTTATAAAAATCCTATGGGATATGAAACAGGTAAATTAGAAGGTGAATTATCAAGTATCGTTTCTAAAATTTGAATAAACCCTTTAAGAAAGGGTTTTGACCCCAAACATTTTTGATATTACTTTTTTTTAAAAAGTATAGGTAATTGTATATAAACAATTTCTTTTTTTTTATTTCTATCTATTACTGGTTTTACTTTTAATTGTTTTCTTAATTTACTTATAATATTATTATTATTATTATTATTCATATTATATAATAGAAAAAAATTTTATAGTATAATAATATATGTTTAAGTTAGGTAATCAAAGAAAAGATTTAAGACCTATAGATTTATTATTAAGACAATTAGAACAGCAATCTATAAGGGAAAAACAAGCATTAGTTGAAAGTCAAATAGATAAACAATATGAAATGTTAAGAGCAGGTCAAATTGAAGAAATGAATAAAAGAACAAAAATGAGTCAAGTGAGAAATACTGATACTAAAAATAATATTACCGATGAAATTAAAAAAAAAATAGATAAAAAATCACCATTAGTTAAAAAACCACCATTAGTTAAAAAACCACCATTAGTTAAAAAAAAATCATTACCATTATCATTAGATTCAAAATATACTACCCCTGATTTAATAATAGATTATGATAAAGGAAAACCATTTATTGGATTAAATCCGGTAGTTAAAGATTTACAAGATAAACAAAGAATAAAAGATTATAAAGAATATAATGAAAAATATGATGGTGCTATTATATTAGGGAAACAAGATACTCAAAGATGGAACAAAATGTATCACCCACAAAAAACTATTAAAATGGGTTATGATGTTCCTGAAATGACTGGTGTATCTTCAACAATTTAAACATACTTTTTAGAAAAAAGTAATATCAAAAATATTTGTCTAAACTTTTTTAAAGTTTATAGAATAAAATATTGTAATATATTAATAGTAATGGTGCATCGAAAAAGTAGAGGAGATGTCTATATTTGTATTCGTAGTCGTGATTTAACCTTAACTGGTCAAGAGGGATTTAATAATGCAGGAAGATTTAATTTATTTGAAAATATAGTAGCAGAACAAGATGAAATATTAGCAGTTAGATTACAGAGTGCTACAATTCCAAACAGTTTTTTCAATTTATCTAATAATAATCAAAATAATAAAATTTATTTTAAAGAAACTGGTGATGCTTCTTATAAAGAATTAACAATTACTAGTGGTAGTTATGATATATTAGAATTAAGTTCTAAAATAAAAACATTATTAGAATCTAATTCAACTAATAGTTTAACATATACTTTTACTTATGATGAAATTAATAATACACTTAATATAAAAAATAGTAATCCAACAGTGTATAATACTACATTTAATTTTACAATTGGAAATAGTTGTAGAAGATTTTTAGGATTTAAAAGTCAAGAAATAAGTATAACAACTATTAATGGTATTACTAGTGATAGAGCGGTAGATATAACCGATACAAGAAATAGCATATATGTAAGATTACCTAATTTATCAAATAGTAAAGTATTAGAAAGTAGTTCAGGTAAATTTAGTAATATAATAGCACAAATTCCAGTAGCATTAAGTAGAAATACATTTTTTATATATGAACCACCAAGCGAATTTATTTGTATGTTAAGTCAAAATAGTATTAATAGTATAGATATTAATATAACATATCAAGATGAAACCGAAGCAGTAAATTTTGAAAATGCTGATTTTGAAATTAATTTGATAATTAGTTTTTATGAAAAACATAAAGAAACAAAAAGACATCATAATACATTACATAGTGATATTATTAATAAAATTGAAACTATGTATAAAAGAGGAATAGAAGAAGAACAAGACCAAATGCAATTAAATAATTTTATTAATAATAAAATGAACCAAATAAAAAAATAATATGTTATATAATATATAAGTATGAAAGAAATACAAAATTATTATTATTTATATATTAATAGTGCTGATAATGATTCACAGAACACTAATTGTAAAAATTTAAATTTTAGTTTAGGTAATGTATTACAATCTGCTCCTAATTCACAACAAATACAAGATGCTTCATATTGTTATGTGAAGGTAAAATATTTTGTTTTAAATGAAACACCTGATGAATATACTGCTACTAATACAATTCAAATAAGAGTTAATAAACCTTTTCCTAATAGTTTTGAAACAAAAAGAAATGGTGTTGATACGAGTAATATACTAGGTGTTGTTCCAACTGGTGTTTTAGATAGTAATAGTTATTTTTTAGAACAAACTTATAGTAATGTTGATTATGATAATAATTATGTGGTTTGTGGTAATATTTTTAATGGTAGTCTTAATATACAATTAACAGACCAAAGTGGAACATTATTAGCAGATTCTCATACACTAAACAAAAGTTATGTAATGTATTTAGAAATATATTTTCCTGATATGGATAATTAATTATACTTTTTAAAAAAAAGTAATATCAAAAAATTTTGTCTAAACTTTTTAAAAAGTATAATTAAATTATTAATTAAATTTAATTAATTTAAAATTAAATTTTTTTTTATATATATATAATATAATATATAATTATGGAGGACGAAAATATGACGACACCTATAGAAATGCGATTAAGCGAAGTAGCGGGGCAACCTTCACCTCCAATGGAGTTAAGTTATGTAGTTGCTATACCAAATAATGGTGCTACATACACTCAAAATATGGAAGTCCGCCTTCCTCTAAATGTTCCTGATTCGTGCTTCGTTGATTTAAAACGAGCATATTTAAAATATAAAATTACTGCTAAATCTCATCCTATTTTCCTTGACCCATTAGTTGGTGGTGCTTCTGTAATAGAAAATTGGAGGGTTGTTTCAGGTAATGGTGGTCTTCTTGAAGAAGTCATACATTATAATAATTTCTATGCTGTAATGAAATCAAATGATAATGATTATCACCGTGCTAGTGTAGGTCATCTTGGAGATGGTGCTTCACTAAGACCGGCACAGGCACTTAAATATAATGGAAATAATGGTGCTGATGCAGCTTTAGTATCTAAAAATTTAACCAAAATAGCAACTAATGCTTCTAGAAATATTACTCACAAACCTCAATCTGCTTTCTTTAATGCTGATAGATATATGCCTTTAGGATTTACCCAATCAACTTCATATATCTCTATAACTTTAGCACAGAACGCTACTGCTTTTATTTCTTCAACTGCTGGAGCAGGAACTTATGAAATTAGTGAAATTGAATTACATTTACCTATCCTTAAACCTTCTGTTGAATTCGCCCAGATGTTCCGTTCCGCTATGTCTAGTGGTGTCCCTGTGCAAATTCATTCTGTAGGAGCACAGAATACTCAACAGACTATTACTTCTACAGGAACTGGAGAACAGACATTAATATTTTCTACTCGTAAAAGGTCTGTAAAATCTATGATTACATCTATGAGATTAAATGCTGGTATTACTGATGCTGAATCTAATTCTGTAAGTGGTTTTGTTAATTGTAATATATCGCAATATAACTATTCGATTGGAGGAATGCGAGTGCCGGCGCAACCTTTAGCACTATCTACGGCGACAAATGGATTTAATGCTGGTGAATTAATGTCCCAACAGCAATTAGCATTAGGACATTTCAATAGTAATCTTCGTGGTATTTGTTGTATGGATAATGAAGGTCTAACTGACTTTACTTTAAGTGAAAATCTAACAACAAATGTTGCAGCTGCATATACACAGAATGCCGTTGTTGCTGTTTCTATCCCATTAGATTTAAAATCTACTAATACTTATTTCGGTGCTGATAATCAAAACGAGCAGACTGGTCTATTAGCAGGTAAGAATCAGTTTTCTATTGACCTTGAATCTTATAATGCTTCATTTGCAGGCAAAAATTTAAGCGGTCAGGGATTACCTGTTGTTCTACACGCTCAGGTAGGAAGTAATGGTGCTAATGCTATTGGTGCTGTTATGTGTGATTTATATGTAATTCACGATATTGTGTTTGTTTTGGATGGCATTACTGGGGTCTTAACCGCAAATAGTTAAGCAAATAAATATTAATAAAAAATATTTTAAAATTGATTCTAATTTTATATAATATAAAATGAAAGGATATATATATGAAATAAATATTGGTGATAATTTATATGTTGGTTCAACAGAAGATATAGAATATAGAGAATATAAACATAATGATACTTATAAATATAAATCAAGACATTATGATTTATATAATTGTTGTAGAGAACATAATATAGAATATATTAAATTAAATTTATTAGATACTGTTGAAGTAGAAAACGATATTGAATTAAAAACAGTAGAACAATCATATATAGATAAATTAAAACCTAATTTAAATATGAGAAGAGCAATTAGAACAGTAGAAGAAAAAAGAGAATATGATAGAATATCTGCTAGTAAAGTATATCATAGACATAATGAAAAATATAAAAAAATTAGGAATGAAAAATATAATCTAAATAAGGAACAAATAAAACAAGATAGAAAACTTAACAGAGTAAATTGTCCTATATGTAATAAGGAAATGAGAAAAGACGGATTACAACGACATATAAAAACCATACATAAATAAAATAATATATAATAATATGGATATAGCAATAGATAATGACTTTTGGATAATATTAAAAAAAGAGTTTAAAAAATTTAAATCATACTTAAAAGATTATGATGAAGAACAATTTTTAAATTATACTGAAGGACAATTTGAATGTCTATTTTTATATAGTATTGTTAATGATAATCCAACTATGAAAAAAGTAAAAAATAAATTAATGCATAATGGACTAGAAGAAAAATATATTAATGATTTATTCTATACTATAATGAAATATAAACATAAAATAGATGTAGGAAAATTCAGTTGGAATGAAATAGAAGAATGGGATATACCTATGGAATTAATAAAAACAACTACAACAAAATTTAGTTTTTTTTAATTGTAAAAATATACATTCATAAAATCTACTACTTAAAGATTTATAAATATATGTATATATATATATGAATACAGAAGATATTAATAAATATGCTAGTATGATTAAAAGTCAAGAAGAAAAACTTAAAATTAGAAAAAAAATGTTAAATACTTCAAGATATAATACAGGATATGATGAAGATGAAATATTAGAAATGGAGCATAATATATTAAAATACCACGGAGAATTAAGACAAATGATAAGTAAATGTTTAAATAATATTAATTAAATAGGTTATTATAATCTGTATTTTCTACTACGAAAAATTGTTTATATCTCATAGATTTATTTTTTCCTAATTGTTTTGTTAATTTTTCATCTAATATTTCAGGATTAAATAAATATTCAGTTTGTGTAGCAGAGGACATTTTCATACCCTTACCATTATATCTTAATGATTTTGCATTTGCTAATTTATCACAAGTTTTAGATTGTTTCTTACCAGCATTTCGTGCCTTATTTCCCATAGTCGTTTTAAGTTTATATGTTTAATTTCAAAATAAATATGAATCAATTTTAAAAAAATATTTTATTTTATATAATTTTTATAATCTACTAAAAAAATTAAATAATTTAAATTGAGCGTTTTAGAAAATATTTAATTAACTTCATAATCACTATGTTGAAAATAAAGTCTTAACATATCATATTTTACCAATCTATTTTGACCTTCACGATTATCGTGTAATAGTTCTACAAATTTAATAGTTTTAGGATTAAGTTTAAGAACTTTATATTCATATACAAGTAATTTTCCTTCACCTAATCTATTATTAGTTTCAAATTTAATAATATCACCAACAACTAATTTATCAACTGCTTTTTTTTTTAATATTCCTTCTTCTATTTTTTTGTTAAGAGTATCATATTGTTCTATTAAATCATCACATTGTTTTTTATTATTATTAAATACTGTTTTTACTGTATTATAAATTTTATATTTCCAAGATGAATAATCCAGTTCGTCTAATACAGTATTATACTTATCAAGATTTTTAATAATATCCTCTTTAATAGGTCTATCACCACACATATCAATCATATATTTTAGTGGAAAATTGTTATAATATTTACTGTAATTATCAAGGGTATATTTTGAAATTAGTAGTTCATAAATCTTAACTTTTTTATATATAATAGTAGGTAGATAAAAATAATTTTCTAATAGTATATGCTTAATATCAAAATATTTATCTATTTCTTCTTCAACCATATTAAGTGGTAGTATATGAAGTTTTTTAAAATATTTGTAAGGGATTATCAAACTTTCCATAAACTCCTTTATTTCCTTACAATTTTCAGCACACCTATTTATTTGATTTAAAATATTTTCTGGATTAGTAGAAGACATATTGTTTTATTTGACTTAATTTAAAAATAAATAAAAATCAATTTTAAAAAAATATTTTATTTTTTATTTTTTATTTAATATTTTTAATCTAGTAATAATTAATTTATTAACAATTATCTTAATAAATATTAAGTAAATTGTTG
>Ga0206125_10004721_pt1 | contig 11875 bp, 8 predicted proteins | sample Helgoland_Spring_4_FD_148598 | JGI IMG/M metagenome (GOLD analysis project Ga0206125, IMG submission 148598) | Pelagic subsurface seawater microbial communities from Kabeltonne, Helgoland, North Sea - Helgoland_Spring_Bloom_20160331_1 | ecosystem: Environmental > Aquatic > Marine > Epipelagic ...
AGCCCGGTCTTGTAGCCGTGGCGTCGAGGCGTCTATTGGTTTTATGGTTGATAAAAAACTGCGCCTTGGCGCTATTAGGATCAGCAATACGCGCCATAGCAATGCTGCCACGGGTATTGCTCAAACCATTATGGGATTCATTAACAATTGGAGCACGGCCGGGTTCGCGGAAACTCATATCAAAAGTATGGCCGCCGGACTGGATCATAAAACCCTTGATCACGCGGTGAAAGATCAGGCCATCGTAATGGTAATTGTTGGTGTTTTTTATAAAGTTATCGACGCTGATCGGTGCTTTATCAGCGTACAGCTCAAGAATGATATCGCCCATCTCTGTGGACAGCTTCACCCTTGGATTTTCAGAATTTTTGCCTTCAGGAACAGCCTGTTCCGTTTTAACTTCCCCGGCAAATACCTGAGAGCTGAGCAGCAACGAACCGGCTATTAATACAAAGAGTAAAACAACAGATTTTTTCATTACCGCTCCATTAATTATTCTTTTAAGACTCTACTGCCGCCCTCTACTGCCACTCTGAAAACCGCTTGCGACCGCGCAGTTTAGGAATCAGGATAACCAGAATAGCACCTAAAAATACCGTTAGGCCGCCGTACAGAAATGACTCATTGCGTTTATCTTTCTGCAGATCATCAACATTGGCTTTTAAAGCATCGTTTTCACGCTGCAGCATATGATTATTTTTAACCAGCTGTTCATTCTGCTGGTTGAGAGTAATCGCATCCGATGAAATTGTTTTGATCTCTGCCAGCTCACGAGCCACAGTTTCATTGTCACCCAGCGAGCTATCCAACTGATCGCGCAGTGCTTTTGACTCAGCGCGCAGTTCCTTGAAGTCTCTATCCAGTTCAGAGTTACGCTTTTTAAGCGCAGAAAGTTCTTTTTGTTGCTGATTAAGTTTGATGCGCGCAATAGGCTCATCAACCAAATACTGAGCTTCCATCCAGCCTTCAGTACCTCTTGCAGTGATCAGGTGGCCCCAGCCATCGACCACTTCCAAAAGACGCATCTTGCTACCGGTTTTAATACCCCGGTGAACGATGGTGCAGCGAGAGCAGGGTGTCTCGCGCAGCGGCACAAGAAACTCATCGGTAACGTAAACAGTCTTTTCCTGCGGATAGACCTTTTCTGCTGTAACTGTTTCTACAGACTCTTCAGCAAAAGCGGTATTGCTAAGCGAAAGTGCGAGAACAGAGATTGCCAAAAATAGATATTTCATGGTTTTTAAAGATGCTGTGTTGTAGAAGCGTGGATAATACTCTGATCGGCGGCAAATGATAACCATTTGCCGCCTAAACCAGGGTTTAGGGAAGAACTTTCTTGAAAGGTTTCACGGTTACCTGTTTATAGACACCGGCATCCATATAGGGATCTGCATCAGCCCACTGCTGAGCATCGGCTAAACTGGCAAATTCGGCGATCACCAGACTGCCCGTAAAACCAGCTTCACCGGGATCCATAGCATCTATAGCCGGATGCGGGCCAGCGACAAACAGGCGGCCATCATTTTTTAAAGTCTGTAAACGCTCCAGATGGGCTGGACGCGCCTGCAGGCGTTTATCCAAACTGTTATCCACATCTTCGCTGATAATTGCATACCACATAATCATACCCTGTTATTTTTGTTTAATAATGTCTTCCAGAGGAATACCGGTCAGGCGCTTAATACCCCTGAACAGATAGAACATATCGGCAATCATCACCAGCATTGCCGGCACCGCAATCACCGGAAAACTCAGCGCCGTCATCTTGCCCAGCTGCTCGTTAAATTCAATAGTTCCCGGAGCTGCCGTAAGCATATAGATGGCGAGAAAATAGTTGAGAACCGCCGAAAGTAAAAATGATCCGGCGAGAATCCACGAGGCGTTGATAAGTAGCTGGTCAAATTCTGCCTGACGGTTATTGGCCTTTAGAGCCGCGGCTATTTTATCCGTCTCAAGAATTGAATCATTGAGCAGAAAGGTATGAATTAGAGGCTGAGAGGTTTTAAGCGAGACCAGCGTTGCCAGGCCAAACAGCAGCGGAATACTTGCCTCTTTAATCGCGATATAGATTGCATCCAGCTCCATCAAACTGATGCCGCCGGTCATAGAGACACTGATAACACCCAGTGCGGAAAAGAAATTGATCTTACCGCGGGTAAAGAAATCTCTAATACCGTAGATAATTGGAAAGGACAGAGCCACCACAATCGCCAGTTTGATTCCTAGGTAATCGTCGCCGCTAAGCTTGGTTAGCACCAGAGTGGGTATGGCTATATTAAAGGCCAGATTGAGAAGCAGGCTTTCTTTAGGTGCTTCTTTAGGTGCTTCTGATTTCGGCTTCGAGTCTGGGCTGCTATTTGTGATTTCGTCCATAGTATCAATAGTAATCATCTGTCTAGTGAAGCGGGCATTGTAACCACTGAGTGGCGATTGTCGATATGGCGAGTCTTAATAAAGTAAAAAGAGTCTGTCAGTGAAGAATATTTTATTGCCAACATCGCATTCTTGATCTATTACTTTGGTTAATAAAAAAAGGATCAAGACTTCTTTGTATGTTGCTAATTTATAAGGCAAAAAGATGACAGAGTTGGAAAAGGAAGCGATTCCTAAAGTGATACAAAAGGGTGCTCAAACTGTTCGGAAGGGCGCTCAAGCTGTCCCGGCGATAGGGCCAAAAATGGCCGATTTATTAGTCGCCTATTTAAATCAACTGGGTGTGGAATATGTTTTTGGTGTGCCAGGAGGTGCAATAGAGCCTCTCTATGATGCATTGGCACGCAGCGAGAGACAGGGCGGCGTTAGAGCCGTAGTCGCTCGTCATGAAACCGGCGCAGCATTTATGGCCGATGGCTACGCCAGAAACAGCGGTAAGTTAGGTGTCTGCTGTTCAACCACAGGCCCGGGCGCAACCAATATGATTACCGGCGTTGCATCCGCCTATGAAAACAACGTGCCGATGCTGGTAATAACCGCACAGACGGCTATTTCAACCTTTGGCAAAGGGGCTATTCAGGACTCATCCTGTACTGGTGTAAACACCGTAGGTCTCTACCAACACTGCAGCAGATACAACACTCTTATTTCTCATAAAGATCAATTTGAACACAAGTTGGCTGCGGCAATTATGTCTGCTCTCGGCTCACCAGCCGGGCCTGCACATATCAGCATACCGCGCGATGTAATGGCTATGCCTATATCGGTTACCGAAGCCAATTATCAGTTAAATACCCTGTTAGATAAGCCTGAGTTGATTGATGACCACGCAGTGGATCAGCTTTTTGCCGAATTAAAAAAAGCGAAAAAGCCAGTGTTTATTATTGGCGATGAAGCCTGTGATGCGATTGGCAGCATTCTTACATTGGTAGTAAAGACCGGCGCTGATCTTATCGTGACACCCCAGGGCAAAGGGCTGGTTAGTCCCTATCACCCTCAGTTTAAAGGGGTCTTTGGTTTTGCCGGCCACAGTGCCGCTCGTGAGGTATTGGTTGATCCTAAAGTGGATTTGGTAATTGCTATTGGTGCTCGGTTTGGCGAGTTCTCTAGCAATGCTTGGGATACTAAAAGCTTGCTTAATGGCAAGCTGGTACATGTTGAATCCACCGAAGCTAATTTGACCAGAACACCCATGGCAAAATTACATGTCAGAGGTTGCCTCGAAACCATTTTTGATCGAATCGCCAGCCGCTTTGGAATAGATACAAAGCGGTATATGAGACTGGTTAAATCGAGCAGTGCAAAGTCTGAAGCAACCATGACCAGACATTTTGAGTTTGACGACGAGCAGGGCTATTGCTCAGATGCATCGCCGATTAAACCCCAGCGTCTGATGCGCGATCTTCCAAGATTATTTCCACCTCACAGCCGTTATCTGGTTGATACTGGAAACAGTCTGGCATGGGGCACTCACTACCTGCATCCTTTTGACCGACGATTTTCTGGCAAGCGCGAAGAGCGCGGTGGACTGTTTAGTGCCTCGGTAGATTTCGCCTCCATGGGTTGGGCAATTGGCAATGCAGTGGGAACCAGTCTGGCAGTTTCTAATACACCGGTTGTCTGTATTACTGGTGATGGCAGCTGGTTAATGAGCGGTCAAGAAATCACTGTCGCTATCGAAGAAAAATTAACTATTATTTTTGTCATTCTAAATGACAGTGCCTACGGCATGGTGCGTCACGGCCAGACTCTTACCGGCGCTGAGCCTACAGCCAGCGCATTGGCCAATGTCGACTTCGCCGCAATGGCTATGTCGATGGGAGCTCCAGGGCATATTATTCACTCGCCAGAAGACCTTAATCGTCTCGATATAAAGACTATCTGCCAGCGCAAGTCCCCCACAGTTTTGGACGTAAGAATTGATCAAAATGAAGCCCCCCCGATCGGGTTGCGAACCAATGTGTTGCAAAGCGGATGACGGATAAACCGGTTGAAACCATCACCACTAAAATTTGGCGAGAGACTCCAGAAGTAGATAATCCCTTTGCAGCAGCAGACTGTTTTTGCGCTGGATACAATGTCTATGGCGATCTCTTAAAAAATGCCAGCTTTATCGACTACCTGTTTTTATTATTTAAATTGCAGCCTCCCAATCCTCAGCAATCTGCGCTGCTGGAAGGGCTGGCTATTGCACTGGCCAATCCCGGCCCAAGGGATCATAGCGTTAGAGCGGCGATGAGCGCAGGTGTTGGTGGCTCCACCCATCCCTCGGCATTAATTGCCGCACTCTCAGTTGGCGCGGGGAATCTCGGTGGTGCCCGTGAGGTTTTCCATACCGTTGAATACTGGCAACACTGTAATACCAGCTTAAAAGACTGGCAGCAGTTAATTAAAAATCCACCTGCGGAACAGCGCGCAGATGTCTGGTTGCCAATGGAGCATCCGCCCGGTTTTGATCCCAATGGGGTCAGCTGTCCGACCCCGGTAAAACAGACCCTGGCTTATCTTGCTGATGTAGGCAAAACAGTGCATTTAAATTGGTTGCAAGATAACCGACAACAGTTGGAGGAGTTTGCCGACTGTCCCCTGGCATTTTCTGGCGTTGCTGCAGCGGCACTTTTTGATCTGGGTTTTTCCCCTGAACAGGCAGAGATGCTCTATCTATTGCTACGTCTGCCCGGTGCTGCAGTGCACTCTTTAGAGCAGGAAAAACTTGGCTGGCGGAAGTATCCTTTTTTTGCCAATGGCTTCAAATTAAATCCGTAAACACAACTACAAATTTGGAAAAACTGTATGCCTGTTCACAGTAAGTTAGAGAAGTTTGAGGATAATTGGCGAACCTCAATTGGCGGTTGGTCTCTTGAGGGGAAAGTGGTTTTGCGCGGCAAGGATGTTTTTACCGAGTTGAATGAAAAGCCATGGATGGAATATCTGTTATATGCGGCAACTGGCAAAGAATCGCCAAAGCTAGGCCGCTTAATAGAAGCTATTTGGGTGATCTGTACCAGCTTTCCCGACCCGCGAATTTGGAATAATCGGATCTCTGCACTGGCAGGAACCGCTCGATCAACTGGAGTTCTGGCGGCAGCCGGGTCGTTGGCAGTAACAGAGGCGACGGTATACGGGTTAAAGCCAATTAAAGGCGCTTCAGATTTTCTAATTCGTGCAGATCAGCGACTTAAAGAAGGTGAAAGTTTAGAGCAGATAATAAAGACAGAGTTAAAACAATTCCGCAGTGTTTACGGGTATGGACGGCCAATTGCAGATGCGGATGAACGAGTAAAGCCAATGATGGAATTTGCTCGTTCAATTGGTTGTGGTAATGGCAAGTACGTCAAGCTGGCTTTTGACGTTGATGAGTATTTAAGCAATACCAGACTTAAGTATAAGATCAATATCGCGGCAGTTTGTGCGGCATTGTTGGCTGACGAAGGTATAGATCCAGCTGAATTGTACAACTTGGCTACCTTGTCTTTTACGGCTGGCGCTATGCCCTGTTTTATCGATGCAAGTAATCAGCAGGAGGGAGGATTTTTTCCCTTGCGAACCTCTCGACTCAGTTTTACAGGCGTCGAGGAGATCAGACACTGGGAGGTGTAGAGCATGAGTAAATTATATGGAGTATTTTTGGTCGCAGGGCTAATTTCAATCAATAGCTTGGGTCAGGATAGTTTAAATTCGGATGTTGATTTTGCCGGATTCTACGGGGATGAAGATTTTGTCTCTATTGCTACAGGTAGTGTTCAGCCAATTGCCAAAGCTCCGGCAGTCGCCTCGGTAATTACGGCCCAGCAGATTCAAGCTATGGGTGCCAGAGATATTGATCAGGTGCTTGAGACCGTTCCTGGTCTCCATGTTACTCGCAGTCCTCTTTATAACTCTATGTACATCTTTCGAGGAGTTAATGCTGATTTTAACCCTCAGGTATTAATGTTAATAAATGGTATTCCGCTGACTAATCTTTTTCAGGGAGATCGAAATTTAATCTGGACCGGCATGCCAGTTGAGGCAATCGCAAGGATAGAGGTGATTCGTGGTCCAGGTTCCGCACTTTATGGTGCCGATGCCTTTGCTGGTGTTATCAATATAGTGACCAAGGGGCCGGAAGAGATAGAGAAAAACTCTGCCGGTGCAGTTATAGGTGACTTTGGCACAAGAGAGGTATGGTTGGCCGCAGAGGGAGAAACTGGCGAGATGGCCTATTCAGCGGTTATTGAATTGGGCGAAACCGATGGTACTGATGAGCAGATTGAGAGCGATGCCCAAAGCCTGCTAGATTTTCTCTCGGGAACCTCGGTATCAAATGCGCCCGGATCGGTTAATCGCTCTCAGCAAAATATCGATATTAGACTCGAAGCTCTCTACAAAAAGATGCGCTTTAGGCTTGGCGGTCAAATTCGTAAAGATATTGGCGATGGTGCCGGTGTAGCTGAAACACTCAACAGAAAAAATAAATTCGCCAGCCAGCGATTTAATGCTGATTTTACTTATACAGAAGATGAACTTTCGAAAAACACCTCATTGGAATTTCAGGCCAGTTATCTGGATACCTCCCAGGAAGTTGAAGGCGACTTTATTCTCTACCCCCCTGGTTCCAGAGGCCCATTTTTCGATTCACTTGGTGCACCGATATTTCCGCCTTTCCCTGACGGCGTAATAGGCAATCCGGAGATTTTTGAAAATCATCTTCGCGCCAGCCTGCGTCTCAACTACAAAGGCATAGAACATCATAATCTGAGTATGGGCAGCGGCTATTACCACGGCCAGATCGACAAGGTCACCGAAGAGAAAAACTTTGGTATCAATCCGGATACATTGCTGCTGATTCTGCCCGGTGATTCACTAGTGGATGTCTCTGATACGCCGCTGGTATTTCTGACCGAAGACGAGCGCGAAAATCACTATCTGTATTTTCAGGATGTCTGGTTGATTGACAATGACTGGGAGCTAACTGCAGGTCTTCGCTACGATAATTATTCCGATTTTGGTTCCACCACCAATCCGCGTATCGCACTGGTCTGGTCGACCAGCTATAAGTTAACCACCAAGTTCCTCTACGGCGAGGCGTTTCGTGCGCCATCTTTTGCCCAGACAAGGGCGATTAATAATCCATTGATTCTGGGTAATATCGATCTTAAGCCGGAAGAGATTAAGAGTTATGAGGTTGCATTCGATTACCGTCCGAACTATCAATTAACCTTAAATACCAATTTTTTCTATTATGATTGGACGGATATTATTCAGTTTATACCGGATATGAGTGGCAGCACTCGAACGGCGCAAAATGCCGGAGAGCAGACTGGTTATGGCATGGAGTTTGAGGTCAATTGGTCGGCGACAGATAATTTAACTATCAGCAGTAACTTTTCCATTCAGAAATCTACTGATGAAACCCTTGATGTAGCAGCCTCCAAATCACCGGAAAAGCAGTTCTATCTGCGCGGGGACTGGACATTGCCCAGTGATTGGCGGGTGGATATGCAGGCTAACTGGGTGATGGACCGAAATCGCATGATAGGAGATTCACGTCCACAGATTGATGATTATCTTATTGTCGACGTATCAGTTCGTAAGATTTTAACAAAGTCATTTGAGGTGGGGTTTACGATTAATAATGCTTTTGATGAGGATGCTCGAGAGCCGAGCCCCAACTCCGCCCCAGTGCCTTTTATACCCAATGATCTACCCTTATCAGGTAGAACAGTATTAGGTGAAATCCGCTATAGCTTTTAAACGCCGGTTAGACTGAGGGTGAAAGTGAGGGGTTCAATGTCAGCTTTGGTCTAGATGACTGGCTGACTTTTTTACGGCAGTACAGGGAGTAGTGCTATAAAGATCAAACAGATGGTTTCTGTATTTTGGCTGGCTCTGGCCGGTCTATTCTCCACAGTAGTTGTCCCACTGGCTGGCGCTGAAACTGTTGCTGAAGAAGCTATTGATCTGGTGATTATTTATCCAGAGGTACGCGAGCCCTTTGCCAGAGTTTTTGAAGAGGTTGTTCGAGGGGCAGAGCAGGGCTATCAGCAAAAAGTCAGGCGAGTCTCTATGGCGAATAATCAATCGCCTGTCGATTTTGTCCATGTGCTAGATCAGAACTCTCCGGTGCTGGTTCTCGGCAACCGACTGGCACGGCAGGTCACCAAGCACAATGCTGAAAGCCCTTTGATTGTTGGCGCGGTAAACAGCGAATACAGCAATGTATTTGGAATTACGCTTATTCCTGATGTCGAGATTATCGCCACTAAACTGCCGGTGCTGTTACCGGGAGTCAAGACTGTGCATATAGTCACCAATTCTGAAAACACCCTGTTTGATTTTGATCGTGCCGCCTCTGTGCTGTTGCAGCAGGGTATAGAGCTCACTATTCATCAGGCTGAGGATATAAGAGTTGCTGCTGGGGTTTACCGGGACCTGATGCCGACACTGGGTGAACAGGACGCTGTGTGGATTCTTCCCAAAGGTTCCTTTGTGAATAATGCAGTGCTGGCAATTTTGCTTCAGGAGTCATGGGAAAAACACTTTGTGGTTTTCTCCTCAAATCCTATCCATGTTAAACGCGGGGCACTATTTTCAATATACCCAAACAATTACAAAATGGGTTTAAGCCTCGGTCGCCTGGCTCAGGATATAGTGCAGGGCAATTCACCCCAACGTCAGATGCAGGCGCTGGAGGATGTGTTTGTTACTGTGAATGAGCGCACCAGTAATCATCTGGGCATTAACCTTACCGATGATATGCGCAGGCATATTGATTTGATTCTTCCGGCTCGCTAACCATGAAAATAAACACGAGAAAAGGCTGGTTCGATAAGTTGAGATTTAAAACTCAGCTGACACTGGTTTTTGTTGTCGGAATTCTGTTGGTGGCGACTCTCACTTCGGTGATCGTGAGCAAGATATCCAGTGGCATTATTGAAGATCATCAGGTTCTTCAAGGAATGCAGGTAACCGAGTCACTGGCTCGCCAAAGTGAGGTAGCACTGCTCTACCAGAGCCCTGAAAGTGCTGAGGATATTGGTAAAAATGCGATTAATTTTCCCGGTGTAAAGGGAATTATTATTGAGACGGAAAAGTCAGACCTGCTATTTAATATAGGTGTTACCTCGCTTGATTCGTTGAACCTGGATTCTCCGCGATCGGCTCTTGATAGATCCGGCGAATTGAGCCTGGCTGAAGAGAATGAAAATCTTTGGAAGTTTACCTCACCGGTCTTTGTCAGCGGTGATGACGGTGATCTTGAGATGCAGGCTGTAGAGAGTTTAGTCAAAGAGAAAATTTTACTCGGTTATATTACCGTTTTCGTCGGCAAAGATACCCTGAGGCTGATGCAGCAGAGCACCCTGAGAATTAACCTGCTGGTTTCCTTTGCCGGGGCGATGATTTTGCTTTTGGTTCTGTTGTATTTTTCCCGCCGTCTGACACGTCCAATTGAGCGTCTGTCGGCGGTGATGAAGAGGGCGCGGGATGGTAAAAAGAAAACCATCAGAGCCCGGGTCAATGGCCCGGTCGATATTACCGAGATGCAGGATTCTTTTAATAGCATGATGCAGGTACTCGAAGATCGTCAGGGTGAATTGGAGCGGGTGATGAATTCGGCACTGGAATCTGCGCGTGTAAAGGGTGAATTTGCCGCCAATGTAACCCACGAATTGCGGACACCGATGAATGCTGTTCTGGGAATGCTCGATCTGCTGTTGACCATGGGACTGAGTTACAAGCAGAAGGAGTATGTAGAGACAGCCAAGACATCCGGCGAGAGTTTGCTCAGCCTTATTGATGAGATACTGGATTTCTCCGAAGGAGATGCCGGTAAGATCAGCATCAACAATCACGACTACCTGCTCAATGAAAGTCTCGATGATATTGTTGGTTTACTGTCCAGTACGGCACTGAAAAAGCAGATAGATATTGGCTATATCGTCGATGAAAATGTGCCTCAGGCACTGCATTCAGACAGCGTGCGAATCCGTCAGGTACTGATTAATCTGGCGGGTAATGGCGTCAAATTTACTGAGACTGGAGAGGTCTCAATTCATGTCAGCGTCGATCGCGATATTGCCGATGCAGATAAAACTGAGGACCTTACCCAGCTTAAATTTGTGGTTAAAGATACCGGTATAGGTGTCTCCCTGGAAGATCAGTCGCGGGTCTTTGATGCCTTTACTCAGGTTGATTCCTCGACCACCAAAGAGTATCAGGGCACCGGCTTGGGCCTTGCTATAAGCACCCAGATTATCGAGATGATGGGCGGCGATATCTTTGTCTCCAGTGAGGTGGGTGTCGGCAGCGAGTTTGGTTTTACCCTGCCGATACAGACCCGTCAGCCACCAGAACAGCCCCCACTACATGAGGAGCTGGATGGCATCAATGCGCTGTTTGTCAGTGACAGTGAAATACTCAATGCAGTTGCCAGTCAAAAGCTCAGCGCCCTGGGTGTTGGTGTTATGTTTGCCAGCTGCGGCTCTGAGGCGCTAAAACTTATTCGCGAGAGCACCCCTGCAGAGCGTTTCGATATTTTGTTTGTGGATCAGGATATCAGTGATATCAAGATCAATGATTTTATCGGCTTTGTTAAAAAGGAAGAGAATTTTGGTAAGCGTCTGGCAGTAATGTTAAGCAACCCCTGGGCGGTTGATCCCCAGATTCGCGATCTTTCGCTGCCGCGCCTGAACAAACCGCTGCGCTCCAGCTCCTTTGCCGATCTGCTGATTAAATATTTTGTGACCGAAAATCTCAGCGAGTCGGATGAATATCAGCTGTTAAAAGAGCCGCAGGGTGAAGGCTGCAGGGTATTAATTGTCGATGATAATCGCGCCAACCAACAGGTCGCTATGGCCATGTTGGAAAAGCTTAACTGCCGGGCCAGTGTCGCGGAAAATGGTCAAAAAGCCTTGGAGCGAGTGAGTCGCGAGCACTATGACCTGATATTGATGGATTGCAATATGCCGGTAATGAACGGCTATGACGCGACAGGAAAAATACGTGATCTCGAAGGCGATAAAGCCGGAACCCTGCCAATTATTGCGATGACCGCAAATAATAGTGAGGCTGAGGAGGAGCACTGTAAAGATGTGGGTATGAATGACTTCTTACCCAAGCCCCTAAGTCTGAGTGGCTTGAGCGACAAGCTCGAGCAGTGGGTAGGTAGTCAGTTTAAACAGGCGCAGCAGTCCGAGTCCGAACCGCAGTCCTCAGCAACTGAGGTAAAGCAACCTGAAGCGGCCTACAGATCCCTGAGCTATGACGTTAAAGTGATCGAAGCACTGCGTGAGGCAGTGGGTGAAGTTGTGTCTTCGATGATTTCAGCCTTTGTCGAAGATACTCCGGTCTACCTTGAAAAATTAAGAGCGGCTGCCATAGAAAACAATGCTCGACATGTTCGCGAAATGGCCCATACCATCAAGGGCAGTGCGGCTAATTTTGGTGCCCAAAAACTGGTTGA
>Ga0206125_10004723_pt1 | contig 11869 bp, 11 predicted proteins | sample Helgoland_Spring_4_FD_148598 | JGI IMG/M metagenome (GOLD analysis project Ga0206125, IMG submission 148598) | Pelagic subsurface seawater microbial communities from Kabeltonne, Helgoland, North Sea - Helgoland_Spring_Bloom_20160331_1 | ecosystem: Environmental > Aquatic > Marine > Epipelagic ...
CAGTATCTTATCTAATGTATTTTTTAATTGCTGTAGCTGGCTATATTGGATATTCGTTTTTGAGAAAAAATAAAAAGAAGGTGTCATAATGGCCCTATTTATTCCTACATACTTCTCTCCAATATCACAATACCATGCACTATTAAATTCTAATTCTATTACTTTTGAAGTAGAAGACAACTATCAAAAACAAACCTACAGGAATAGATGTTATATTTACGGTACAAATGGAAAACAATTGTTAAATATTCCTGTTTCCATTCCTAAATCTAGTAAAAAAACAAAATCTAAAGATATTCTAGTTGAAAATGCTAATTGGCAAAAACAACATTATAAATCATTAGAAGCTGCCTACAATCACTCTCCTTTTTTTGAATTTTATAAAGACGATCTTCAAAAAATATTTTCTAAAAAGTATACTTATTTATTGGATGTAAATTTAGATTCTTTTACTTTTATTATGGAGGCATTGGAATTGTCTAAAGAATATACATTATCAAAAGTATATGAAGAAACTAAATTAAATGACTTCAGAAATCTTGCCGATTCAAAAAAGAAAGTTGAAATTTCTTTTCTACCCTACATACAAATGTTTGATCAAAAATTTGGCTTTCTAAAAAACCTATCTATCCTAGACTTACTCTTTATGGAGGGTCCAAATTCTATTAATTTTCTTAAAAAATAATTAAATAGTTTTTTTTTACAACTAAAATTAAGTTATTTCATAATTTTAGTTAAATTTAAAAAATTAACATTATTTTTGAAAAAAACCACCTAAAATGAATAATTTGATAGATATTTTACATCACTACTATCCTATCTCAGATGAATCAGCTACTAAATTTTCTGAAATTCTCATAAAAAAAAAATATAAAAACAAAACTGAGTTAAGTAACAATGACAAGTTTTATATTTTAATAGATGGATTTGTACGATCCTATACTATTCACGATAATGGGAGTATAAGAATTGGAACTTTTTTATCTAAATCTTCAATTTTCACATCAATTAAACCTCTTTCCATTTTGAGTAATTGTGCCATACAAGAAGTAAAATTTGATTGCTTAAGTGATGTAATTTTGTATGAAGGAAGTTTTTCAAAATTCATAAAACTAACTAAAAAATACCATGATTTAAGTTTGCTTTACAATAAAATATTAGAAGCTGGTATAAGATTAGTTATTGAAAAAGCCCATGTACTTATTCATTTAGACGGCATGGGTAGGTATTTGCATCTAAAGAATCAATATCCAAACATTGAAAATTTAATTAAATTAAACGACATAGCCTCTTACATGAATGTAACACCTATACAATTAAGTAGAATTAGAAAAAAAATACATAGTTCTGAAAAAAACTAAACATATGTTAATTTTAATTATTATGTTACTTTGTATCTTTGATAAAAATTCTACCCTCTAGTATTTTTTTTAATAAAAAAGGTTAATTAATTTTAACCTTTTTTTTTAATTTTGTGTTTATGATTTCCTTCACTACATTCTAACTTTATTTCTACCCCTTAAACTGAATAAAAGTTATCTCATGAAAGATATTTTAGAATTATACATCCAAACAAAATCATCAAGAAAGTTATTAGCCGATATATTAGAAGAAGTTGATTATAAGAAAGGGGAGAAACTAGTTTCTTTAAAAGAACAATCCTTTGATATTTTTTTTATAAAAAAAGGCATTACAAGATCTTATTATACAGACTCAAAAGGAAAACCCCATACTCGTTTTTTGTTTACTGCACCTCAAGCTATGGCTCCCTTAGCTTCTTTGATTTTAAACAACCCTTCAACAATGATTCACGAGGCTTTAACAGATTGTATTGTTTTGAAAGGCGATTATAGAAAATTTAAAAAGTTAGCCTCTACAAATTTAGAAATATCAAATTTATATAGTTCACTTCTTGAAAATGCATTTATTTTGATGGATGAAAGAAATCGTGAGTTAACCTCTTTAGATGCTAAACAATTATATTTAAAATTACAAAAAGAAAAATCTCAAATTTTAAAATCTGTACCATTAAACCAAATTGCTTCTTATTTAAATATTACCCCAGTTCAGCTAAGCCGAATTAGAAAAGAGTTGAATAAAAAATAGCTTAACAATAATATATGTCTTTTAAATTCATTGTTCACTATGGTTTTCATTTTTTAGTTCCACTAGCAATTTCAATACTGTTTTATAAAAAAAGCTGGAAGTTAGTATATTTACTATTTATTGGAACAATGCTTCTAGATTTAGATCATTTATTAGCAAATCCAATTTTTGACTCTAGCAGGTGTAGCATCAATTTTCATCCCTTACATACATTCTATGCCATTGGAGTATATACTACTATGCTTATCCCTAAAAAAATTAGAGTTTTGGGAATTGGGTTACTTTTGCATATGTTTACTGACTATTTAGACTGTATTTTATAAATCAATTGATTTATTAAAGAAGTAATCTGCGGAGAAAGATTTAATTTAAAAATTATAAAAATATAGGAAATTGAAATAATACTACTTTTAAGAAGTATATTAATAATGGGAAAAAACTTAAAATCCCAAAAATGAAAAACAAAATAATATAGAATGATAAGTGAAAAAGAAACAAATGTTTTGTTATTGAATGGCACTACATTAAATTTCTTTTTTACATACCAAATTTTGATCGTATTAAATATTAGTATAACTATCAAAGTAGACAATGCTGCTCCATTCATTCCAAAAACTTCTATAAAATAAATATTTAAATATGTAACAGAAAAAGCCATTCCTAAGCTATAGGGTAATAATATTTTATAATATTTAGAATTAGAAATAATAGCACCATTATTACCAAGAAACATATTGTATAATTTAGCTATAGAAATCATTAGGACCACTAAAATACCTTGAGAATACTCTGGTCTGTTGATAAGCAAATATAATTGATCTAGATTGCTATTTATTAAAATAAAGAATAAGCCACAAACAGTTAGTAAGTTTATCGAAGATCTCTTATACAAAGACTTTATTTCATCATTATTTGATTCATTAATAGCTTTGGAGGTTAACGGAGATACAATCTGAAGCATAGCTCTTCCAGGAGCCTCTATAACAGATGCAATAAATACACCCACAGAATAATAAGCTGTAAATTCTAATGCCTCTTTTGCAGGTAACATTACTTTATCTATATCTAATAAAATTGCTCCTGCTGAGCCTGCTAAAATTATAAATCCAGAATAATTTATGACCTCTTTCATGTTTTCTGGAAAATGAAAAGAAAATTTAGGCATATAAAGTTTAAATGCATAAAACTGCATAATAAACATTCTTAAAAAATAAGAAGCCGTAAGAAAAAGGATAAACTGGTGTTGATTAATAAGCTCAAGCCATACCAAAATGAGTAAAATCATAATCATTACTCTACTAAATAATTCTTTAATGGCATTTCCAAAAATAGATTTTAATTGAACTTTAGACCATGAATAAAAAACCTCAAAATAAGCTGTTGTAATAGCTATTAGATAGATGATATAGGTATAATCTTGAATTAAGGAGTTTTCTAAGGATAAAAGTCGAGTTATTTTTTCATAAAAAAGAACTCCAAAAAAACCAATAGGAATAGCAATAAACAAGGGTAAAATAATTGCCATGCTTAGAAATCTATCTCTTTCTACTTTTGTCTCATAGGAAGAAAAAAACTTCACTATTGTATATTGAACTCCAAAAGCGGTTAAAGGCATTAAAACATTGGCAGATGATAGCAAAAAAACTACCAATCCGTAATTTTCGGGGGTTAAAAAATTAGTGTAAAGAAATAATGTGTTTATACCTCCAATAGAAAAAGCTATTAAAATAATAATAGTATTGTAGGATGATTGTTTTAGGATAACGCCCACTTAGGAATGTATTAATTGACTGATTGATTGATAGATTTTCTCTCCAACATTAGTTCCATATAAATCAATTGAAAAATCATTTATTGAATCTTTATAGATATCAAACGTTTGTAAAATCATTTTGGTATTACTGCCTACAACTTTTGCAAATCCGTTAGATACCAATTCTATCCATTCTGTTTCATCTCTTACTACAATACATTGTTTTTTATTAAAAAAGGCTTCTTTTTGTAATCCTCCACTGTCTGTGATCACCATAGAACAGTTTTTTAATAATTCTAACATATCATAATAACCTACAGGTTCTATCATTTGTATTTTAGGATGTATTGATAATGTATTTAATACCTCTTTTGTTCTAGGATGTATTGGTAAAACTACAGGGTGAGTTTTATGAATTTCTTCTAATCCAATAAAAATTGATCTTAACTTTTCTTCATCGTCAGTATTTTCTTGACGATGAATAGTCGCTAAAACAAATTTATTTTTTTGTAATTTTTCTTCACTAATAATAGATGATTTTTTTTCTGAAAACTGACTGTAATAACTAACAGCATCTTTCATTATATCACCATGCTTCTCAATTAAAATTGGCAGATTATCAAAACCTTCTTTTTTTAGATTATCTATGGCAATTTCTGTTGGGCAACTTAATAAATCAGAAACTCTATCAGTTACTATTCTATTAATTTCTTCCGGCATTTTCATATTAAAAGAACGCAAACCTGCTTCTATGTGAACAACTCTAATATTCATTTTTTTGGCTGCTAATGCTCCAGCAATAGTAGAGTTTGTATCACCGTAAACAATCAGTGCATCTGGTTGTTCAATTTGTAATACTTTTTCAATCTCTTCAATCATTTTACCGGTCATAGCACCATGACTCATACTATTAATATCTAAATTATACTTTGGTTTAGGAATCATCATTTCCTCGAAAAACACTTCACTCATATTGGCATCAAAATGCTGACCTGTATGCACAATTACTTCCTCAATAGCTTTGTGTTTATTAATAATCCTACTCAATACAGCTGCTTTCACAAACTGTGGTCTTGCTCCTAATACGGTGACAATTTTTTTCATTTCTATAAACTTTGACAATAATATATTAGCCTATACTATTAACTTTTATCTACTTAAAATACTACCTTTTTTATTACTTCTGCTAATTGACTTGTTATATTTTTTCTGTGAAATTGTTCTATGTTAATAGATTTTCACAACTAATTTCTCTTCTTTAAAATCTTTATATAATTTTAAAATAGTAGCTTTCAACTCATTTTTATTATTAAATCCAATAATATTACCAGAATTTGTTTTCTTAAGAATAGCTGCTGCGTCTCCATCCTCTGGACCTATACATAAGATAGGTCTTTTGGCTTGTAAGTATTCAAAAATTTTGCCAGTAATAATTCCTTTTGCACTTGGCACTTGATTAATACTTAACAACAATATTTGAGAAGATGCTTGATATTTACGAACCTCTTCATGCTCTAAATAGGGTATTATTACAATATTTTTAGGGTTAAATACTTCAATATCTTGAATAACAGTTTCATCAATTTCACCAATCAATTTAATTCTTAAATCGTTTTTAAAATCAATATTTTGATTACTAATCTCATGTAATACCTCCCATAAAATTACAGGGTTTCTGTCAGCATTCATTAAACCAACATGTGTTATAGAAAAATTAGAGTCTAATTCTTTAGTAAATGAATTTTCATATGAATCAAAACCATTTGTTAATATCTCAATATTGTGATTATGTTTGTAGAACTTTTTTCTCATAGTTTCGCCAACTACAATAACCATGTCTGATTTTTCTAAAACTTCTTGTTCTAATTGAAAGTGCTTTTTCTTAGCTTTTTTGGTTAATGGTAACTGTTTGAAATAGTCAATTTCTGTCCAAGGGTCTCTAAAATCTGAAATCCATTTGACTTCAAATTTCTCTTTTAGTGCTAATCCTATGTTATGCATACTATGTGGCGGACCAGTACTAATTATAGCATCTATTTTGTTGTTTTTTAAGTAATTACTTAAAAATTTAATTGAGGGTTTTACCCAAAACTTTCTAGCATCTGGAATAAAATAATTAGCTCTAATATATTGAACTATTTTACCAAAGAACGTAGGATTTGAATTTAAAAAACCAGCACTTTCTTTCTTTTTTTTATTTCCAAAAAAAGAAAGAATAGAATTTGGTTCAAAAATAGGTTGCTTTAAGATTTCTAAATCTTTTGGTATTTCACTTTCTAAACTCTTGTCTAGAATTGGATAAGATGGGTTATCTACAGTATAAACAATGGGTTCTATATTAAAATCTCTAAGATACTTCACAAACTTTAACCATCGTTGAACACCGGAACCTCCAGCTGGAGGCCAATAATAAGTAATGATTAATACTTTCTTTTTAGAGCTCATTGTATAATTTAACCAAAGCCTGAGAGGTAACCTCCCAAGAAAATTCATTTTCTATAAATTGCTTCCCTTTCTTGCCTAATTCTTCTGCTTTCTCTTTGTTTTGATATAATTCTAACACTTTAGAGGAAAAGTCATCTTTGTTTTTTTCTTGATGAACTAATCCACTATGAACGCGTTCTACTATTTCTTTTTGTGCAATTGCATTACTTACTAAGATGGGCTTACCAAAACTCATGTATTGAAAAATTTTATTTGCATACGCTACATCGTGTTGAATACTTCTGTAGAGAGGTGATATACGACGGAAATAAAGAAACGTCTTGCCAACCTTCAAAATCTATAAAAGATTCTAAATTTAATTTTTTTGTTTCTTCTTTTAAAATTGAATCTGTTGTATTTTGACCCACAATAACCAATTTAAAATTTGCTATCTTTTTAGAAAGTAATTCGGTAGCTCTTATAGCAGTTTGCAGTCCTCTTCTTATGTTGGTGTCTCCTAGATATAGGACGACGAATTTATTGGAATACTTTTCTTTTATTATGTCAGAGTATATAGCATCTTTATAAAAAGACTGCCTAACAGTATTTGGCACCACCACCATTTTTTTTGTTTCAATATTATTTTTTTTGTTAATTTTTTCTGCAAAATTTGGAGAAACTGTTATGATTTTATCGGCCTTCAAAATGAATTCATTTTCTTTTTTCCTCCATTTATTTGGAGAAATAATATACTTACCAGGAAATTTATTGAGATGAGGATAAAACTTCATGTTTTCTGGTATGTTATCATGAAGATCTAAAACTGTTTTTAATTGGTGTTTTTTATTTGCTTCAAAGACAGCTTCTGCAATTCTAATATCATGAATATGAAGAAAATTAATATCATTATTTTTTATAAAATGATTGATTTTTGGTTTCATAATCATTTTATAAAATGGAAGGTCATATGAAAGAGCAGAAAGTTTATAGGTTAGTTTACTATACTTATATCGTCTTACTTTAATACCGTTAACAAGTTCATTTGTTTTTTGATTACCATTATGCAAACAAAATAAAAAAACCTCATACCCAGAATTAACAAGAGTAATTGCCTCATTTTCCACCCTTGGATCAGGAGGAAAAACATCATCCAAGATCATTCCAATTCTCATAAAAAAGTTAGCTTATGGTTAAGTAATAAAATTTCTGACTATGACAGCTAATAAATAGTAATTTAGAATTCAAATGTATGGAATAAGATAAATAATCCATCTTTCTTGTTAAAAAAAAAAAACTTATTATTCTTGTAAAAAATTATAGCATCAAGAATACTTTAAAGTTAATATTATTATTTTTCACAATTTTCGCAAATAGTCAAGAGATTGATTTGTATAAAGATGATATAGAAAAGATAAAGTATTACTCATATCTTAATATAGACAGTCTTTTTCATTATTCTAGAAAATTGGAGAAATCTGAAAACCGGTGTGTAAGTAATACTGGAAAAAATAATATTTCCTCTGCATATTATAAATCTGGAAACTTTAAAAAATCTGAAGAAATTGCTTTAAGTGTATTATCAAATATTAAAGAACTAAATTCTACATGTAATGTTGATAATAAACTTCATGCATTATCACGAATGTTTTGGATTAAAAATAATCAAAGAAAGTTTGATGAAGCTTTTGATTATTTAAATCAAAAAACACAACTACTAAGTAATTATTCAGAAAAAAATAAAAAATATATTCGAACGATAATTTTTAATGAAACAAGTCTAGCAATATTAAAAAATAATCTTGGATTTCATAAAGAAGCAATTAATATACTAAAAAAGGTCATAGAAAAATACACATTGCTAGATGACCAATATGGGAATGTTTATGACTATAACTTAGTAGTTAACAAAGCTAGTTCATATAACGTTTTAGGTGAATCTTTTTTTGCATTAAACGCAAATAGTAACAATGATAAATATTTAGACTCTACTCTTTTTTACTATAAAAAAGCATTTGACGAAACAGAAAAGTTTATTCCAAAACATGAAAATTCTTTAAGCTTTTATCATTTAAGAGTAGCTACTGTCTTAATTAAAAGGAAACAATATAAGAGGGCTCTTAGTCTTGTTAATACTTTTGAACTAGCAAATAAATCTCAAGATTATTATTTTTTAAAATCTCTAATATTTAAAAATTTGAAAAGGAGTGATTCTTCCCTTTTTTATTCCTACAAATTTTTAAATGTTAACAAAACCAATCCAAATACTGAAAAAAATAAAATTGCAATATTTAATATACTTGCAAATTTATACAATGAGAATAATGAAATTGATAGTGCATTTAAATATTCTAGATTAGCGCTTGAAAAATTAGAAAAACTAAACGATAGTAAAACGGAGGCAAATAAAACGCATTTTTTATATGATTTTGATCAAATACAAAAAATAAATGATTCAATCTTAACTAATGAAGTTAAGAAGAAAAATAAACTAATTATTTTATTTTTAATTTTTGTTTTTTTATTTGTTGTTATTGGGTATTATTTTTTTAACAAAGAAAAAAAGAAAACCATCGTTTTTAATAAACCACAAAAGAAAGATTATTCTATTAATCTAGAATTAGAACAAACGGTACTGTTAGAGCTTGAAAAGTTCGAAAAATCAAAAAATTATCTTGACAGCACATTTAATATTAACAAATTGGCTAAACAGCTAAATACAAACACATCATATCTTTCATCGATTGTTAATGAAAAAAAAGGGAAAACTTTCAAGCAATATATTACTGAGTTAAGAATAAACTATTTGATAACTATAATTCAGAAAGATTCAAAATACAAAAAATATACTATACAAGCTTTAGGGGAAGAGATTGGATACACCAATGCCTCTTCCTTTTCAAGATCTTTTAAAAAATTTACAGGACTAACCCCTACAAATTATCTTAATTCTTTAAAATAGATTATAAAAAATACTTCGAGCTTTACAGCTCGAAGTATAATAAATCTACCCCCTAAAATAAGATTTATTTTGTAGAAAGTATAAACTAACTACGTTACAAATGTATGCTTTCTTGAAAGATAAGCCTAATTGATGTTAGTGCTATTTACAAACAGCACAGCTTTATTCTATTAAATTTAAATCTATTTAAAGAATTACTTCTTCTTATAATAAAAAAACCAACTTACAGGAATTAACAGCATAAGAGCATATGAAATAAGGGAAATTGTATTCCCTGTTTTTATAACAGATGGTTCAAATTTAAATTTTATGATGTGTTCTCCTTTAGGAATCTCCAATCCTCTCAAAATGTAATTAACATTTGTGTAGGGTTGTAATTCTCCATCTATATATGATTTCCATCCGTCTTTGTAGTAGATTTCTGAAAAAACAGAAAATTCATCAAACTTAGAGGATGTTTCATATGTTAAGGAATTTAAAGAGTATTCAGTTAGTCTAATATAAGCAAGAGAATCTACCTCTGATGATAGGGTGATTTTTTTATGAATATTATTTTCATTCACCACAACAGTACTTTTGGTTAGTGTACTATCTAATGCTCTAATTTCTTGGTCTGCTGTTTGAACATATTTAATATTTTTCACAAACCAAGCGTTCCCATTTGCATCAGGATTTTGCTGAGCTTCTTCTTCTCCATCATCTCCTAGAATAATAAAATACTTTACGTTTAACATATTGTAAACTTGCATATTTTGTTTTGATAATTGAAATTCAATTAGGTCTTGATATCTTCCCAATTTAGCAGCATGATAACCTCCTATAGATTTATGAAAATAAGAAGTTCTACCATCTTGAAATGGATCCGTAGAAAAGTTTGCTACTCTGTAATGACTTTTATCTTTTAGTATTTGAAGATCTGCGGCAGAGGCTTTAAAAGGTTTATCAATAGCTCTAGCTTCTTTAAAATCGTCGTCATTTACATATCTTAGATTTACCTGAACTAAATCAAAAAGAATTAAAACTGCAAATGCTATGATAGATGTTGTGTATTTAAGTTGTTGTTTTAAAAATAACCATAGAACTACAAATCCTACTACTATTAAAACAATAGACCTAAAACTATCTGTATACAACATAGACAATCTATCTGCCTTTACAGCATCTAATAATCCCTCGTACTCAGAATAGTTTGCATCTCTTATTCCTTCAAAGGTTGAAAATGAGAGTGCGTATAGTAATCCAATAATAATTAATCCAACACTACTATACAATGCTTTTTTTAGAGCAATTTGTTTTTGTTCTTTATCAGTTTTTGAAAAGAAAAATTCTTTTACTGCCAAAAACCCAAGCAAGGGGATGCATAATTCTGCAATTACTTGAAATGATGAAACAGCTCTAAATTTATTATATAATGGAATATAATCAATAAAAAAGTCAGTCAAAAACTGAAAATTCTTACCCCAACTCATTAAGATTGCAAAAACTGAAGAAGTTACCAACCAATATTTATACTTGCCTTTAAGTATAAAAACACCTAGAAAAAAAAGAAATAACATCACTGCTCCAATATAGGCAGGAGCCTCAACTATTAATTGATCTCCCCAGTAAGTGTATACTTGTTTTGTAAAACCATCAGCTTGTTTAGAACCGGCTATAGATGATACATATTGATACGTATTAGATGTTTTATCTAAGCTTTCTACTGTACCACCTCCCATATATCTGGGCACAAATAAATTAAATGTCTCAGCTTTGCCATAACTAAATTGTGTAATGTATTCTTTTGAGAGGCCAGTTGTAACCTCTTTTTTGGTGCCATCTGGGTTTATCGTTAAAGCAGTTTTACCTCGAGTACTAACATCTGCATATTCTTTTGTGGCTAAAAGTCTTGAAGAATTTACACCAACAGCCAACAGCATAGCAACTATAATGATAGATGATTGAGTAATAAACTGTTTAATTTTATTTTTTTGAATAGCATCTATCAATTCAACTACACCTAAAATTAGAATGGCAAATAATAAGTAGTATGTTATCTGAGGATGATTTGCTTTAATTTCTAAAGCAGTAGCAATACCAGTTACTATAAAGCCAAGGAGATATCTTTTTTTGAAAATAAATATAATACCCGCTAAAACCAATGGCATGTAGGCAATAGCATGTGCTTTTGAATTGTGTCCTGCACCAAAAATAATTATAAGGTATGTAGAAAAACCAAATGCTAAAGAACCTACTATAGCTATTTTCCAATCTGTCTTGAAAGCAAGTAATAAAATATAAAAACTTAAAAAATAGAGAAATAAATAATCTGCTGGTCTAGGTAGAAAACGTATGAAACGGTCTAAACTAGTAATATAATCATTAGAAAAATAAGTTCCTATTGAATAAGTAGGCATTCCACTAAAAGCACTTTCAGCCCAATAGGGTTCTTCACCTGTTGCTTTTCTAAAGTCATTAACTTCTTTAGCCATTCCAATATGTTGCGTAATATCAGATTGTGAGATTTTCTTTCCCTTTAATACAGGATTAAAGTAGATTAAAGCAACAACTGCAAACAATAATAATGAGACTATGTGAGGTATAATTTGTTTAAAATTCATATCAATCTATTTCTTCAAAATCTACGT
>Ga0206125_10004729_pt1 | contig 11861 bp, 13 predicted proteins | sample Helgoland_Spring_4_FD_148598 | JGI IMG/M metagenome (GOLD analysis project Ga0206125, IMG submission 148598) | Pelagic subsurface seawater microbial communities from Kabeltonne, Helgoland, North Sea - Helgoland_Spring_Bloom_20160331_1 | ecosystem: Environmental > Aquatic > Marine > Epipelagic ...
GCTCTTCCTCAAACCCGTGCTGTTGTCCGATGGGCACACCTACGAGGAGAAGGCGCTCAAGGCCTACCTGGGATCCACGACGGGGCACCCCAAGTCTCCGATGACCAAGGAGACGATGCGCTCGCCGAGCTTCGTCGACAACGTGGCGCTGCGCAACTCGCTCGCGCACGCGATCGATGCCGGCCTTCTCGAGGGCGAGCTCGTGGACGAGTACAAGGAGGGCCTCCAGCAGATGAAGAAGGACGCCAAGATCCTCGCCGTGCTCAGGGAGCGCGCCTCGCGCTCCGACGACGAGGCGATCAGGGACCTGGGCTATGCGCACTTTCACGGCAGCTACGGCCTCGACAAGAACCTGGTGGAGGCGCTCGAGATCTTTAGGCAGGCGGCGCGGCTGGGCAACCCGACCGCGATGGCCATGTTCGGCTTCATGCTCGTACAGGGCCAGGGCTGCTCGCCGCAGTTAGGGCAGGGCATAGCCTACGTGGGCATGGCCGCCGGCCAGGGCTCCGAGTACGCGTGCTCCATCATGGCTCACGCTTACCAGACGGGTACGCGGGGCTTCAAGGCGGACGCCGACGATGCCAAGCGCTGGTACCAGATGATGGGCTCAGTACAGCACCAGGACGCCGGCCCGGCCGCCCGCGAGTTGCGCGACAAGTATCTCGCCTCCGCCAATGTGGATGACGAGGAGGAGGACGACGGCGTGAGGCTCACCTCGCCCTCGTACTCGCCTACCTCGCCTACGTACTCGCCCACCTCGCCCTCGTACTCGCCCACCTCGCCTACGTACTTGCCCACCGCGCCCACGTACTCGCCCACCTCGCCAGACTAATCGCCCGACGACGGGGTTCTGCTAGCTGGGGTTTAGTGGGCGCCTGACTGCCGCACAGCGCGCAACCGGACCAGCGACGCTAGTGGTTGGGTATCGTGTTCCATGTTTCCGTGTTAACAATGAGTTTCTTACTTGAGCGTCTTTCCTTCCATCCCCTCCCCTCCCAAACACCCACAAGAAAAAAACGTCCATCCCACCAAGGACGCGCTGGAAGCACCTTAGGGTTCTTCCCACGACCCTCCACTTCTCGCCGTCCGGAAACCCAGCCACATGACGGTGGCGCAGAGACGACCCACTCGGCGTGCAAGCGCGAGAGCGGGCGTGCGTAACCGGCACCAAGCCGTCCCCAAGTGCGTGTCGCTGGCCATCGAGAACGTGCTCAAGCAGCTTAGGGCGGAGCGCCGTGAGTCCGAACGCGAGCGCATCAATGAGGCGGCTGCACACCGGATCGAGCGTGCGGAGGATCTGATCGTGGCGCGCAAGGCAAGGAAGCTGGAGCGCGACGACAAGGCCATAAACGCACTCATCGAGCAGGGCCGATGTGCCGTGAGCCTCAAGTTGCAGCCACCGGAGCCGGAGGAGGGAGTGCTCGCGTGGCTCGAGAACCGCTGGAACCGGCTGCACCCGCTGCGCTTTACGCGCCATGAGCCGGGCATGGCCCTCGTGCGGCACATGGGGCCGCGTTGGGTAGACCCCATGGAGGAGATGCGCAAGCCGCCGCCCGTGCTGTTGCGGAAGGTCTATGCGCCGCCGCGGCCTCCCGTGTACACGGTGCCGGACGACGTGCCGATCGCCCCGCGCGAGAGCGAGGAGATTAAATGGGTGCCGCCGCCGCTACCGGCCAACGAGGTTCACCGAGACCTGAACTTTGTCGACGTTGCGGCCGCGCACGTCGCCAAGGTGGCCGAGGCCGAATGGTTGTACGAGACGCGGATGGAGCGCTCGCGGCGGCAGAAGGCGCACGGCTGCAAGAGCCTGCTCGGCATGAGCGACGCCGTCTTCTACAAGCACCTGCGAGACAACGTGGTCGAGCCCAGGGAGGCGTACGAGGAGGTGCACCGGCGCAAGATGTGCATCAGCAAGGGCGAGAGCGCCACGTACGGCCCGCCCGAGGGCATTCACCCCATGTTCGGCCTGATGGACGAGGAGGAGGAGGCGGCGCCGGCGCCGCCTCCCTCACCCTTTCGGGACACGGAGGTCTACGCCGAGGCGATCCAAAACCCGTGGAAGGCCTACCTGGCAAGCAAGACGGAGCGCATGCTCTGCGAGGCCATGGCCACCAAGTGGGTGCGGGCGTGAACCCTTGTGTGCGTGTGAGTGCGTGTATTGTGTCCGTGAGCAAAGTATAAAAAAGAAAACTTCCAGTAGGTAGTTGCAGTGCACCCTTCCATCTTGAGCCGTCCGTGGAAAGCCACGCCGCCTTCCCACCACCGCTACCACCGATCGGTCACCCATGCACCCCATCGTCCGGAAACCCGCGCCAACCATGACCGATGACGATCGCGTGGTGCCACCACCCTGGTCCAAGGAGAACATCTGGGAGGCCGTTGGCGAGGGGTTCATCCACTCGGAGGACCTCACGCCGGACTTCAAGCTTAATCTCAAGAACTCGCTTTCCAAGACGACGCGGTTCGGCATGCAGGATCCGCCCACCTTTCCGCAGGGGTGCCGTCCCAAGTCCACGCCCAACCCCAACAAACCCAGCGGCGGCAAGGGCCTCAAGGAGCGGTCGCCGCTCGCCCCGCTGGTCGTGCGCGTCAAGGACGACTTCGACGACGTGATCCGGCGCACGATGGGCGTCGAAATCGCGGGGCAAGAGGGCGTGATCGCCGAGCAAGACCAGATCATCGCCGGCCAGGAGCTGGCGATCGAGACCATGAGCGCCAGGATTGCCTACCTCGAGAAGCACGTTGAGTTGCAGGGCAACGTCATCGGCAGCTTTTGTGCCCATTTTCAGCACAAGAACCCCAACGAGTTTTGAGAGTGCGGGAGTGCAAAAGATTCCGGAGCGGTGGGAATTTAATAAACACCAAACTTGCCACTTTTAGTGAACCGGGGCGAAACGGGTGGAAGAGGCCGACTGCCATGTCGGTCCGGACATTTTCCCTGTTTGAGCCCCCCAAACCTCGCGCTCCGGGTAGCATCTTCGGCACTGCCATCGCGGCGCCAAGCGGTGGGTTTTGGAAGCGGTTGGCGGTGTCCCCTCCGCGAACGCCGCCGACGGACGCGTGCAAGTACGCGCCGCTTCCGCCCGAGTTCCACCTCGAGGCGCCCGCGCCAACGCTGCCCACAGCTGACCAGGTCGATTCGGTGCTGCCCACGTGGCTGCACCGCTTCGACGACGCCGTTCTTGTGACCTTCCACCAGGCGCCCGGGGTGACGACGCTGCGCGCCTCGCCGCGGCTCGAGTGCACCAACATGGTGCACGTGACCAAGGTCTGCGCCGACAGCGCCGACTGGCGGCCGCTGGCGTGCGATGAGCCCGGAAAGGTCGGCCACCTGTTCACGCTCGCGCAGAAGGGTCGGCCGACTTGCAAGATCGAGGCGACGGTTGCGAGCGCCACCGACGAGATCGTCAAGCTGGTCCTCGTGCAGCCCGAGTACTCGCCCATCTCGGTCGCGGCCAAGTCGGTGCCCGAGAGCAGTCTGCTCATCTTTGAGAACGTGCGAGGGCACATTGAGAGTCTGCGGCACCTGAAGCACACGCTGCTCACGAGCAGCGAGACGGGCTACGTGCCGACGCGCGAGCTGGTGACGACGGGTGGATTTGGCGGGCTCGTGCTCACCACGGACTACAGCCCGGAGGCATTTGAAGCGCGCCGGCACTGGAAGCGGGTGCAGTTGTTGCTGACCGAGCTGTCGAGCGCGACGGCGGATTGCGTGGACGCCTTTAACCGTAGCGAACTGAAGCGGGTGGGTCAGTGTTTACCGGGTGTGGAGGAGTGGCGTAAAGAAGTGTAGATGGTGGACCAAAGTTTCCGGCCTTGCGACTTGTGCATATGGGCTGATCGGGCTCACGCGATGACATCCAAGGCGGCCGGGTTGCTCACGCTGCTGGGCGGCGGGATGTGGCTCGTGGACCCGCCCAAGCCGGTGGTGCACGTCAACGAGCACCACGGCCTCATGTCGGCATGGCCGAGCGAGGCCATCGCGGGCCGGGAACTGCCGCCCGAGTGCAGCTTTTGGAATTTGAGCGTGGTGTTCAGCTCGGAAATGTGTTCCCTGTTCGTGGTCAACCGTGCGGCGGCGGCGTACCAGCAGGCGGCGACGCGCGCGCTGCGCTGCGCCGCCGCCTTTGGCGTTGAGTGCGTGCTCTCGCCCGAGATCGGACTGGCGATGCCCGCGGCCTTTTTGCACGACTACGACTCGTCGTCGATGCGCATGCTCATCGCGCCGAGGCTGCTGCCGCAGGAGTCGGAGCAGACGCACGTGCGGGTTTCGCCGCCCGACACCGACGGCATCACGAGCACGCGCACGATGGTGCTCAACAAGACCGTCATGGCGGAGTACCTGGACGGCAAGACCAAGCAGCTGCACACCGAGGCGCTGTCGATGGACGCGGCTTTCTGCGTGCAGCTGCTGCGCGACGCGTTCGAGCCGTCGTGCTGGAACGGACTGGAATGATGCGCTAATAACCTTGCGACTTGTGCGCGATAGATGTGGCGTTGGGGCACGCAAACGTCCCAACGTATGGCACGCGTCTGCACACCCCGGCTGCCGACGGCGGCGCTCATGCCCTCCCCTCCAAGCTCGCCACTAGCCTGCCGGCCGTCGACGCCGCCATCGTCCGACGGATTCCTGCAGCTTTCGCTCAAGGGTGTCGTGCAAAAGTATGTGCGGCCCAACCACAGCTGGGGAGAGAGTTTTCCGGGAAAGCAGCCGTCGACGCAGCAGCTGTCGCTCTTTGAGGCCGGGGTGGTGAAAAAGGTCGTGAACCCAAAGGTGTCTACTAGTAGAAGAGCGTAAAGTCGTTTGTGTGTGGGCGTCGCTATCTCATTAAAAGTTTAAACGCGTGCCAGAATCCCAAAAGCATGGAGTTTAATCGCCAAACCAAAGTGGCGGCGCTCAACGCGATGAAGCAGCAAGAGCAGGACATGGAAAAGCGCATCACCAAGCTGGTGGCCAGCGGCGACCCGGACGACTACCCGCAGCAGCGGCGCGGGTGCGGCGGCGGCGGCTGCTTTCCGTGGTTTGGCCGAGGCCGCAGCCGCATTGCGCAGGACAGTGGGTTGGAGGTGGCGGTGTTTGGGCAGAGCGCGGCTACGGGCAGCGCGGCCAACGCCAACGCGAGGCTGGAGCAGGCGGCCGCGCAGATGGAGAACCACGCCGAGCAGTTGTACGCCAAGGCGGGGGCAAGCCGCGCCAAGGCGAAGGCGCTCATGGCGCAGGGCAAAAAGCCCGAGGCGATGGCGGCTCTGAAGCGCGTAAAACAACTCGAAAAGCAGGCGGAAGTCGCCACAAGCACGCATGCAGCCATTGAACAGCAAAAGGACATGCTTGAATCGTCGGCCCTGCAAAGGGAAGTCGCCACGGCGCTGTCGGCATCGATCGCCACAACAAAGAAGAAGACAAAGGGATTGCTGGAGAAGGCCGAGAACGCGGTGGACAGCAGCGCGGAGCTCAGGGACGCCGCGGAGGAGATCTCCGAGGTCATGGGCGGGCTGGCCACGAGCGACAACTACGACGAGGACGAGTTGCTCGAGGAGCTCGAGCTCATGGCGCGGGAGTCGCACGCGGAGGTGGTGGCCGCGGCCGAAGAAGCGCCCACTCCCACACCAGCGGCCAAGGCGCAGGCGCAGGTGGAGCCGCAGGCCATCGTGGTGGGCATCGATCCGGCGCTGTACCCCAAGGCGCCCGCCGCCCGACGAAGCAAGCGCGAGCAGAAGCAGAAGCTGCTTGCCGACGACTCGGCGGCGGCGGCCGTGGCCTGAGTAGGGGCACTTGTTTGTTTAGAGGGGACACCTATTTCAGACCCCAAAACTTTGGAATCCGCAATCCGTTCGGGGCGCATCTAACGTTGCGCATAAACTCCACAAGACTCGCACCAAGTGGGACGGCAAGAAGAGATGCCCACCCTACCCAACTTGTCGGCGCTCAGCCTCGAGGCGCACGATGCCGACGCCACCGGTGTAAGCGGCGACCAGTGCGACCCTACAAAGTCGCGCAAATCGAGCAGCCGATGCGTGCGCATGCGGCTGCACCCTAACGTGTTTGCCGCCGTGCGCAATCACCCAGAGTACGACCCAAAAAAGTACGATGCGGATTCAACCAGCATCTGCTTCTTGGCACCCACAACCGCAACGGATGGACGGTACACTCAGCGCAGCATCGAAGACGTGCTGTACGAGTCGCGGCCATGGAAAACCTTTTACAACCACTACTTGCGAGAGCATCCCACCAAGTCTCTACGGTGGGGCGACGGCCCCTTCTTCTCGTGGGAACACACGATCAAGATCAACCCGGGCTTCTACGGCGACGTCGGCTGGCAGATCCTGCCCGACAGCCTGCGCACCAAGAGTTGGTATACCCTGGTCGAGGGTTTGAAGATTATGCGGCAGGTGCCCAAACAAGAGCTGCATGGGCGCTATGAGCCCGGGCTGTTCTTAGAGCTCTGCATGGAGCCCGACTGGGCGCTTGCGGCGAACCCAACGGAAACGTTCCAGTTTATCAAGGCGCTCTGGTACTACAACGTCGACCACTTTCCCTACTGGATTACAAAGTATGCTGAGGAGAAAGAAGCGGCGAAGCGGCAGCGCACAAACCAGGCGGGCGCAAGCACGAGTGGCGCAAGCACGAGTGGCGCAAGCACGAGCGGCGCAAGCACGAGCGGTGGGTCTGGCGAATCAGCGCGTTCGCGCGGGAAGCTTACAAAACGACAGGCGGAGGACCGGTGGATGAACCGTGGTGCACAGGCACCCGCACCCGTTCCTCCAGAGGAGCCGCCGCTCAAGGTGTGGGCCGAACCGGTGCCCGCTCCCGCGCCCGCTCCCGCGCCCACGCAGCCAGAGCTGCCCCCCCAGTCGGATATCGACAAGTGGTTGAAAGAAATCGCCAACCTCGCGCCGCTCGCACCGGCCCCGGCGAGACCGGTCGCGCCAGCCGACCTGCGGGATGACAAGGCGATCATGGAGCAGTGGGCGAGGAACCAGAACAACCGCTATTCGATCGCACCGCTGCCCGACTTGCCAGAGTTGCCGGAACCGGGCAGCGAACTTGACGACGCTTTGAGAGCGGAGTTGGGCATAGACGAAGATTAGACAGGGTTGTCCCTTTCTTACAAAAAACCCCAAGATGAAACGCGACCCGGTACTCGCGCAGCTAGACGCGCTGATCAACGGCGCGACCACGCAAACGCCACCCCTTAAAACAACCCGCACTGAAGACGCACCCAAGGCGCCACCACTTCCGCCACCACCACCGCTCCTCGCGTCGCTCGTGCCACAAGACCCAGTGCTCTCGCAGCTCGACGCGCTGATCAACCCCGGCGCAGACGCCGCCACCGCGCCGCCACCCGTCCACTTTGCGACGCCCGTGGCCCTCGTGCTTCCGCCACTGCAACCACCACCGCTGCCCTCGCCGCCCGAACCGATCGCGCGTGGCCCGCCCGGAATCCTGAGCGAGTACGGCGGCATCAAGAGCTGGATGGCGCGCCTAAAGCGTGCCGATGCGCAGGAAACCGGAGAGGGTGTTGGTATGGAGGTAGATGCCGTCGCTGCTCCAGACTATCGCCCTGGGATGGCAGTTTAGCATGATGCTCTTGAAATTGACGTTCACCGGCGTGCTCGTGTTGCTCACCGCAAACGTGCGGCGCAGGTCGACCCACATGCACTCGGCTTGCCCATGCGACGCGAAGAAGCAGCACACCTTGCTGCCGCAGGGTGAGAAGGCCAAGCTGGCCTCGACCGAAGCAAACGAGGAGTTTAAGCTGCACGTTCCCATGTATGACTTGTTCGTCAGGCGCCAGCCAAACGGAGCGCTGAGACGCTCCCTGGCCGTATCGTAGTCGGCGTCGCGTCTGTAGACGAAAACGCCGGGATTGTTGAGCGCCCAGGCGAGGTAGACAATGGTGTCTCCAGCGGGCGACAACGCAATGCGGCTCAGCCCGCCGTTTACGTGCCGCTCGTCGTGGACATCGATGCTGGCGATCCGACGCAACCTCATGTCCATGAACAGCACCTCCTCTGCGCAGCAGTTCGTGGTGGGGCTCACAAAGGCAATGTCTCCGGTGCGCTTGGCAAAGTAGAGGGTGCGCATTCTGGAAATGCGCGGAAGGTGCACCCGCTCATCCGTGCTCGAAGTGCGCGGCCTGTAAGAGTCGATGAACACGCGGTGCTCGTCGCCGTCTGGACTACAAAGGCGATGCACAGTATCGTTGCACACCCAGAGACGATCGACGTCTTCGGTCACCGGGCGCGTGTCGATCAGCTTGTTCTGCCTCGTGTCCCACGTCTGCAACTGCAGGTTGCTGGTCGAGTCGCGAGGAGTAGCCCCATAGGCGAGGACAACGAGGAGCACAAGCAGGTCGCCGCCGGACGCGGCCCTGGCCACGGCAAACCATCCGTCCAAGGACTCCTTTGCAAACGTGAACGTGACCTTGAGCTCGCTCTCGGGACAGAACGCGTCGGGCGCGCCGCCCTCGACGCATTGCACGAGGCAGCTTTTGTTGCCAGGAATCCTCGTGTGAATCGCCACGCCATGGTCCGTCTCGCACATGATTTGCTTGTCTTGACCGCCTGCGACCTTGACGCACATGTGCGTGCGTCCAGGACCCATCGCCTCGAGCGCGAGGGTGCCGCGACCAGTGTTGGGGTCGGCGTAGTAGTTGCGATGCATGTTGTCATTGAACCGGTTTCGGGCACCGCGGCAGCACCCGCCGGTGAGGCTTGCGCAGTGCGCGATGCCTTCATGGATGCCGACCAGCATCGCGTCCAGCTCCATGCAGCTGCGCAGGATGCGCAGGGCGAGGGTGTAGTACGGCTGGTCGGACTGGGTGCCACGAGCCAACGTTATCTGTGCATTGCGCCGGGCCACCATCTCGAGGAGCTGCGCGCGCGAGGCGGACGCCCCAGCGCCACGGCACGTGAGCATAAAGTTGCGCACCCATTTTGCGGATGCATTCGCTTCGGTAAGCGAAGCGTATGGGTGTAAGGCAAGCAGCGCGTCCACGATCGTGCCGAGCACCTCTGGGGGCAGGACGCCGATGAGGCCAGGGAGGGGCGTGTTGAAGCTACCCGTCAGCCGGTACGTCGTGAAGAGTGGCGTGCTTTGCAATGGAAAAAGAGGCAGCAAGTGGTTGCTATCGGGGCAATCGTTGAGGAGCAGCGAGACCGGCGCCTTGTCGTCGGCCATCCTGAGTTTCCGGACGGTGGGTTGCAGGCACAAGTTGCAAGTCCTTCACGCTAGGACAATTCAATCTACTCTTCTTACCAATATTAGCCAACGCAATTTCAAATGTACAAACCGCCGCAACCCGACTCCGTCGCACTGCGCGTGCAATCGGAACTAAAGGACGACGGAGAAAAGCCGGACGACTACGACAAAGTGCGGCGGCCCATGCGCGTGCTGTGGCGGCTCCTCCTCCTTCCGGTCCGGGTGCTCAAGGGCGCGGTGCTCGCGCTGTGGAGGCGCCTACTTGGCCCGCGGCCCAAGCCGTAGGCAGAAAACGGGAACAAGTGCGCTAAGCGCGTGTATCGTGTGTGAAGCGTAACAAAGACGTACATGCGTTTTTCTCTGTCTCTGTCATGTCACGCGACGAGCACCCGGATGACTGCGCGTGCTGCGTCCAGATCCAGTTCACGCCAGGCGCGCGCGGCCGGAGGAAGTGCACGGCCGAAGACGCCGACCTGAGCACCTTTCTGCCCGTGGCGCGCGACGCTGAGGGCGGGGAGGAGGCCGGGGAGGGTGGTGAGGAGGGTGAGGGGCAGCCCGAGTGGGTTGAGCCGGACGAGGAGGAGGACGCATTGCTCAGCTCGGTCCTCTTCCAGGCCTTTGACAAGCACGTGGCCAAACTGGACACGGCGCGACACAAGCGCATCGAAGCGCTCTCGTTCAAGAGCGCGCTCGAGGACGAGGGCGATGCCGAAATCAACGAGGACGCGACGCAGGACGAGATAGATGGGCTGGGCGTGTGGATGGCCGGCGACGAGTTTCAAGGGGACGTCAACTACCGCACGCTCCAAAAGCTCCTGACGCGCGTCGACCAGCGCGGTTTTGAGAGGTGCGTTTACGCCAGCCCTTTACACTTTAGCCACCCTTTGCGCACTGCCTCGCTGCCCTAACCAGGTCGGCGCAACAGCTTGAATTTCACGTGGCCTTCATGAAGGCAGCGGCGCGCGTCATCTACCGCGGAAGCTGGGAGACGGAGCGGCCGGCCATCATGAAGAGATTTGGCTGGGAGAAGTCCAATTCGGAAGTGTTGATCAGGTACAAGTTACCACCTACCCCAGGGTCCCACAAATCGTGCGACTCACGCGTGATCTGCCGTGTGCGCAGCACCCCCCGTCGCTTTGGGAAGACCTTTTCGTGCGCGCGCTGCCCTCTCCACTCGCTTGCGCGCGTGCTCACACGCGCGCGTGTGCTTGGCAGCATTGCCATCTTCTGCGCGTGCCTTGCGCTCGCGTTTGGCCTTGAGATCGGTGCGCCACGGCGACACCCAAATCGGCGTTTCTGCTCCGCTTGCTCACGCAAAAATGCGCTGCTCGCAGTTGTCTTTTCGCCCGCGCGTCGCGCCAGCCGCAAGCTCTTGGAGCGGATTGTCGAGTAGCAAGCGCCGTTCAACCCCGTGGTGCGCCGGCGCAGCCCCCACACGCGTGCATCGTGTGTGGCAGGTTTGTGAGATTGGCCGGTGGCGAGAAGCGCATCTGCGAGTACAACCAGGAGGCATGCCGTCTCACCGCCTTCGACGGCAGGAAGTCGCTCATTCGCAGTTTCCCATCAAAAGTAGGGGTTCGTGCCGCTGCGACTCGAACCGGCGTTAGGGTTAGGCGTTAGGGTGGTGGCGCGGAGGAGGGCGTGGCCGGCGCGTCTTCCCGTCGGGCGAGATGGCTGATGACGATTTGGGCGCTGAAGCGCGACGCCTGCGCATTGAGCGCGTCCAAGAAGGCCGATCCCTCGACGTTGATGGCTTCCATGACCCACGTGCCCTCCTGCACAATCGTCACTTTGTAGAAGAACGACCCCTCGGGCATGACGGCGATGTGCGTCTCGTCGATGCCGAGGGCGAGGCTGAGGCACACGATGAGCTGCAGGCTCGTGATCGACTTGCGCTCGTCCCAGAGGCCGAGCAAGATCGGCTCGGCATCCGACGTGGGCGGGTGGTCGCGGCGGTAGGGTGCGGCGCGCATACGTGCAGCAATACGGCTGTTCTCGAGCGCAATAAACGGCGTCTCAAGTGCGAGCAGCGTCAGGAAGAGTATGACCATGCACAGTGCGAGGATGCTGAGCGTGCACCCGCATCCACGACGGCGAGGCGTCAGTGTTGGGGGCGCGTACTCGGGAAAATTTACGCTTACTTGGTGATTGTGGTTTTGATGATGCTGCTGCTGGTACGCGGCAGCGGTGGGTTGCATTCGTCCTTCTCATTCTTCTTGGTTGTTCGCGCTTGATATACCCACTAGCGCTAAAAGTTGTGCCTGATAAAATTGTGTCTCCTCGGGCAAACGCGCAAACACGCAAGCGTGATGGCGTCCAAGGTGGACAACTGGGTTGCGTGCGACTTGCGCTACGTCGGCGAGAACAAGCTCGCGCGCTTGCACGACGACGAGCTGGTCAAGCTGCACGACCTGCTGGTGAAGAAGCACAGCCTCGTGCACGAGCCGCTTTCGGGAGGCCGCGACAACAACATCAACTCCATCCTGGCACTCAAAAAGCAGATTGCAAGGTCGGATGTGTCGGATGTGTCGGCGGCCGTTCCCGTGTCCTTGCCCGTTCCCGTGCCCATGCCGGCGCTGGCGTCCGTGACGGTGCCACACGAGGAGCACCAAGCGCAGGCCTCCTCGGAGCAGGAGGGGGAGGGGGAGAGGGAGGGGGA
>Ga0206125_10004737_pt1 | contig 11847 bp, 11 predicted proteins | sample Helgoland_Spring_4_FD_148598 | JGI IMG/M metagenome (GOLD analysis project Ga0206125, IMG submission 148598) | Pelagic subsurface seawater microbial communities from Kabeltonne, Helgoland, North Sea - Helgoland_Spring_Bloom_20160331_1 | ecosystem: Environmental > Aquatic > Marine > Epipelagic ...
TGATGGACATTGACAGTGTACAGTTGCATTGGGATGATGCACTGGCTGTATGTTTGGTCGGACTTTACGGCAACAGTTTAAAGAACTATAGATCACGAAAATGGAAAAAGCTGCGCAATGATTACGACTGGGTGGTAATTGAAGATGCAGCGCAACATTGGCTCAGCTGGGATTGTAGACGCATGGGAACTGCTACTGCAATCAGCTTTGATCCAATGAAAAACTTGGGCAACAATGGCAACGGTGGTGCTGTTGTAACTTCTTTTCGAGAAATTGAACAGTTTGCTAGAAGTTTTCGTGCGCATGGAAAAGGCGACAGTTTTGCCACAGGCAGTAACAGTCGCATGAGTGAAATAGACTGTGCTACCATGATGGTAAAAGCCCAGCACATTGATCAATGGCAAGAGCGTAGACGCACTATTGGTCTTTACTGGATGGAAAGATTGGCCAAAAGCCGTGCCAGAAGTTTAATTGATTCAGGAAATTGTGAAGAACATTGCTATCACAAGTTTGTTATTGAAGTTGACAATCGCGACGCTGTTATGGATCAATTAAAAGACTCGGGTATTGAAACAAAAGTACACTATGCAAAAGGCATAAATGAATTGCCCTACGATTATCAAGGTGCGGCGGCTATGCTAAGTCGCAGTGCAAGCCTCAGTAAAAGAGTCGTCAGCTTGCCTATCTATCCAGAACTCAGTGATCTTGAAGTTGAATACACAATTGATCAGGTGTTACACTGTGTTGCGTAAATAGGTATTCTGCTAGCCATTCCCATTCATATGTTAGACGCAGCGCATCAAAGTCTCCTGCAACGCTTTCGTAATACTCTACAGCGTCTTGGGCACCAACTGCACTCCAACGAGCTACTGTAGACGCTGTATCCGCGTTTAACCACTGTGATAAACGGTAATTGTTTTCCATATTGGGCAAGCTGTCTTTGAGTTTCAAGCACTCGCGGAATGCACTACGCCAGGCAATCCAAGGATCATCAGCATAACGTGCAACACCACTAACCAGTGGCACAACTTCATGTAATTGATCCAGTGTAAAGTCCAGTCCTGTTGCTTGATTAACTGCTACCATTTGCTTGTTGTATGCAATCATAGCCATATGTCCATATACCAAACCATTTACAGGATTTTCAGCATGAAAAATATAGTGCTTGGCTTCTTGTAATCTGTCAGGTTGCCAACTCCAATCAAAGTCCGGGTTGACTTCCAATTTGGCAAACACACAAAACGCCCAGTCAGTGTTGCTTGCTTCCAGTGCAGCACGATATGCTTCAGCTCTGCCTTTGACGCCGTCTACCCGTGTAATCCTGTTGTCAATGTTGTTGCAGTCGTTTAGGTGCTGCCAGTTTTGTTCAGCATTGCTCTCTCCATTGCTGATAAACACAACGTCCAAGGGCTGGCCACTGTATGTTGGATAGCCTTTTTCAATCCAAGGATAATCATATATCTGTGTCTTTAAATGATTTTTAACTTCACGTGGAACTAACACAGTACCGCTACCGCGCATCAGTGGCACAACTGTTTTGGTTCGCTCTTGCCACAGACTGATCACAGGTGCGGCAATACGCAGGTCTCGATAAAACACAGCGTAAGGATCCGAAAACTCATGTTGCCAAACTGCATCCACTACACTGTCTGAATCGTACTTGACAAACTGTGTGCTGTGCCTTGCTACACTGACCTTTTCAACAAAGTGCAATGTTTCAAACCATTCTAGCACTTTTAGATTTTGTGTTTTAGCCAAGAAGCTGGGAACATGCACATAAAAGGTATCGCCAAACTTTTGTGTTTCGCTGGCAAACACATGCAACATGTCTTGCTGAAATTCGCTGGCATGCCAAGTAAAATCAAAGTCATCATATATGCAAACATCACTGGTAACCCAACAGTATTCCCAATTGGTTTTTGACAATACACGACGCATTGTGCCAAGGTAGTCACTGATGTATCGAGTGTTTATATCGCCTTGATCTGGACTGTCTGGACGATGTTTGATATGCAACCTGGGTGCTTGCCCTGTGCGCTTTACTATACTGTGATTGTAGTTTTTGTCGTCTGCACCCTGTTTGGGCACAAGCATGGTGCCTGAATTTTCCTGATGCTGGCTAGGCCATATGTGTATTTGATTGCTTTCCCACGGAACTGGTTCCCAACCAAAGTCAAAATCAGAATAATCACAGTGTGCATCTAGCACCCATAAGTACCTAGTCCTGCTTGCAACGCAGGCTTCTTCAATATTGGATGTATAAAATTTATCAAACATGATTAGAATCGACGAAATCTACGACAATGTTTTTGTACCACGTGCTACAAAAAGATCTCGAACAGGATTGCATTGGTTTGATCCATTTGGCACCACTGAGTTTGAAAACATTGCCAATGTGCCTGCTGTGCATGGTAATGCCGAAACCAGAGTTATATTTTGGGATCAAGAACCTGTACATAGATATCGATTGGTTTCCTTTATTGAACAATTTTTAAAACAATACACAGCCAATACTGTTAGACTTGTTACTAGCGAATACAACAGTGAAGATGTCCAGTGGGCTTGTGATACTTATGGGCTGGTTAGCGACTACTATTTCTTTCATGGTTGGGCAGCCCTTGACTGGTATCGAGGTTATAATAGAACTAGTTTAGCACAACCTTTTTCAGAACGCAAGCCCTATAACACATTTCTTTGTCCTAATAACATAATTGGCGGCGAAAGAAAGCACAGGATCGAACTGTTAAACGAACTGGTAAACAGAAACTTATTGGAAAACAATTTGATATCATTTCCGGATGTGTGCCCTTATGAAGGACTCAGCTTAAAAGCATTGTGTGCAAAGTATTCAATTCCAATGCCCACAGTGAATTTGCCACTCACAATTGACAACGGGTCAGGATATGCTGCCCAAAGTCATAGAATTGACTTATGGGAGCAAGCAAACAACAGTTTGATACATGTGGTTACTGAAACGGTATTCGGAGGTAGCAAACAACATCTCACTGAAAAGACGTTTAAGCCTATTGTGATGCAACAGCCATTTATCATACAAAGCTGTAGAGGCAGCTTGGAATATCTGCGCAGGTATGGATTTAAAACATTCTCAGAATTCTGGGACGAGAGCTATGATGATTGTGATGATCAAACTAGAACTGCAAAGATTGGACAATTAATGCAGGATCTCAATTCAATGAGCCAAAAAGAAAAGGCCTCGTTGCAAAAAGCTGTAAGTAATACAGTATGGTGGAATCAACAATGGTTTTATGGAGAGATGTTTGAAAAGCAGCTTTGGGCTGAACTCACAGACATGACAAAACAATGGTAACATTTTGTGCAGATAAATTTGTAGGCAACAAGCCTTATCCCAATTGTGCTACATGGGACGCACAACCCTTTACACAGGAATGGCGGCAGTTCAGTGTTAACACACCGTTCAGTGAACCAGTGCATTTTTACGAATATCTTGATCAAGAAGGCATTGAGTATACTGTGTGCGACACAGAACTTGCACCCAAAGGCAGTGTGTATCCAATTAGCCTCAGTTTCTTTGATTTCAGCATAAATTGGTTTGATATTATCCCTAAAACCGTGGTAGATCGCCTGGTAGCAAACCAGTTAAAAATTTGGTTTTTCTATTCTGAAGGAGATAACCCTTTTCGCATAAAAAAACACATTGAAAAACAAATGGTTACTGCTGGCATTTCCACTGAAAACCTGCATTTTACCACTGCAAACACTAAAAGTCACGATCTTGCACAGTTTAGCTACCTATGTGACGATGAACTTTTATACCGGCTCCGTAATCAAGGTTTAGCAACAGAGTACCACGAAAAGCCGCGCAGTAAAAACTTTACAGCATTGGTACGCACACACAAATGGTGGCGTGCTAACACCATGGCCCGACTGTGGAGCAAAGGTTTGAACGAACGTGGATACTTCAGTTACAATAACAACATTGACGTAGGTGATGTTCCAGAAGACAATCCCATTGAAATTGACAGCTTTGGCAGTCTCAAGCATCATACAGAATTCTTTTTAAAGCAGTGTCCTTTCCATGCAGATCTGCTCACCAGCGACGAACACAATGTCTACCATCACACTGTATACACACACCATGACGATGCATACTTTAACTTTGTAATTGAAACACACCTTGATGTTGACCAAAGTGCAGGTGTGTTTTTAACAGAAAAAACATTTAAACCAATTAAACATGCACAGCCATTTGTAATTGTTGGTGCCGCTGGCAGCATACAACAGTTACGTGATATGGGTTATCGCACATTTGACTCAGTGATCAATCACGACTACGACACTATCGAAAACAATACCCAACGCTGGGATGCAGTGTGTACTGAAATGGAACGCATTGCCAAACATAAAAAAATACACGAAATGTATACACACTGTAAAGATGACATACTGTGGAATCAACGACTGTTTTTAGCCAGCAAAAGTGACAGATTAAAAAAGGTACTAGAACAACTATGAGCAAGGTAAGCAGCTACACCAGTTGGCAACCACTTGAAGAAGTGATTGTTGGCAGAGCATACACACCCGACTATTTTGACTTCATTGACAATGCACAAGTGCGCGAGCAATTGCAATTGATATTAAGTGAAACCAATGAAGACTTGGACAACTTGCAAAAGACTTGCGAACAATATGGTGCTATAGTTAAACGGCCTGGGTTGCCCAGTAAAGATAACTTTCAAGAATGGCAAACATCAGGACAAGGTGCTCCACTTCCGCCACTAACACCGCGTGACTGGCAGATTAGTCTTGGTGACAAGTTATTGCGTGTACTGCCAATTGATGAATTAAATGATATTTGCGCTGAGTACGGTGACCAAGTGGTTAACCCGCACGGAGAAACATTTGATGCAGACTGTATACTAAATGGTGCAAGCGCCAGTTGCATTGTGCGTGTTGGGCGTGATGTGTTCTTTGACAACAGCGAACACTTGCGACCAGATCAAACAGACTGGATTGTGAAAAACGTATTAGGACCTGAATATAGAATACACGAAGCAATCACAGATGGACATGGAGATGCTGTATTCGCTATCTTAAAGCCGGGTGTGTTGCTATCAAGTAAATGGGACGACCAACTTGATCTTGCTGGTGACTTTCCTGGGTGGGACGTCTGTAAAATTTGGGATTCAAGCATATGGGCTGCAATGGAAGTTGGCAAGTTCAAAGAAGAAAACTTCAATGGTGCTTGGTATGTGCAAGGACAAACTCCAACAGCAGAGTTTGGCGACTTTGTGGATACCTATTTGAAAAAATGGGTAGGCTTTGTAAGCGATACAGTGTTTGATGTAAACTGTTTGGTACTGGATGAACAGAATGTTGTGTTCTCAGCGTACAACAAACAGGTATTCGATTACTGTGAAAAACACAAAATTAATCCTATTATCTCAGAATTAAGACACAGTTACTTTTGGGATGGTGGTGTTAGTTGTTGCACACAGGATATTAGACGCACAGGCGAATTGGAAAGCTATCTTTAGTAGTCCCAGCCTAGTGCAAATTTAGTTTCTTCAGGAATCATATCTGGACCAAACGGCGGATCCCAAACCAATTCACGTTCTACTTTATCCACACCTTCAACAGCTTGCACTGCCTGTTCAATGTCATTGCAAATTTGATCTGCAAAAGGACACATCATACTTGTGAGTGTGTGTTTTACAATTACACTTTGTGATGTGCAATCTAAATGATAGATCAATCCAAGATCATATACATTAACACTAATCTCAGGATCGTATACTTCACGCAATGCTGCTATTACACGCTGTTCAAGTTGTTCAGTCATTGATTTCTATTCCATATTTGTTTTTGAAAGTTTCAGCTACCGGAACCTGACTACGCTTTAGTACAAATATATAACTTTTTTCATTGACTTTGCCAGACGGAACTTCAACATCAATGTTGTAATTGTAGTCAGCGATGCATTCAAACCCTGCTTTTTCAAAAAGTCCAAGCCACATACGATTACCCAATATTGAATAATGATTGGGATTGAACTCATGCATAAATGCTCGTGTATTGTCTGGAGAAGGCACTTCTATCCAAACATGCGCATCCAGTTTAAGCACACGATGAAATTCGTATAAAGTAAATAGCGGAAATGGCGAATGTTCAATTGCATGTCGACACCAAATTAAATCCACTGAGTTGTCTTTTACGTCAAGATCGCTCATGCTACTTTTAATTGTTTTAAATTTTTTCTTTTTGCAGGCCTCAACATCAAGCTCGCTTAGTGTAACACCAATTGTGTTCCGATATCCTAAATCTCGTGCGGTTTGCAGAAACGTTCCCGGACCGCATCCTATATCAAGCACAAGTCCTTTTTTATCTATGTTCATCTCAGGTAGAAAACGTTTAGCAAAATCTACAATGATGTTGTCATGATAGGTATTTTCACCTTCAGCATACACTGTGCTGTATGCTCTCCGTTCGTATTCTAAAAATTTTTCATGATTCATGAAAACACTTTAACTCCGTACTGTTTTTCAAATCTGTCTGCATCATAGCGAGTATCTACCATTGGCTCACCTCGTATGTTTAACGAAGTATTTAACAGCATTGGGCATCCTGTTTGTGCATACCATTCTTCTAGCAACTGTCGAATACCTGATCCATCAGCAGACACAGTTTGCACTCGAGCTGTGCCATCATGATGTGTGATAGCAGGAAACTTGAGAGGATGCTTGACTCTGGCAACTATTTGCATGTAACGACTTGTGGGTTGATTTAGAGGCATATCAAAATAGTCGTGTACATGTTCTTCCAGTATTACAGGAGCAAATGGACGAAACTGCTGTCTGCGCTTTATTTCGTTTACTTGATCTTTTATCTTTTTGCCGCGTGGATCAGCAAGCAAACTTCTGTTGCCTAGCGCACGTGGACCAAACTCTGCACGACCGCTTGCAACACCTGCAATCTTTTTGGTCTTTAATTCTGTGATCAATTGTTTTACAGGGTATTCACCGCCAATATTGGTGCCCAAGAAAGGAGTTGTCCAGTTCAATTTTTTACCATATGCCAATGCGGCTGCACCCAAACTGCTACCGGCATCACCAGGGTTGGGCATGATCCAAACTTGATCGAACAGCTCACCAAGTTTGCTGTTTGCCACACAGTTCAGTGCAACACCGCCCATGTATACCAAATTCCTACTGCCAGTTAGTTCTCGAGCTTTGCGCATCACTGCCATAATTAATTCTTCGCAGAGCTGTTGTCCAGCGGCAGCAATTTCCCAGTCTCCGGTGCCTGGGAAGAATTCAACATCATGCATGCCAACATGCAAGTTTTGTTTAAAAGTTGCTGTGTCTACGTCGTGTATCAGTGCATCACGAAGCGATGCAACTGCAATGCCTGCTTTACCGCCGTATGCTGCCATGCCCATTGTGATGTACTCTTCATCCATTGGCTTGAGGCCTACACGCTTTGTTACTGCACTGTAAAACATTCCAATGCTGTGTGGATACTTTTGACAGTATACCCGCTTGTAGCGGGCTTTTTTGCGCTGTTTACACCCCATATAAGCAGGGGTTGTGCCGTGGTCTGCTTTGTAGATGCTGATGGTATCCATTTCGCCAATGGCATCAATTACCACTACTGCCGCTTCTTTAAATGGGCTTGTCTGAAACCCTGCGGCAGCATGACTTAAATGATGACTGACACTTCTAATAGATTTATATGGATGTTCTGCCAGCGACTCTTCTATTGGTCGCATATGTCTTTCCATTATCACAGGAATACTTTGACGCAGTTCAGTTTCGACCAGCCATGAACCTCCCCACGGTTCGCCAGAACGCAGTTTACGCAATTGACGTTTCCAAGGCTTTTCGTAGTAGACTATTTGATCAAACGGTCCATATGCCAGTGCTGCATGTTGCAACGCTTCGCAGATGTTGCTGTCGTTTTTCTTTTTACTGTAGCGTTCGCTGTGCCCAGCAAACACAATTTCATCATCGTGTAATACAGTCAATGCTGCATCATGGAAACCTGAGCTTACTCCTAGTATTTTTTTAGTCACCGAAGTCATCCCTGTATATCCAGGTTTTTGAACAATAGTAACAAACAGCAACTGGTTTTTCTTTGGTTAGCATAATAGTAAACAGTGGATGACTATCATCAGGACATGCCCAGGATCCTGTTTTGTCAACTATAAACTTTTCTTTATCTTGCCAAAGTTTTTGGCGATTTACAGGTTCTTTTGGCCCAGCACGTTGATTTGTATCACGTTCAGTGATAACAAAGTCTATTTCAATTTCTTTGTCGTCGATTACCAACCAATCTGCTCCCAAGGAACATCTTTGTTGCCAAAGTGTCCGTATGTACAGTTTTCACTGTAGTTAGTATAACGGAAAAGATCGAATCTGTCAATGATTCCTTTGGGGGTTAAATCAATATTCTCTTCGATGTATTTTTGAATTGATCTATTGTGGCCATTTGATTCTACATATATTGAAGTTGGTTCTTTAACACCAATGGCATAGCTAAGTTGAATTTGACACCAATCTGCCATGTCGTCTGCTACAACATTCTTTGCTATCCAACGTGCCATATAGGCTGCACTTCTGTCTACCTTTGTTGGGTCTTTGCCTGAAAATGCGCCGCCGCCATGAGGCGCATAGCCGCCATAGGTGTCAACAATAATTTTACGACCAGTAACTCCTGTGTCACCGTCAGGGCCGCCAATAACAAAATTACCAGTGGGATTTAGATGCCAAATTGTGTTATCGTCGATTAAATCGCCTAGCACTTCGTTTGCCGCCATGCGACTTGCTTGTTTTGCACTATGGCAAAAGCCGTCTGTATGCTGTGTACTGACTACAATTTGATCAATGCGTTTGATCTTGCTGCCTTCGTACTGCACACTTACTTGACTTTTAGCATCTGGTAACAGATAGTCGTATCCATCAAGACGTTTTGCTTGTAAATTTTTCAGTATTTCATGCGAAAAATATGCAGGTGCTGGCATGTATGCATCATTGTCGTTGCAAGCATAACCAAACATCAGTCCCTGGTCACCTGCACCAAAGTTGTCAGTGCCTAAACTGATATCAGCACTTTGACTGTGCAGTTGGTTGTTGATGGTTTTGTTGTCAACAGTGAGTTTATCCCAATGAAAACCATCCTGCTCGTAACCAATGCGCTTGACAGTGTCTCGAACAATCTGTTCTACTTGTTCATTGCTGACATTGAAGTTCTTAACTTCGCCAGCAAGCACAACATAGTTTGTGGTTACCAGTGTTTCCACTGCTACTCTGGTTGTTTCGTCACCAGCCGCTAGGCCAGCATCAACCAGTGCATCTGAAATTTGGTCAGCTACTTTGTCAGGATGACCATCGCTGACTGATTCGCTTGTAAAAATATAATCTATCATTTGTAAATAAAAGGATCCCGTTTGCGTAGTTCTTTGAGTTTTTTGCGATAACGTATTTCAAGTTTAATTTTATTGATTAAGTTCTTAATCCATTTCATAGTAATGGTACCTGTAACTGTTTGCTGTTACGCCAGGTGTAATCATATTCGGCGTATGCACGAGATGTCTTTATACTGTACACATCCAAGTGCTCTGTCAAAATACTTAGTGTTTCGTGAAAGTCCGTGGTAGAAAAACTTGAATCAAGATCAACCTGTCCTACTTTGGGATGTCCAATTGTTAGACTAGGATCGTCTGGATTGAAATTATTGGCCTTGAGCCATTCTCGAAAGCGATTTAGTCGATCTATCATAAATCCTTGATCAGCAATTTCTTTGCCCCATTCAATATCAAAGTCACCAGCTGCTTCTGTTTGTGGCTTTAGTGTGGTTGTAGTAAGTTCATCCAGTCTTGAATCACCACCTTCATCGTTGAATACTTCGTAATGGTGTTTGCCAACGGCTTTGTTCACTCCAACGTATACACCGCCATGGTTTCTAGCAATAGTGTCAACACCAAATAGATTGTAGTCTTCTTCATCCAATACAAAACGCGGAGCATTCAACCAACACATAACATTGCTAGGACGAACCCAATCTGGTGCTGATTCTGCTTTTGATTTGCTCAGTACCAGTGCTTCAGTTTCGTGACACAGCAAGTTTAACTGTCGAATATACCAACGTGTTTCTGCATCGGCACTGTTGTAATGATGACTCATTGCACCACTTACACCTTGTGTGTTTTCAAAATGCAAGTGCAACTGATTAAACTTTTCGTGATTGATAGTAAATGTATCACAGCCACCAATATTGCTGTATGTTGGTTCAATAATGTTGTCCACGGTGAAATGATCATTGATATGATAATCGATACTGCTACTGTTGATACCTGCAAACACACCATTGATTTGTTCGACCAGTAACTCTACATTTCGTTCTCCTTTGGGGAATCCAAAGAAACAAAAGTTCTTTTCAAGATGGTAGTTGTTTTCAACCAGATCATCCAATGCTGTCAACCATTTACGGCTTAGACTGTTATCATATACATCTATGTAAAAAGGATATAGGTCGCCAGTTTGATTGTGTCTTAATTTTATTTCTATTCTATCCAACATCTATATTATTCCACCATTGAGTTATTTCTTTATCTTTGCTCAGTATATCTTGCATTGTAAAACTGTCATTTCGTATGCGTTCCAGTGCAAGTATGCGTTTTTTACCTTTGCTCATGCCTTGTGCATATTCATCAGGCCATTGCTCTTCCATAGTAGGTCGATTCTTTAACTGTATTAGTACGTCTTTGAGAGCTGGTCCAAGGTCATTGTCTGTAATTAGTTGATCTACAATGCGATCCAGAGTTTTTCTGGGCAGTGCCAGCGGGCTCATAATGATATCCGGCGTAAATGTAAATGTCACTTTGGCCAGTATGTCAACGTCTAACTCATCTGCCAGACGTTGCATGTTCACAACGTCAAACAAGCCAGGCAGTGTGAGTGTAAAGTCCAAGCGCATTTGACGGCGGTGTGTAGCAATAGTCAATCCTTCGCGAAAGTTGTCTAACCAGGATTTGTAATTTAATCCTGTGCGGATATATTCGCCAATGGCACCAGTACCGTCTATACTGGCACACATTTGCCAGTCACGAATGTTAGACAGTATGTCTGTATACAAGTTCATGCCTTTGTATTTTACTCTACTGAGGTTGCTGTTGTATCGTGCATACAGTCCTGGCCCATCACCTAATTCAATGATACGTTTCATATAACGCCAGTGTTGTTCATACATAAGTGGCTCTCCACCTACCCAGTATATTTCTTCTATTCTGTGTTCTTCAACTGCTTCGGCAAATTCTTTTTCAATTTGTTCATCTTGAAATTTGGAGATCTGTTCTCGTACGTCAGGCAACATCCAGTTGTTGCTGGGATTGTGCCAGTTAACCATGTTGTGCTGTTTTTGTTCACTTTCCCATGAACTGCTCAACATGTCACCGCACATACGACATTTGAAATTGCAAAGATTTGAAAACCTGTAATCCCAACTGATTGGCTTCATAGAAGTATAACCTGTATCTTCAGTTTTTGCCCACACATCATCATACTTGTGGCTAAACAACTGTGCAAAGTAACTACGGTATACATTTGTGTTTAACAGTTTGCTATTGCACACATCACATTCGGGTAGAGTTTCGCCAGCCATCATTCGGCGGCGCACACTCATCATATGGTCGCTGTTCCAGTGTTCATCCAGACTCTGAGGATTGTATACCCCAGTGCCGCTCTCAGTGTCAATGTACTGTTCAAAACTCTGCGCAGGTTCGCGACTGGCACAGCACAAACGTCTTTCAGTTTGTGGACTGAGATAAGTGTGCGTCCAGGGTGCCATGCATAGAGTGGTGGGTTTTTGTTC
>Ga0206125_10004738_pt1 | contig 11847 bp, 14 predicted proteins | sample Helgoland_Spring_4_FD_148598 | JGI IMG/M metagenome (GOLD analysis project Ga0206125, IMG submission 148598) | Pelagic subsurface seawater microbial communities from Kabeltonne, Helgoland, North Sea - Helgoland_Spring_Bloom_20160331_1 | ecosystem: Environmental > Aquatic > Marine > Epipelagic ...
AAAAAAAAGAATAAAAAAGAATAAAAAAGAATAAAAAAGAATGAAAAAAGAATGAAAATGAATAATAAATGTATTTAAAAATATATTTTTTATTATATATAATGGTATCATATGAATGTAAGTGTTGTAGTTTCCTTACACCTCTAAAAAGTAATTATATTCGACACCTTAAAACAATAAAACATATTAATAATTATAAGAAAATGACGTACGAAAATAAAAATGAACCAATAGTATACACAAAGTATACACAAAGTATACACAACTATACACAAAGTATACACAAAAAATATATTTGTACCGAATGCAATAAAAATTTTAAATCAAAACAAAGTATGTATAGACATAAAAGGTTGTATTGTAAGGTTAAAAATGAAGAAAATAGTTGTATAAAAGAATTGAAATCGATTGTAAACGAACAAAGCTTACATATTAATAAATTAATAGATAAAGTAGGGACAACAAATATAACAAATAACAATATAAATAATATTCAATTGAATAATTATGGAAATGAAGATATAAGTTACATAACAGATAATCTTAAAACTATTTTACTAAAAGGACCTTTCAATATGATTCCTAAATTAATAGAACATGTACATTTCAATAGTTGTAAACCTGAAAATAAAAATATATTATTACCAAACAAAAAGGAAGATAAAATAAAAATATTTAGTGGTAATAAATGGATTTACAAAACAAAAAAAGATGTAATAAATGATTTAGTAGATGGTAAATATTTTATATTAGATACACACTATGAGAATAAATGTAAAGATAAATTTACAAACATGAATAAAAATAAATATGAAAAGTTTAGAGATCAATTTGATGAGAAAAATAATAAATTACATGAACAAATAAAAAAGGAATGCGAATTAATATTATTGAATAATAGATAATTATTGTTTTTTGTATATCATACCAAGTGTAGGATGCTTTTGTCCGAAATAAGTTTTATTTTTGTAAGAAAATGACGATAATCCTTGTTTTTTAGCTGATAACATTTGTTTAAAATAGGCATTAAGTTTTCGTTTACTTTTTCCAGTTTTTTTTCCTTGTGAACGCATATTTTTTTTACTTTTAGGCATTTTTATACTATACTATTAGATTTTATTTTTGTACTATTGGCTATTTAATTATTAATTAACATAATATTTGATAATGTTGTTTGTTGTAATTACTAATATTGTCAGGATGATATTCTGAAATATAATTATTCATATGTTTATCGCTCATAGATCTATTACATCCACCACATATTGGTAATAAATTATCGATTGTATTTGGACCACCTTTAGAATATGGAATAATATGACCAGCTTCAAATTTAGTTTGGGTAATCTCGGTTATATTACAACAAATACATTTAACCGCACCTATATGTTTACCAATGTATTTGTACCAACATTCATCTTTAATATTTTTAGGTATTTTTTTACGATAGTGTCTTTTTTTAGTTTCCTTAATTTCTTTACCAGTTTGTTCTCTTATTATATGTTTAACCCAATCATATCCATATCCATTTGATTTATGTGTAAATAATCCTAAATATAATTTAGTTTTAATACATTTAGATTGTATTTTTTCTGGATCTTTAAAGGTATTAAATTTCGGAAAATTATTGAAATCCCATTTTGACAATTTAGTATTATAATCTTCAACTAATGTTTTTAATTCATGGACAGAATCTATATTTAATTTTTCGGTTAAAATGCCCAATGACTCTTGAAAATTATTTTTGTTAAGGTGTGGTCTTCTAACTCTCATAGTATTAGAATTAGACCAAATATTAGGATATGAATCAAAAAAATATTGCGCCACATTTTCTGGAATATTTTTATCTATTGTATCAGGGAACTCTGGTAATGGTGTATTTTTGTTTATGACTTTGTAATTTGATTTAAGGTCTTCTATAGAATCAACCCTAATTAATTCAATAATGACATCTATTTTTGTGTATCCTTTTGCGTTTAATTTTTTTAAAGCATTGAATCGATGTTGTCCATCAACTAAATAATAGCGATTATTATGTTTATGAATATTTATGGAACCTAAAAAATTAAAATAGTTATGTGTTTTGTGATATTGTTCTTGATATTGAACAATTTCATTAATTTTATCATTATCTTTTATTCTTTGTTCATTTGGAATCAATATATCATGTTTCATCAAATCTATATTATTTATTATTCCAAAAACACGATTATTAATTACAAAAGATGATTTAAAGTTATCTTTCATTCTACAAATAATAACGTGTTTTATCTTTAAATAGTAGTATTATTTTTTTTTATTTAATACATTATTTATAGCGTCTGTATATTTTGAAGGAGTCCCGCACAATGAATCTCCACAACTATCCATATTAGCTAATGATTGTTTAATATCTTTATTGTCTTTTATGCTCCATCTTCCTAATACAGTTTTGTCTTCATGTTTGAATAATGATAATGTTTTTCTAATAAGAGATGTATAACGTTTCATTTGCTTATTAATTACAATATATATTTAATATCAATTTTCTTTAATATATTATATGATAGATTGTTGTAAAAATAAACGTTCTAAAAAATGCGTTCGACAAAGCGACAAAAAGATATTTAAATTACCTCGTAAATATACATTTAACCAATGTAAATCTAAAATAAAAGGATTTACTATGAGATCATCATGTGCTCCATACAAAAACTGTAAATCTAACAAAACAAAAAGGAAAAGAAAGAAAAAAACTATAATATAATTATAGTGATTTTAATAGGTGTTTTAATAATAGAGTACAAATTACCTAATCTACTGTCTTCAAATTTTATATTAAAGGTTGTATATGGTGGGCTAAACATTATTTTAGTTTTTTTATCAAATTTAAATAGTTTTTTTGCGATTTTATTTAATGATGAATTAGATATACTTTTATCTATTTTTTTATCTTTATAATAATCACCTAAAGATACTTCATTTCCACCTATATCATTAAAAAATATATTATTGATTACTTTTTTCTTAACTTCTAATTTTCTCAATTCTAAATCTTTTTTTGATTCTTCGGCTTCTATCAATTTATTTTTAATTATTTCTTTTTGTTTTTTAGACATTTTTTTTACCAAAAATTGTTTAGTTATAAGATTGCGACAATGTCGTGATTTTTTACGCGATGATAATATAATTTTATCTGGTATTTCAGATATATCTGGTTCAGGTGAATACCATTTTTTTTTGAATGACTGTTTTAACAATACAGTATTTCTAACACACCCATTCCATCTCGATATATTTGATAGTGGTATATGTTTATTCATTATTTTCCGGTACTTTTCATCATTCACATATTTAGTATTTAGAGCTTTTAATGTTTTTTTAGATGCACTAACAGTTTCGGTCATATATAATTATAATATATTTATTATACTATAACTTAGTCACAATATCCCCAGGTATCACGGGTTTGTGATGGTTTTAGTTTAGTTGGACACCAGTCACCATTTTCATGTGGAATACAATCATTATGTATTTTTCCCTTATATTTGAATGGAAATATACATTGACCTGCTTTTATAACCTTACTTTTATGTGATTTTCCTTGTTTATCAACTATACCAGCCATTTTTGTTTTTGTATGCTTTTTCACATTAAATTTTTTCTTCTTTGTCTTAGGTTTTGGAGTAATAGGTTTTGGAGTAATAGACTTAGTGTGTTTAGAATATAATTCTTCAATTGTAATACCATTTATAGTTAATATTAATGGTATTGGAATAACCCAATTAATTAAAATGGAACCAGGTAGAGATGATGCTTTAATATTTTTTATATTAATTTTGGATACATTTGCCGTCATAATTTTACTATGTTTTCCTTTAAATGATATTATATCTTTAATTTTGAGGTTTGATTTTATAAAGGCTAATTTATTAGGTATATTAATTGATGTTAAATATTTAGGTAGTGATACAGATGGTGGATGTATTATATTAGAACTATTATTTATAGGTGATAAATTATTTATATTTACATATTCCGGAGGTGATACCGATGGAGGTATTGCAACTGATGATATTGTTTTTTTAGAACTATTATATTTTTCTATATTTTCTAAAAATTCTTCAATCGGAATTCCATTGATTGATATAATTGCCTTTATATTCACATTAAATGTAAGAGTTATTTTATTTACATGTTCCTTTTCTTGTTCTAGTACTTGTATTACTGCATTTACCTTTTTTTTTTTTATTTTTTCTATAATTAATCCTTGTCTATCAATAATATCTTTGTAGTCTTGTTTTTCGTTTAATCTTACTTTAATAATATCACCGATATTAAGATGTTTTATTAATTTTGTTGTATCAATTATTGTGTCTATTCCAAATAATCCATGTTTATACTCTGTTTGACCAAACATATTATACAATATAGACATAAATGTACTACTATGTCCTGATTTAGCGTGCGATTCTCTAGTCCATTTACTTGGACCTTTTACATATGGTTTAGAATTGTATTTGTTACCGTCTCCCCAAACATACTTTTTATCTTCGGTCCAATCTGGACAAAAACACATTAAAATAGCATGTAAAAGTTCGTGTTCAAATGTTAGTAAAAAGCAATCTAATAAATCATTACATTCTAATCCACCATTTATTTTTTTAACAAATTTACTATTTGTAAATGCCTTAACAAATACCTTTTTAGATAGTTCAATAGTAAAGCATTTATTTTTACCGGTACCTTTTATCCATTTACATACACCAGCAGTAGAAGTACACGTGTTATTTGCACATATACTAATACTACATCCATTTAATTCTATATTTTCTTTAAGTTTATTTTCATAAAAATAGCTATCATATAATTCAAATAACATAAATAAAATATCTGGATTCATTAAATTATCTATATAATCAATAGTCATTACATCTGGCAATGAAGTGTTTGATATAATAGTATCTTTTATAATTTGTCGAAATTTAAGTTGTGTTTTAACAGGTATAACATTTTCTACTAAATATTCACAAAATGAATATGAATTATCGAGAATATCCATATAATATTATAATATTATAATATTTAATTTTGGGTGTAAAATGAATATGTAGTATAATAATATGAATTACGATAATATAACAGATAAAACAAATAAAATAATAGATAATCTAAATTTTTTAGATAAAAATATTTCTAAAATAAAAAAAAAAATAGGAACATTAAATAAAATATATAATGATTTAGAAAAGAATTCAATACTTATTATAGATAAAAATAATTATTTAGTCTTTCAAATACACATTTTAAAAAATGAATACATTTATTATAAAAATATTTATACTATTATTTTAAATAAATATTCGAATGAAGTTTCTGAACTTTCTGAATACATTATAATGATATTATTATCATTACATAAGTTAGAAATAGGAAATTACAATCAAGATAATATTTTTAACAAAATAATTCATGTTAAAAAAATCAAAAATATTACATATGGAAAATTAAACGAAACAATTAATAGTACAATAAATAACTTGAAATTATTAGATGAATATAATAAACTATTTGATACCTTTGTAACTAAAACTATATCAAAAAATACAAGACACAATATTCATAACAATACGTTTGAATCTAAAATTAAGAACAAAAAAGAAATGATTTTATTAGAATATAATAAATACTATGAAAATTTTAATAAAATTATAGAATATTTTAAGGAATGCTCTGAATCGGTAATTCTGCAAATTGAAACCTCCAAAGTATTAAGTTTTTTTTTAGAAAATAAATCTATTTAAAAAGATACATATAATTATTAAATTAATGAGTTTAAATACAAAATCAAAACAAAAAAACAATAGAAATTATTGGAAAGAAGAAGAAGAAAAAATCATCCAAGAATGGGCCGATAAAGCACAATGTTATCAATGGATGCATTCGCGATGTAGAGAAATATATCAATCTAAAAATGCCTGGTATACTATACCAGTAATAATTATATCAACCGTAACCGGAACTGCAAATTTTGCCCAAGATAGATTTTCTGACAAAGTTAAAGAATATGTGGTTATGAGTATCGGAACGTTATCTATTATTGCTGGTATAATTACTACTGTATATCAATTTTTAAAGATTTCAGAATTAAATGAAGGTCATAGAGTTGCGGCAGTATCATGGGGTAAATTTTATAATAATTTAAAAACAACAGGTTCATTACATCCATTAGATAGAATACCATCCAATGAAGCAATAAAAATATACAAAGATGAATACGAACGATTAATAGAAGTATCTCCATTAATTATTCCAACAGTGTTATCATCATTTAATGATAAATTTAAAAAAAATACAGATTTAATAAAGCCTGAAATTGGAGACAAATTAGATTCAACACAGATTTACCAAATGGATAATAACGATCGACAAACGATGATCAATACAATAAATAATATTTCAATTAATAAAAAATTTGTAGACACATTTTTTAATTTAAATGGACGAGAACCTTCGGAAAATGAATTAGATTCAAATACAGAATCAAATCATTTGAATATGGAAATATATAATGGTTCTAGTTCATCTATAGAATCTTCTAAGTCTAACGTTATTCAAACATCTAATGTTACAGAAATATAATATTTTATTATTATAAATGATATCAACCTATATTTTTATGGTTTTATTGATTTTGGCATTTACATTAAATCCATTTTTGAAAAAACAAGCATCAAAACATGTTAACACTTTTGAATTTATAATAATTTACCAAATATTTGCTATATTTATTGTAATTGGATTTATATCATATTTATTAAAATATAAAGATTGTAGTTTAGCATGTTTTAAAAAACTAACAAACACCGATTTAATTTGGACAGTATTGGCAGTTTTGACTGGTATTATTGGGTCATTGTTATTGCTATATTTATTGAAAAAGGATGAAGTATCTTTTATTATACCAAATGTCCAGGCAATGGTTATATTGCTAGGAGCCTTAATTGGTTATTTTATATTTAATGAAAAAATAAATATTTATAAAGGGACTGGATTAATCTTTATTATACTTGGAATAATATGTTTAAATTATGGTAAATTAACACCCAGTTAACCATATAGTATCATTAAATGTTTGAGTATTTTTTTTGTTTTTACTAATATTATATTTTATTTCAGGGTTATCTTCTTTAGATAAATTTATATTATTTGTTTTTATTTTTTTAATCTTTATTTTATCATTCTCATTTGGAATCATTAAATATATATTATAATATATATTTAAATGATTTAAACAATAATAGTATTATTATTGTTAATGAATAACGAAATTAATTTAACAACTAAAGAATTTGTCGGAGAGGATACATATAACGGAAATGATAGTGATACTCCAACTGAAGACGGATTGGATTACAATACTATTGTAACACAAAATTTTGATGACCTTGAAATTAAATCAGAATTATTGCGTGGAATATTTGGAAATGGGTATGAAACACCAAGTGCGATTCAACAAAAAGCAATTAAACCATTAATTGATGGTCGTGATTTAATTGCTCAAGCGCAATCTGGTACTGGGAAGACTGCAACTTTTTCAATTGGTGTATTAGAGCGTATAGATACTACTAAAGATGTTACACAAGCTATTATATTAGCGCATACACGAGAATTAGCATTACAAATAGAAGGAGTCATTAAAAATTTATCAAAGTATATGAATTTAACAATTAATTTATCTGTGGGTGGTACAACGGTTAGGAATAATATAGATGAATTGTTAAATAATCCACATATTGTAATTGGAACACCTGGACGTGTATTAGATATGATAAATAAAAAAGCTTTGGATACTAAATATTTGAAGGTGATGATTTTAGATGAAGCAGATGAAATGTTGTCAAAAATCTTTTCAAATCAAATATATGACATATTTAGATTTTTGCCTAATAATATTCAAGTTGGATTGTTTAGTGCTACAATGACCCCTGATTTTTTTAGATTATCTAAATGTTTTATGAGAAATCCAGTTAAAATTTTGGTAAAAAATGAGGATTTGACACTTGAAGGAATTTCTCAGTACCGAATTAATTTAGAACATAATGAGTATAAATTTGATACACTGTGTGATATTTATGATATGTGTTCTATATCACAAACTATTATTTACTGTAATTCTAGGACAATGGTTGAAGATTTGTATAGACGATTGTGTGATTCTAATTTTTCGGCAGAATGTATTCATGGTGATTTGTCTCAAGATGATCGTAATAAGATTATGGAAGAATTTAGAAATGGTACATGTCGGATATTGATTTCTACTGATTTATTATCAAGAGGCATTGATGTTCAACAAGTATCGTTGGTGATTAATTATGATATTCCAAATAATATTGAAAGCTATATTCATCGTATTGGGCGGAGTGGTCGCTTTGGAAGGAAAGGAACTGCTATTAATTTTTTGACCCGCTATGATGTAAAAAAAATGACCGATATAGAAGAATATTATAATACTGTAGTTGAAGATTTGCCAGCGGATTTGAAGTTATAAATATTAATTTAATACGAATTTCCCACCCCAAACATCCACCTTATTTTGATCATATACAATACCCTTTGAGTCCTCATACTGAGGAAAGCCACAAATTCCCTTCTTGGTAACAACTGTTTTCCATTCATTATTGACCCAAGCCTTCCACACCCCATTGACCAATTCTTCACCGTTACTTCTCCTCCGACGCGTATACTTTTTACCATCTATTTCGACTTCTTCAACCTCACTGGGTCCATTGGCGTTTCGGATTTCCATTTTTTCTTTCTCTAATTCATTAATATTTAAAATTCCAATAGATGAGAAGGCTAATATATATTTTACAATATCATTTGGTGATTGATTTACAAAAGCCTCATTTTTTACAAATTTTGCTATAAGTTCATTGGTTATTTTGAATTTATTAGAAATCAATGATTTAAAATGTCCAAACAGTTGTGATAATGGTTTTGTTTGGTTATTAATATCATCAACATAATGATTATTAATGGCGGATGTAATAGCGTATGATAGTTCATTAATGATTGGAATATTACTATCAAACATTTTTTTAGCATAATCAATCATTTGTTTAGCTTCTTCCATTTGTGGAAGATGGTGTGGATATGATAGTTTATAAACTATGTATGATTCGGTGGTTTCCTTGATTTCAATAAAACCATTAATAATATCATCATTCCATTTATTCAAATACTGTGTAATTGCTTCTACAAACAAATCATGCGTATTAATACCATCCGGAATTCTGGCAGACAAATCTTTGTACATCAAGTAGTATTCATAGAATTTGTTGATGTCACTAGTAATATCAATTTGTGTGTTTCCATCAATGCGTTGAATGCCTTGTTGAATGTGGTTGTTAATGTAAATCTTTTGATTCTGTTTGGATAGATATGTGTTCAATATATTTTTGAATCCAGAGAACCCAGTAGTAGTCAAGGTTTCATTAACATCATTTTCTGGATCATCCAACAATTCGCGAATCTTTGACCGTTTCTTTTTTTCGGTTATTTTGTTCCATCGTCTTTTACCATATTCATTGTATCCAAATTTATTCAAATATTTAATATCTATTTCAACTGACCTGTCCTTGGAGTAAACCCTATAAATAAAGCTATTTTCTGAACTGATTGGAAGAATCTTGTAATCAAGACATGGAAATGTAGAATTAATGGTTTGATCTACTACACTTTTGAGTTGGTCCATCATTTCTTGAAGTTCTTCATCTAGAACAAGGGTATGTCCATCATCATGAAGATACATTTCATCGCATTTGTTTGCTAGAATAATCATTTTGTTGTGAATGCCATAGTTTTCATAATTAGATTTACAGTTAGACACTAGATTATCCAGAATATCTATTTCATCACTCGTATTCAATGCTGAATAAATGTCTACAACATAAATAATAATGTCGAATTTGTTGAAGTTTTCGGTAATGTATCTAAAATACAACTCTTTAGTTTCTCTATCATTTACACCAGGAATATCATAAATAGTAAGGTAAATATCTTCTTCTAGTTTAGTAAAATCATGAATGTTTGATACAATATGGTGGGTTTCTTGAATATCATCATAGGTGATTGGAATTTTTTGTTCAGTTTTAGAAATAAGTTGCTGATTAATAACCGTATTTTGGGCTCTAATTTCAGTAGTCAAATCAGACTGAGCATCATAATCACCACCACATTCATAATATACTTGAGGCGTCATTGTAGTTCTTTTAAGCTTACAGTCTGAAAATGCCTCTGCGAAAATAGTATTAAGCAAGGTGCTTTTCCCAACGCTAACCGAACCGACAATCGCGACATTGATTTGATTCCGGTGTGAGTTTTCAAATACTTCTTTTGAAATAGATGGCATATTTGTGATTTGTACTTCAAATACATCTGAAAATTAATATTCAATTTTATATTAAATGTTAAATATAAAAACATTTAAAACTTAAAATATTTTAGATTGAATGTATATAGGTTGGGATATAGGTATCAAAAATTTAGCATATTGTATAGTAGATAATTCTAATAAAATTAAAGAACTTGAAATAATTAATTTAATAGATGAACCGATTATACATAAATGTATATGTTATAACAAAAATGGAAATCTGTGTAAATCAAAAGCAATATACATTAATAGAAAAGATGATTCATTTAAATATTGTAATAAACACTATAATGCCTTAACTGTGAAAGAACAAAAAATGATAAAAAAAATTAAACCTCCCAAAAAGTGTAGTAAATATACATTAGAAGAGTTGGGAACTAATTTATTTTCAGCATTAGATGCTAATCCATTATTTTTGAAATGTGAAAATATTATAATAGAAAATCAACCAGTGTTAAAAAATCCAACCATGAAATCAATACAAATTATGTTGTATTCCTATTTTTTGATAAAAAAAAAAAAAATAAATACTATAAAATTAGTTAATGCTAGCAATAAAACAAAAGTATATAAAGGTCCAAAAGATGATGAATTAACTAAGATTACTGAGATTAAAGATAAATATAAAAGAACTAAAATGACGGCAATTAAACATTGTCAGATGATGATTGATCAACCTAATGTATTAGATTATTTTAATAGTCATAAAAAAAAAGATGATTTAGCAGATGCTTATTTGATGACTCAATATTTGATGAATATTAATAAATAATTGCGTTATATTAAAGAAATAAGTTTATATACTAATATTAATTATGGAAGAAATTAATTTAGACTTAGAGAGCAATAATCATAAAAGTGTAAATGTTGGATCATCTATAACATTAGATAATACACCATCAAATAATATTAATATATTTAACGATAAGTATGAAAAGAAAGAATCAAATATAGGGATTGATTTATTAATTAACAAAAATAAAACTGGAACTTCTGAAAATAAATCATCCGAATTTAAACCCTCGGACCCTGTATTAAATAATGATAGTATAGAAAATAATAATATTACATTAAATTTGAGTGATATAGGTACAACTAAACCATCTACACCTTTAAGTTCGATTACAGAAACAAAACCAATTACAAGTATTAGTATGGAAAATGATAAAAAAGATGATCTTGATTTAAATTTAGATGATTTATTTTCAGATGATAAGAAACCAACTAATATAATGGATGATAATCCAATCACATCAAATATAAATTTAAATCCACCAATAATTGAACCACAAAAAACATATGAAGAATTACAAAAAGAAAAAGCAGAATTCATAAGATTATTAGATAGACTAGAAGCAAAGGGTATACATTCGCATAAAAAATTTAATATGAATTCGGAATATAATGAAATTAAAACAGAATTTGAAAGA
>Ga0206125_10004739_pt1 | contig 11846 bp, 10 predicted proteins | sample Helgoland_Spring_4_FD_148598 | JGI IMG/M metagenome (GOLD analysis project Ga0206125, IMG submission 148598) | Pelagic subsurface seawater microbial communities from Kabeltonne, Helgoland, North Sea - Helgoland_Spring_Bloom_20160331_1 | ecosystem: Environmental > Aquatic > Marine > Epipelagic ...
TTTGTAGGGGGTAACATTTAAGCGCCATGGCGAGGGTCAAAATAAACATCGCGATGAACATCCAACCGAGCACGGTGGTGCCTACGATCAATTTGAGCGGCAAACAAACCACCAAAAACAAAAGAATAATGTTTTTAAACCAGAGTGGGCTGTTGCCCAGAAATTCTTTGTAAGCCAACGCAAGCATGATCTACCTCGGTATTGATTCCGGAGTCTTAATCTACTAACTCCTGTGCAATGGTTAAACTGGGCGCTTGGATAAAGCCTAAAAGCGCAATTTAGTTGTGTTGTGATTCTAAGCGAGATCCCCTGACTTTAGGGAAATTTTTTGTCGAAATCGTCGTATGAAGGTGGGCCAAAAAGTAAGGTCTGATACTAAGTGTTCAAGAATGCTTGAGGACTTTCTGCAATTACCAAGCAAAGCGTCTACAAATCTAGGGGCATCTCACTGTGAAAAAGAAGCTTACATCCTCACACTAGGTGGGCGGATTAGGTGCCCAAGATGCCAAGCCAAATCCAAACGTACGAAACAACAGTGCCGATCTCCTGCGATACGAGGTAAGCGCTGCTGCCGAATTCACGGTGGGAAATCAACGGGACCGCGTACCCAACAAGGCCGAAACCTGTGCGGTGCTGCAAAGACGTTACACGGACGTGAGACACGCGCTATCCGCGCTAGACGCCAACAGGCACTGGCTGAATTGAAGCTACTCGAGCGTATGGGTAGGCGGGTTGGAGTTTTTTAGTGTCGGTTGATAGGCTGTGCTGGTGTGCATGGCCAATGATCTCAGAGTGGAATAAAGTTATTTAATAAGAAGGCGTTGGAGGGACTAGATATGATCGAAGATCATGGTGCAATCCGTGGTTATCGGTAGGCGCTTTAAATGTCAGGGGCCGGAAGTCTAGCCTAGTGGACAAACTGATGGCGACCTCAAAACTATAGCACTGCTGTTAACTTTTTATTAAAGTGAAAATAGTTTCAGTTCTACAATCGATAGCCCGAGGTGCAACGTAAATGACCCCTGTTCGAAAAATATGGATAATAACTTGTTTAAGTGCTTCTCTTTTGATGTCGGATGTAAGCCTTGGTGCAGAAGAGTCACTGACCTACGACGTTGACGGGGATGGGGTTCAGAGTTCCTTTACTGATGGAATCTTGATTATTCGTTATTTATTCGGGTTTTCAGGGAATGCTTTGATCTCAGGAGTAGTCGGTGATGGTGCTACGCGTGCAACTGCCGAGAGCATAGAAGCATATATAGCTGGACTATCAGCTCAGCTAGACTTGGATGGCGATAGTGAGGTTAAACCGCTCACAGACGGTTTGCTGTTTATTAGGGCTATGGCAGGCGCATGCGACACGACTGGTGTTGTCGGAGCTTCCGCAACTCGTACAACTTGTACGGATATTTTGTCGTTTGCTAATTTAACTTTCCCCAAACTATCGGATCTGGGGTTCGGTTCAAACAAAGAAAACGAACTTACGCTATCAGTAAGCCAGCAAACAGATAATCCATCTCGGTTGAATTTTCGATATTCTTATCAGGGTGAAGAGTCCTTGCTCGGTTTTGCAATTTGGATTTTTTATGATTCAACCCAAGTGACAGGTCCCAGTATCTTTGAGACAGAGCAAGCGACAACAGGTATTATTTTAGGATCAGATCCTGTTTTTGTGTCTTCGAGCGGCCGTTTTAGAAACAATTTGGACGTATCAAATCTGGATGATGATGTGTCTACTGATAATTTTTTAGCCTATTTGTACTTTCCCGGAGAAGTTACCGTCGAGCAGCAAAGCGAGGCTTTATGGAGCGAGAGTTTTGCTATGGATTTTGGCTCATCGATAACCACAACATCTGTCCTTTCTAAAGTGGTTTCTGTGTCAAGCAATGTGTCAGTTTCCCAGCCGAATGCTGTTGAAATTAGTAGGCTCGATACTGATACGGATGGGGTTATCGATTACTTTGATACCTTTCCATTAGATGCGACTGAAACCGTAGATACTGACTCGGATGGCGTTGGTGACAATGCTGATACGGATGACGATGCTGATGGTGTTTCCGATGGCTCAGATGCTTTCCCATTGGATGCGACTGAAACGCTAGACACTGACTCAGATGGTACTGGTAATAATGCCGATACGGATGATGATGGAGACGGTGTTGCGGATGACTCAGATGCATTTCCATTAGATTCGAATGAAAGTTTAGATACCGATTCAGATGGTACTGGTAATAATGCTGATACAGATGACGATGGTGACGGCGAAAACGATCCTATTAGCCAGATGGGATCCGATTTCGATGGAACCTCCCCCGGAGGAAATTTTGGAACTGTCGCTCTCTCCGCCGATGGAAGCGTTTTCGCCGTTGGCGCGTTTGGTGCTGATTCGGCAAAAGGCGTCGTGGAGGTTTATAGCTGGAACCCTACTTTTCGCACTTGGTCGCAAGTTGGTGCAGATATCGTTGGCGATAATTTTGGCGATGTTTCAGGGTATTCGTTGGCGTTATCAGATGATGGAACAAGACTCGCAATCGGAACAGTAAGTTCTTCAGGTCCAGTTCGAGTTTTTGAGTGGGACGGCACAGCTTGGTCGTTACTAGGTGATGGCATATCAGGGGATTTTGCAGGTGACTACTTTGGGCTTCACGTTGACCTTTCAGCTGATGGTGAAGTCTTAGTGGCGACAGCGCCGCTCAACGATAGTAATGGAGAAAATTCCGGACAAGCGAAAATTTTCAGCTGGGACAGTCAATCTCTGGCATGGGTACAACTTGGTGACAGCATCACAGGAGAGGGAACTGAGGACCGGATGGGGGCTTTCAATGTCTCACTCTCGTCAACTGGGCAAACGGTAGCTATCGGCGCTTGGAAAAACGACGGGTCAGGCGACGATTCTGGCCATACTCGAGTGTTTGATTGGGATGGATCACAGTGGTCCCAAAGAGGCTCAGACATTGACGGTGCAGCTGCTGGAGACCGAAGCGGGACCTCGGTAGGTATCAGTTCTGACGGTAACATTGTGGCGATAGGGGAGCCATTCCATGATGTGACAAACGAAAATGCAGGTCGTGTGCGTGTCTACGAATGGAGCGAGAGCGATACGACATGGTTACAAAAAGGACAGAACATTGAGGGAGAAGTAGCAGTCTGTGAGGAGGGTGTTACTTACAGCGATAGTGATGGCGATGGAGTGACTGACAGTTGCGGGGACGAAAGCGGCTGGTCTTCCTCTTTATCAGGCGATGGTTTGGTGCTTGCAATTGGCGCTTGGAAAAACGATGGAAATGGTGATCGATCTGGCCACACTAGGATTTATGCTTGGCGCGATCAAACTAATCGATGGGAACAAGTCGGTGAGGACTTAGATGGCGAAAGGTCAGGCGATCAGAGTGGATGGAAAACCAAGTTGAGCCGAGACGGAACAGTCTTAGCCGTCGGTGCTTTCGGGAATGATGATGGTGGGGCTAATGCAGGACACGCTCGAGTTTTTGAGATCCTTAAAGATGGGGATGCGTTCCCGCTGGATGCCACTGAATCGATTGATACTGATTTCGACGGCACGGGTAATAACGCTGATACGGATGACGACAACGACGGTGTATTGGATGCTGCGGATGCGTTCGCATTGATCAGTCTGGGTACGCTCACCGATACCGATGGTGATGGCAGGCCTAATGCCTGCGACAGTGATTGCCAAACTCTGGGTATGACCGCAGACCCTGATGATGACAATGATGGTGTTGCCGATAGCTCAGATATATTTCCGCTAGATGCTACTGAAACCTTAGACACTGACTCAGATGGCACGGGTAACAATGCTGACACCGACGATGATGGTGATGGCGTTGCAGATAGCGCTGATGCCCTCCCATTAGACGCTACTGAGACGCTTGATACTGATGCAGACGGAAAAGGTAATAACGCTGATACCGATGATGATGGTGATGGCGTTGCCGATAGCGCTGATGCCTTCCCATTAGACGCTACTGAGACGCTTGATACTGATGCAGATAGCACAGGTAATAACGCTGATACAGACGACGATGGTGATGGGGTGCCAGATACCTCAGATGCGTTTCCGTTAGATGTAGCTGAGACACTTGATACTGACAACGATGGCACTGGTAACAATGCCGATACCGATGATGACAACGACGGCGTACTGGACGCTGCAGATGCTTTTGCGCTGATTAGCTTAGGTTCACTTACCGACACTGATGGAGATGGCCGGCCGAACGACTGCGATAGTGATTGCGTGACGCTGGGTATGACCGCCGATACTGACGATGATGGGGATGGTGTTGCTGATGGCGCGGATATCTTCCCCTTAGATGCAACCGAAACCGTGGACACGGATTCTGATGGCATTGGTAACAATGCTGATGCCGATGATGATGGGGATGGTGTTGCTGATGGCGCGGATATCTTCCCCTTAGATGCAACCGAAACCGTGGACACGGATTCTGATGGCATTGGTAACAATGCTGATGCCGATGATGATGGGGATGGTGTCGCGGACACTGCTGACGGTTACCCCCTTATCAGTCTTGGTGGCCTCCTTGATACCGATTCAGATGGTTTCCCCAACGACTGCGACCAAGGTTGTTTAGCCATTGGTATAACAGCCGACTCGGATGACGATAACGACGGCGTAGCAGACATAGACGATTTCTTCCCTTTGGACGCAGCTGAGTCCTCTGATAGAGATGGTGATGGCGTAGGTGATAACTCGGATGCTTTTCCAGACAACTTAGATGAAACCGTTGACTCTGACGTGGACGGGATTGGCGACAATTCAGACAATTGTCCTAATATGCAAAATAGCGATCAAACCAATACTGACGGAGATTTGTTCGGCAATGCCTGCGATTTGGACGACGATAACGACGGTTTCACCGATGCAAGAGAAGAGCAGGATGGGACTGATCCGCTGAACCGTTTCTCCTGTAAATCAGGCTGCTTCAGCTTTGATGTGGATGAAAATCTAGAAGCTAAACCGCTGACCGATGGGCTACTCGTAATCCGTCATCTGTTCGGTTTTAGTGGCGAATCACTAACCTCTGGCGCTGTGTCTGGTGAGGCGAATAGAGGCTCCTCAGAAGTCATTGCAGGCTATCTAACGGATGCTAATTCAGAGTTGGACATTGACGGGGATGGCGAGTCTAAACCGCTCACAGACGGCCTGTTGTTGATACGTTACTTGTTTGGATTCTCAGGTGATTCACTCGTTTCAGGTGCTATAGGAGAAGGTGCTGAACGGGATACGGCCGATGAAGTTGAGGCTTATATTGAAGAGCGAATTCCTGGTCACTAGGTTTACCCGCAGATGCCTGTGACGCGCAGTGATGCTCTAGACAGCTCTATACCTGCTTCACTCGTCCTCACCAGTAATACATACAATACTAGGAGTCCCTTTTGGTGAAGCGGGGGGGTGGCCCGGGGGTGCTGGTATGGCCGAAAATGAGCGGGGGGGTAGGGTCGCAATTGATCAGCTACTACCCATCTGGATTCGGCGTTGTAAAAGCAGTCATTTCCGGCGCAACGTTAATCCGATCTTGCCAACAACAGCCCTGAAAACTTCTTACCACTTGCCCAATCGATTGCCAGTTCTGCTTCATGCTTTTGAGCGAAGGGACCAATCATGACTCGGTGCACGTCAGCAGTAGACTCAACGAATATATCGGCACTTAAATAGCCTTCAAGTAATGCTTCAGCTCTAAAACTGTCGGCAGTGTTTTCTTTCGAGAACGCGCCTATCTGAACGTAATAGAATTTGGGGGCATCTGCTTCAGGATCAGTGTCTGATGTTTTTAAGGTCGCGTTATAAGCATCTTTAATTACCGATATGCTGGACTGGGAAAGGTTGTCATACAACGTGTAGTCAATTTCTGCGACTTGTTCGGTGACCTTATCAACCAACTGTTCTGTCGGCATTTGAGTTGCCGTATCGGGCTCGTAAGCAAGAACAGTGAGGAGAACCCCTAGAATAAATCCAATTAGGTATTTCATTGCGGCCATCTCCTGTACTGCCCACGTTACGGCTTATGTGCTTGTTAACGCATCTTAGGCGGCACATCGTACTTATCCCAGTCTTGTTCATCATCTGTAGTTGTTAGCTTCTGCTTTAACTGACGTTCCTCACGAGTAATACCGAATGCTTTGATGTGCTCCTCGTCGATGATGGCTTGCAGCTCTTCGGTCGTAAAGTTGCCTAGTAATTCACCCGCTTTTAGGAATCCTGTTATCTCATGCCATAGCTGCTCACGGGCAGATGGCTTGGCTTCACCATAGGCATACAGCTTAGCCATCTTGTCTCTAACGGCTTCTAGGTAGCGTTCTTTGCGCTTCTCAGGGCTAATAGGTGGGCTTGGTGGCATGTTGGCGGTGGCTGTTTAGGTTGGTTGATTGTAGATAAGGTAGAGCTTTGCCGAAAGTGGATGGTGGATAGATGTGGGATTGAATCAGCTGTCTGCAATAAAATACCAATTGTATAAATAAATGAAACTCAGTAATTTAGAGTCTATTGGGGACAACACAGGAGCGGCGGCAATGGTAATGAAGGTTACGAAGATCGAAGAGAACGGTGGAGCGGCTGCGTCAGGCATCATAGTTGGCGACTTGTTAATTTCGCTGCAGAACGTCGATATTAGTTCGAATGAAATTTTCACTAAAGTAAGAAAGGAAGGTGGCAGCAGACAATCTGCAAAAATATTTCGCAATACTGATTTTTTAGAAGTACATCTGCCAGATGGTAAATTGGGACTCGACTTGTCGTTGGCTGATGAAGCTGCAGAGGGGCCATACCAAGTCTATCTAGAGCAAGAGAATAATTCGATAAGAGCTATACGATTTGTTACTTCTGAGTCGATCGGTGATGGGCGAATAATTAAAGTAATTGGTACTGCGAGAGGTAGTACAGTTAGAGCCAAACACATTGGGAGAGACTTGGCTGCAGGGTTAAAGAACATCGTAGGCGGCGAGTTGAAAGGGTACACAGAGCTTATGGCAGAAGGTCGTGAAGAGGCCATTTGGCGAATGAAAACACAAGCCAAAGAGATGGGTGCCAATATGATCATAGCCTCTCGATTTTCTTCGGCGATGATAGATGTTGGTGCGTGCGAAATAACAGCTTATGGAACCGCGGTCATCGTCGAGTAAGGGATTCAGAATGATAGTCGAAGCGATCTTTGGGCTGTTCTTTATAATTGGGCTTATTTATTTTGTCTTCGTTCGGATAGATGAAAAGAAAGAAGAAAAATTTGAGAAACGAAAGTGGTGACTCAAGTATGCTCAGAATCAAAAGGTACTGATGGGGCCTTTAGTGGGTGGGGATTTCGCTAGCGCCGAGATTGCCTAGCGGCAGGGTTTTATCAACCTTTTTCACTTTGGAAGCTTTTTAGCGTCATCTAGTCTTTGAACTATCTGCTGCCAAAATTTTTGCAGCTTAAGTTCTTCAAGTTTTTTTTACTGTACGCTGCAGGGACCCTTGACATTCCCAGTCCTGATGGACCGCGTGACGGCCAGTAATCATTGCTAATGGATTGGGATTTGCTCTTGTCTATTTCTTCTTTTGCTCTTTTCCGAAGGAGCCTGTCGCAATCAATATGGGTCAAAGAGCGTGCTTTCAGTTCTTCCAGAGCTTCTAAATAAACGGTTTCCGTTGGCGCCATCACATAACGGGCACAGATGGTAGCGTCTTCTTTGGTACTTAGTGTAGAGTAATCGTCAACTTGAGATTCTTCGATTTTCACAACGACCCCAGCAGAGTCATCTTCAATTAGGTTCTCGTTAATTTTTGTTTTCGGATAGGCTGAACCTTCAACTTTCAAATCAATTGCGTCCAATGGACTATTGCTACTGTTAGTTGCTTTATCTGTTGGCCATTTTAGCGCGCATGCTTGTTGAATCTCTTTTGCTGCAAGATCACTCCCAACACCCTTCATGTTTTCTAAGATGCAACTTGAGTAGTCAGCATCAGCCAGTGGCACAAAAGAAACCAGCAGTGTGAGTAGTAGTCGGGTCATACCCAAGACCTTATCAAGTTCAGATGAATAATCCTTAAACCGTCACATCAGCAAGGTAAACGACTACCTGCCTGTAAGCCATATCGCACAAAGACCTCAGTCTCGGCTCACAGACTAAACAAGGTTGTTATCAGGTGATGTGTCTCCCCTGCAGCTCTTAAAGACACGCATCAATGCCCTAGACAGCTCGATACCTGCATCACCCGTCCACATTAGCAATACATACCAATGCTAGGAGTCCCATCTGGTGAGGTGGGGGGTGCCCCGGGAGTGGGGTGCTGGTATGGCCGAAAATGGATGGTGGGTAGGATAAAAAACTGGTTTGAGTTTGCTGCCATCGACCTGATTTCGTATTAGAAGTTAATCGCGCCAAAACGAGGTTTTGATAGGTCTCGCAACCAAAATAAAAAGCGGCCACCTGAAGTGCCTCTTTAGCTATTTTCTAGTTTGCCAAGGGCCTCTCTAGTTTCCTACTTGTTCCTTTGAGCGCATTTTCCGTTCAAAGTAAAACGACGATGCTCGTCTTTTTCATAGTTTTCAGGATTGACCTTTAGTATACCAACCAACGGGTCAAATTCATTCACCCGCCATAGGTCTCTTGTAAAGCTAGCAACTTTAATAGCGACGACGCCATCTTCAGATCTTTCATGTAAACTGAGAATCGGCTTATCGGCTATGTTTATACCAGAGTAAATTTGGTTCTTTAGCTGGAAAGCTACTTCATCATGCAAGTAATTCTGCGTCGTTCCGATGGAGCTGATCTTGCTATATTTTGCCCATTCACCTGTACATCTGTTTTTTACCATCAGATTTTGGTCAGATCCGCCGACACTTCTGATGCGAAACGATGCTTGGGGATTAGGGCAATAGTTACTGTCAGAGATTGCGATACACACCTTCTCTTCTGCTTTTCCCTCGCATTGTATCGTTACTTTTAAAGCATAAGAATCAGCGTTGAGAAAACCTGCGATCGAATAAGTGGCGGATCTGACAGATCCTTCCTGAAGAGGCAAGTTTAGCTGTGACTCAACTCTATAGTCTAAAGCGTCGCATTCAAGATCTATCTTCTTCGCGTCAGAGTCTGGTGCAAAAAAAACAAGAAGGGCCAAACATAAAAGTATTCTATTCAACGCGTCCCCCTTTCCTGAGCGACCAGTTGATCAAAAGCTAGCAGCCTTTCCAGGCCGGCTGGATGACTTTCAAGGATAGTAGCTCTTGATCTCCCATCAAGTTTAGCCATTCGTAAAAGGACAAAGCGAGCTTTTGCCAAGTCGTAACCCGCTTCTTCAATTATCTTTACAGCCATTTCATCTGCCCTAATTTCCATAGCACTAGATTTGGATTGCAAAACAAGAGAAGCAATAGTGGCTCCAGTACCTGCTCCTGCGCCTGTGAGCGCACCGAGAACCGCGCCAACAAACATACCATTTCGTTTTTTGGCGACATGATTATAAAGATGGTGAGCGATCTCGTGTGCAATGACGAACGCCAATTCATCATCATATGATATTTTGTCAATTAGGCCGGAATGAATAACAATTTCGTTAGCGCGGAAGGCAAAAGCTTGGAATCCCGGCAGCAATTCCACTCTCGCACTCCAGGTACAGTCTCTAGCTTTTATTTCCTCTTCTATGCATATCTCTTTAACAACATCAAAAACCCGAAAGTGGATCTCAGTTACAAGTTCCCTCGCCTCTGCGGCCAATTTAATTGAAGGCCGCGGAGCCTGATTGTTGTTGACGTAATTCGCCAGATCAATTTTTTTTTGAATATCCTCAGTGCTGGCCGAAACGACCGCCAATTCCATAAAAAATCCAAAAATCGTGATCGCAAGTACGGAGCATCGCTTAAAAGACATATCTCTCCCCCGATTGCTAGCTCCCAATGCTGCCCAAAACTGATGTTTCAAACGCGCCTCGGGAATTACAGGGCTTCGTCGAAAATTGTGGTGGATTAGTCAATGTTGTGCTCGCAGTGGCCGAGAACTTTGTATTCACAGTAACGGTCGTAAAATCATCATCGGCATTAACGATTACGGAGCCTTTCGCTATTCCCCCAGTCAGATACCAAAATAATGGTGCTTTTGCATCGCAGTATTCCGTAATGACGCCGGGCGAAAGATTATCGCCAGTAAGGACGATAAGCCCGCTATCCTTCTCGACGCTGGCTATTGAAATATCATTAGTGCTCATGAATCTGATAAGGTTTGTCCACACAGCATCAAAAGGTTGCTCTACCGTTCGACTTTTATCAAATGGTTGAATCTCAACAACGGGTGTCGATGCGCATGATGCCAAAAACATCACTAAAGTTAAGATGCTAAGATTCTTCATAATTATTCCTTTTGTTATAGTTGTTCTTTGAGCCTAGTCAAAAAAATGGTCAATTGCTAGTCTCTCATTGAGAAATCTCATCTCTATCCTCTGATGTCGTCCGAGTTTTCTTTCGCTTCGCACAGGTGGGTTAGTGCGGCTTCAAGCTCGGCTCTCGTACCCAAGCCTACTGGTATCAGATTATAGATCTCGCCCCTAGGTGTCTGTGACACGCAGTGATGCCCTAGACAGCTCTGTACCTGCCTTACCCGTCCAAATTGGTAATACATACCAATACTAGGAGTCCCATCTGGTGAAGCGGGGGGTGCCCCCGGGGTGGGGTGCTGGTATGGCCGAAAGTGGATGGTGGGTTGGGTGAAAGTAAAGCTGCGACTGAAAATAATAATGGGTACCAGTGCGGGTGCCAGAAGAGCGCTTCGGTCAAAATGAAAGACGGCTTATTGATTTTATGTAAACCATAAAGATTATATTGCGGAAGGAACGACGGATAAAAGTGCAAACCAAAATCGAACAATTATTGCCGGATTAACAGAAATCTCTTATTTTTTCGGACAAGAAAATGAACTAAGGAGCAATATATGAGTTACACCTCTTTTTCGATTGGCAGTACTGGAAGAGCATGGGATGGGATCGAAGCAGGAACAGACGAATGGGCCGCATTACAAGCAAAGCAAATGCAAATCCTAGCAGATGCTGGAGCGGAAACCATTGCTGGTGGTTGGGCAACGGGCATCGGTAAATTCGTTAACATCAATACTTATCCCGATATCGATTCATCCAAGAGAGTAATTGCGCGATTGGCTGCGGCACAGTTGTTTGAAGTTGAATCTTCCGGCCCCTTCATTCCCACCGAGGAAATGATGACTCTTATGACTTAATAAGTATTCTATAGCTAGCCGTCCAATCGGGCGGCTTTGTTAAACATGTTGGTGACATCCGAGACCCAGTGGTGGACTAGACAGTTCTATACCTGCTTCACTCGTCCACATAAGTAATACATACCAATGTTAGGAGTCCCTTCCTGTGAAGTAGGGGGTGGCCCGGGGGTGGGGTGCTGGTATGGCCGAAAATGGATGGTGGGTAGGGTAGAAAAGGGACGCGCTGAACTTGGTGCAGATTGGGTTAAAAATGAATGCTGTAGCTAGTAGTAACGGAGTGCGGGAGCTGGTGAAATAACCAGCGGGTTGCCTAAATTCAGCGCTAAATTTATGGCATGTAAGTTGGTATGTATATGCATATGACTTATATAAGTCATTGATTTATATTGAGTGTTGGCGGAGCGGACGGGACTCGAACCCGCGACCCCCGGCGTGACAGGCCGGTATTCTAACCAACTGAACTACCGCTCCAACAAAGAAAACTTGGTGGGTGTTGCAGGGGTCGAACCTGCGACCTACGGCTTGTAAGGCCGTCGCTCTCCCAACTGAGCTAAACACCCGCAATTCAGGAAGCGCAATTGTACCGTGATGGTCCATGAAGTCAATCAGGT
>Ga0206125_10004745_pt1 | contig 11834 bp, 9 predicted proteins | sample Helgoland_Spring_4_FD_148598 | JGI IMG/M metagenome (GOLD analysis project Ga0206125, IMG submission 148598) | Pelagic subsurface seawater microbial communities from Kabeltonne, Helgoland, North Sea - Helgoland_Spring_Bloom_20160331_1 | ecosystem: Environmental > Aquatic > Marine > Epipelagic ...
CAGCAACAAGAAACAATTTCTTAGCCCAAGTAAACCCATACATGGAAAGTGTACAACAAAGACAAGGTGTTTACGCCTTTAAGGTAGTAATGGACGCTTCAAACAACACTCCTGATGTAATTGATAGAAATCAGATGGTAGGCCAGATTTTCTTACAGCCAACTAGAACAGCAGAATTTATAATTCTCGATTTCAATGTATTGCCAACAGGAGCAGAGTTCCCAGCATAATAAGAAATTAAATTTGTAATATTTATAACAAAACACGACAATGGCAGTATTAGACCCCAACGAAATATTTTTCACCCCGTTTGAACCAAAACAAAAGAATAGATTTGTTTTGTATGTAGATGGATTCCCCGCTTACCTTATTAAAGGATTAGGAGCAGTTTCAGTGAAACAAGGAACAGTTCCTTTGAATCACATTAACGTTCAAAGATTTGTAAAAGGTAAAACTACCTGGGATCCAATTTCAATGACATTATTTGATGCGATCACTCCTTCCGGAGCCCAATCAGTAATGGAATGGGTAAGATTACATCACGAATCAGTAACAGGCCGAGATGGTTATTCTGATTTCTACAAAAAGGATATGACAGTAAATATCTTGGGTCCTGTAGGGGATGTAGTCTCAGAATGGATTATTAAGGGTGCTATAATTACATCTGCTACATTTGGTGATTACGGCTACGATGAAGAAGGTGCTGTTGAAATTGCACTAGAAGTCCAACCTGATTACTGCGTATTAAATTTCTAATACAAGTCAAAATATATAAAGAAAGAGCGCACGAAAGTGCGCTCTTTTGGTTTTATTATATATTTATATTAAACATAAATAAAGTTATTAATAATGAGTGAATTAAAATTCCCAACAGAAATTGTTGAGTTGCCTTCAAAAGGCTTAGTCTATCCCGAGGATAATCCTCTATCAAGTGGACAAATAGAAATGAAATATATGACGGCTAAGGAGGAAGACATTCTTACCAACCAGAATTATATTAATAATGGTACGGTAATTGATGAATTATTAAAATCCCTCATCATTACTAAAATAAACTACAATGATTTAATTGTAGGCGATAAGAATGCTATTATGATAGCAGCCCGAGTATTAGGATATGGTAAAGATTATTCATTTACCTATGATAATAATGAACAAGTAGTTGATTTATCTCTATTAGAACCTACAGACTTTGATGAAAGTCTCTATTCTAAAGGAAAGAATGAATTTTCTTTTACACTACCTACATCTAATATTGATATTACTTATAAATTATTAACTCATGGAGATGATAAAAAAATAGCTAATGAGATTAAAGGTCTTAAAAAGCTTAATAAATTATCTTCTCCTGAACTCTCTACTAGACTAAAACATATGCTCCTCTCAGTTAATGGAGATGTTGAAAGGAAAGCTATAAGAGAATTTGTTGATAATTATTTTTTAGCTAAAGATTCTCGTGCCTTTAGAGAACACATAAAAGCAACTCAACCCGATATACAATTAACTTGCGAAATAGAGAGACCAGATGGTGATGTCAAGACTATTGACATCCCTATCGGACTCACGTTTTTTTGGCCTGACGCGGGAGTATAGGATACAACTATTCTCTCAGATCCATGAAATGATTTTTCATGGGAATGGGGGTTACAATTATGCTACAGTATATCACATGCCTATATGGTTAAGGAATTTTACATTTAAAAAAATTCAAGAACATTATCAAAAGGAAAAAGATGCATATGATAAGGCTAATAAAAAAGGTACTACGGTAGTAGATAAACAAGGAATTTTCCAAAAACCTTCTGATTCACCTCCATCAGGACCTAAACGAGTAACATATTAAAATTAGGGGGATACCATTTTGTATCCCCTTAATATTTATAACAAAGTAATTCCATGTCACTAGAAGATAGTTTAGGTAAAGCTAATAAAAATGCACAAGATGTAAAAAACACTATTAGTGCTACGGACCGGGCTATACTAGATGCTGTCAAATCCTCAGCACAACTTACAGCGGAAAGTAGAAATTTAACTGAAGAATTAAAAGATCAACTAGGAATTCGTTCAAAACAAAACGAAGGAGAAAAAGTTTTATTAGGGGTATCCAGAGATATTACTAAATCAGCCCAAGAGAATAAAGTTGCTTTAGGCCAACAGGGTGATATCTCAAAACAAATAGTAAAGGAAGAAAACCAAATTTTAGCCGCTAAGAGAGAGCAATTAATTGTTCAAAATGGTTTAAGTAGTGAACAAATTTCTCAAGCCCAACAAATAACAACGGCAAATAAAATTAGACTTGAAACCTTAAGTAAAATTGATGAGTTACAATCAAAGTTAGTTGATGCTACAGAATCCGAAAGAGTTGGGATTTTATCTAGTATTAATGGGTATCAAGATCGTTTAGCTGCTAATGAAGCTTCATTAGATGCTGTCCTAAGTAGTGCTGATGTTGAAACCCAACGTTTAGCACTAGCAAACCAGTTAGTAGAAAAAGCCCAAGAAAATCTAGCCGTTAGCGAAAATGAAGCAGCAACTCAAAATGAAATTGAAGCTGCTATGGGACTCACTGGTGCGGCTCTTGCAACTTTGAATGGATTAGCAGGTCCCTTTGCGAAATCATTGGGGATGGACAAGGTCAAGAAGGATATGGAAGCATTTACCGAAGAATCTATTCGTGCCGGTAAAAAAGTTTCAAGGTTACAAACTTTAGGAGTCGGAGTAAAAAGTGCATTTGGGAGCTTAGCAAAAACACTAACCGATCCTTCGGTTATAATAACTAAAATCCTCAAAGATTATGGGGAATTTGAAAAAGCAAACAAAGAAGTTAGACAACTAACTGGACAAACTGCAGATAATTACTCTAGTTTTAATGGTTCATTAGTTTCGGCAACTGACCAAGTAAAAACTATAGGATCTCTTTCGAAAGAATTAGGAATAAATGTAAATGCTGCGTTTAGTCCTGATACTATATTAGCTGCTACTGAGCTTACTGAATTGCTGGGATTAGGGGTTAAAGAGACAGCTCAACTTTCTATGAATGCCGAAGCTTTCGGCCAAGATTTATCAACATTCCCAAAATCAGCAGAACGTGTAACAAAACAATTTGCATTATCCGGAAAAGGAGCCCTTAATATGGGTGATGTTTTAAAAGAAGCGGGCAGCGCCTCAGGAGCATTATCTTTAAGTCTTGAAGGAAACCCTGACGCCCTAGTAAAAGCAGCAGCCGGCGCCAAAGCTTTGGGATTAAGTTTAGCACAGGCTGAAGGTATAGCAGACAGCCTTCTTGATTTTGAATCATCCATACAGGCTGAAATGGAAGCTGAGCTATTAACAGGTAAATCACTAAACCTAGAAAAAGCCAGATCTGCTGCTTTAAACAATGATATAGCAGGATTAACTGAAGAAATAGGTAATAACCAAGAAATTTTAAGTGCTTTTTCTAGCGGTAACAGAATTGAACAAGCTGCAGTAGCTAAATCTTTAGGTATGTCTAAAGATGAGGTTGCTAAAATGATTGTATTGCAAAAAATCAATAGCAATATGACTACGCAACAAGCAGCGGATGCTGCCGGTATTAGTATAGAAGAAGCAAAACGTCTTAGCACACAGGAACAAATTAACAAGGCCATTGAAAAAATGACTACGGCTTTTGCTCCTATTCTTAATTTTTTCGCTTCAATCTTATCTAATTCTGTTGTTTTATATGGTACTCTAACGGCTATAGCAGCCGTAATGACTATTAAGATGTTAGGGGGTGCTAGAGAATTTGCTCAAGAAATGAGGGACTCTGTCGAGTCTACAGCCGATATGGCTAGAAATTTAGCAGCAGGATTTTCAGAAGGAGAGGGGTTTGGTGGGAAAATTAAGGGTGCTTTTAAAGGAGCTTTAGGATTAAATGAAACACCCGAAGTACCTGAAGTGCCGGATGTAGAAGCCATCTCAGCAACCCCTGGTGATGAAATCAAAAACACCCTAACGGGTTTAGCAGAGGGTTTAAAAGCTATGGGTGATGGTAAAGTATTCGCAGGTATTGGTGCAGTCGCATTAGCGGGACCCGCATTTATTATAGCACTTCCCTCAATCCCATTTTTACTATTTATGGGATTAACACCATTGGAACAATTAGAACCCAACCTTACTGGATTAGGTAATGGTTTAAAAGCTATGTCAAAAGCAGCAGTAGGAACTCTTGTTATGGCATTAGCAGGCCCCGCACTTGCTCTTGGAACATTAGCAATCCCCTTTTTAGCGTTTATGGCAATTCCCGGAATGGGGGCAGCAATATCAGCTAACTTTGCTGGATTAGCTGGGGGATTAGCGGCATTTGGAAATCCCGCAACCGCATTATTTGTACTAACCGGAATAGGATTATTAGCGGCATTAGGTGTAGCTATGATCCCTTTTGCATATTCTTTATCCCTATTATCACCATTAGTAGAGACATTTGGAAATATTATAATCGGGGTATTTAGTGCACTTCCACCTATTATATCTGCAGTAGCTGAAGGATTTGTATCTATATTAGGAGCAGTAAGCCCCGAAAATATTTTAGGGATGATGATGTTAGGACCTGCTCTAATATCGGCCTCTGTAGGCATGGTAGCCTTCGGATTAGCATTAGCAGCAGGAGGTATTGGATCATTTTTTGGTGGTGGGATTCTAGACCAAATAAAAGAATTATCAACTGTAGGTCCGGGGGTCGCCGCAGCAGGTGCCGGATTAGCAGCTGTAGCAGGTAATATAGATATAATATCCCTATCTATGCAAGGGTTATCTGAATCTATACAAGCTATATCCTTATCTCTGCTAGGATTAGGAGGTTTAGCATCCCCTTTATTTGCATTAGCAGGAGGGTTAATGAGTATTTCAACAGGTTTAGCGGCTATAGCAGTTAGTGGAATATTTGCACTACCTATATTTGCAGCATTAAAGAGTGTAGCAGTTGTAGCCCCCGTATTAGAAAAATTAGGAAAACTATTTAATGTTGGTGATTCTGATTCAGAAAGTGCGGATGCAGATTCAACAGGTGCTAAAGGTTCATCTGTAAGTAGTGATATTACTCTTTTAGCAGAAAAATTAGACCAAATGAATCTTACATTAAATGCACTTCTAGTTAAAGAAGGCACAGTTACATTAGACGGTTCAAAAGTAGGAACTGCTTTAACAGTAGGCTCTTACAAATTACAATAATTTAATATTTATAACAAAACACAACCATGTCAATTTTAACTACCCTATCATCTAAGGGCTCTGTCCTTTCTAATTTAAATGGAGCACAAGGCCCCCAACCTAACTTCGACCAATCAAAACTCCACGATGAGTATTCTTTGAATGGTGATCCTTTTCTAAAAAGCGAACCTAAACCCACAGTTTTAGGTTTAAAAGGGATTACTCCACCTAGTAACTACAGAGATAACGCTCCTGAGAATAGATCATTCTAATAGATGCCCCTAATTGATCTTAAAACAGACCTTAAGTCTCTAACTTATGGAACCGATCGTCCTGGTGGGGGGAGTAGTAAAGAACCCTTTATTACAGAACCTATTCCGGAAGGGGAGGAAACTACCCAAGGAGCTAGAGAGGATTTTCTCCTTAGACAAGGAGCTATAAGAAATAGCGGTAAGGATGTTTCAAGATTAACTAAATTATTTTTTTCTACTACTAAAGGTCTTAGCTTTACAACTACTACTAACCTTCTATCTAGAACTTCAGTAAAAACTGAAGCTACATTAGGACCTGCTTATGCTGGAGGAGCTATTAATCAAGGGGTTTATTTACCTACTTCTACTTTAGCTCAAGTTGGGATAGGATTTACAGGCACCCATTTAAATTTATTAGGCCTTGACCCTACCTCTCCAATGTCTGGAGTAGTTGAAGGAGGACTCTTCCCAGGAGGGGGTCTTATTAGATATGAACAAGTTGTTAGGGATTTAAATAACCAAGAAGGAGATAGTAGTAATAACAGATTAGTATCCTTATATGATACTAAGATTTCAGGTCTTACCCCTACTCCTAAAAATTCTTTAGTTGCTTCTAGTCCACTTAATATACTATCCTATGGTGGAGGCCCTGGATCTATACTAGGTATAGGTAAGACTATAACTAAAAGAGCCTCTAACACTACAGGTATTAACGAATATGGGTGGCAAGTAAAAGATTTTACAGCTGAATCTTTTAATGGAGTTAGTAATGCTAAAACATCTTTAGATTTAAGTAATTCATTAGGAGCTTCTTATGATTATTTTACCTATAATGAAATAAGTAACCAATTAGTCCCAGACCCCACTCCCGAAATTTTAGGTATAAACCCACTAGATGGGTCTCAATTAAAAAGGTTTGGTCCTCAAGATAATAATCAAACTTTAAGCACATTAGAAGATAGTGGAAGTCTTGTTAGGATTTCTAAAGAAAATTCTAAAGTTAAAGTAGCGGACGCTAAAACAACCTTTAACCAAAATAACCCTTCGGGTTCAGTAGATACTGTAACTTTCGGAGTAGGTAGCACAGATAAAGATAATAATCTTTCTCTCCCTGCAGCTATTACATCTTCTCTCAATTATGCTAAAAGTGGGATTAGTCAGGCTAAAACCTACTTTAATGAAAATAATCCTTCGGGTTCTATAGATACTGTAGCTTTTGGAGCAGGAGCTGATCAACAAATAGTAACTCTTAAAACCGCATATAATAAACCTGATGGTAACCCCATTACCCACAACAATGCTAATAGAACACGGGAATACAACACTAAAAATAAATTTAAACAATATAGATATGGCAATCTAGGATCACCCCAAAATGGAAATAACCAATACACATATGGGGGTGATAAATTTAATGCTAATGTTACTAATGATTTAAATACAGCCCCTGTATCATCTGCCCCACCCAATGACCAGCTATTTAAGTTTTATTTAAATCTTCTTGACCCCCAATCCCCAAATACTGATAATTATCTTTATTTTCAAGCTTATGTAGATTCATTCACAGATAATATAGGGGCTAAATATGATGAATACACTTACACTGGTAGAGGATACCCCTCATTCAAATATAAAGGATTTAGTAGAGATATTAGTTTAAGCTTTACAATTGTAGCTACCAACCCCGAGCAGATAGCCCCTATATATAGTAAATTAAATAGGTTAATACAAAACATGGCCCCCAACTACAGTAATAGCGGTTATATACGTGGGAATTTTGTTAAATTAACATTTGGAGACTATTTAAACAGCGTCCCGGGAATTGTCAAAGGCTTTTCATTAAATCCAATATTTGACGTTGGATTTGATATAGGAACTGGTGAAAATTCATCAGGAAAGCAACTTCCAAAAGGTATTAAAGTTGATGGGTTTAACTTTACTCCAATAACTGATAACAAAAGCCAATTAGTAAGTAGTAATAGTACATTTATCTCATATTAATAATGAATAGATATAATAACATACCAATATTTCGTACTCCTAAAGGAAAAAGATATAGGGCAAATGTAAAATATCCTGAAATTCCTTTCAATGATAGTGATTTTTACGTCATAGCTGAACAAGGTGATAGATATGATATGTTATCCTTTCAATATTATGGGGACGCTTCTTTATGGTGGATCATATCTTCAGCAAATCCTAGATTTAAACCTAACAGCCTATACCCAGAACCCAACCACCAAATAAGAATTCCTTCTAATGTTTCAGACATTATAGGGGCATATAAAGTTTTAAATCAATAAATTATGGCAAATATCATAGGTGAAACTTTCGCCCCTTTTGTAGATGAGCAAATAAAAGTCAGACAAGAAAAATTAGGATCTACTATTTACGATAACGACATTATTTCATATACTACAAGTAAAGATAGCTTTATTCGTTTAACATCCGCTGTTGACATAGATCAAAGCATAATTGATAAACTTCCAAATACTCCTAGTAATTTAATAAATAGCAAACTAGCAGAAAATTATGTTCTATTTGGAGGAGCCAACAACGTCTCAGATTCATCTAAACCTAAAGGGGGAATTGTAAAAACATATACTGATTCAATACTAGCTAATGCTTCATATGGATTTGATTCTACAGCTGAGTATGGATTAACTCCTCTTCCGGGTGTTACTTCTTTTGATATTAAACCTAAAAATAATGGTTCTATAGTAGAAGGACAAATTAAAATTAAATGTTACAACATTCAACAATTCAACCATATTGAAGCCCTTTATTTAAGATTGGGATATACTCTTCTATTAGAATGGGGGCATACTTTATATTTCACAAATAAAGGTGCCCTTGAAAGTAATATTACTGCGGGTACTGATGTGTACAAGGAATTTTTAGAAGGCAAATGCGGAGAGGAATCCGACCCCCAAACTTACATACTAGATCAAATAAAACAAGCTAGAGAAAATTCAGCGGGTAACTATGATGCAATGTTAGGTAGGGTATTAAATTATGATTGGTCAGTCAATCCCCAAGGAGAGTACGATATAACAGTTAAAGTCCTCTCCCCAGGCAGTGTTATTGAATCTTTATCCATATCAGTAGCCCTCCCACAAGCTATAAATGCAAAAGATACTTCAGGGGAATCCGGAAAAAAAAATGACTTAGAAACTACCACTATAGGAAAAATGCTATCAGGTTTTAAAGATACCCTTGATAAGGATTATACCGCATTATCCAGATTCTTTTTCGGAAATCCTGTAACTACACTTGGAACACTTAAAGAAATACGAAACCCCAGACCCCATTATTATTTTGATGAACCTCTTACTAATGAAAAGATAAAAATATTCGCTAACTCACCAGACCTTATACCTTATGCTGATGATGTTGTTGCTTCAACGATTAATCCCGCACCACTCCCACCCCCTATAAAAGAACTCCTTAAAATAAACCCCAAACGGGGTGACGACCAGTACTATATTAAATTTGGGGCTCTTTTAAGAATAATTCAAAACTTTCTTTTAATATATAATCCTAAAAATAATAATAGTCCTATATTAAACATTGATTGGAAATACGAAAATAATAAATGTTATATACCATCTACAAGACTATTTTCTTCTAACCCTATGGTCTGTCTAATTCCTTCAAGGTTTGATGATAGTCTTCCTGAAAAAGAACAGCCATGGTTTACGGGACCTGAATCATTTAACTTTAGCAAACTCAACAAAATATCAGGAACAGATTTCTTCAGCCAAAAAAACCAGAATGAGTTCAGCTATATGAATATCCATTTAAACATAGATTTTCTTTATACAGTACTCGAAGCTAATATTAATAGTGCCGGTGATCTAGCTTTAATAGATTTTCTCCTCTCAGTTTGTACTCAAGTAAATAAATCTTTATCAAGCTTAACTGAATTTACCCCTTTCGTAGACACTGACACCAATACCTTATCTATAATTAACAAGAGAAACTCAGATGCTATAATTGACAACCCCAAACCCCCTACAAAATTCCAAATAGGATTCCTCCATACTGGGGCGTCGGGTTCTGCGGCGATTAAAGATGGAAGCTTTGTAACAGAGGTATCTGTTAATTCTACCATTCCTCCTGATATGGCAAAAATAATTTCAATAGGAGCACAAGATCAAAATAATTCAAATGAACCAGGTGCTCTCGGATTCTCAGCTTGGAATAAGGGCTATATTGATAGGATAGCACCTGAAAAAAAACTAGCAGCTCCTACATCAGCTTCTGAAGCAGAAATAAAGGCCGCAAAAGAAGCAGACGAAAATAATCTACAAAATACATTATATGCCGGTTATTATAGTGCAGAAGAGTTTAAATATAATGAAGATCTTACAAAACTTGAATCAGATGTTAATAAATACTTTAAAAAAGATTCTGTCAAAGAAATTGAAGCAGGCAGAGCCTCTTCTCCTCTTTTAATCCCCATTTCTCTATCCCTTACTCTTGATGGCTTATCAGGAATGAAAATATTTCAAAAATACACTATTACAGATGAATTTTTACCTCAAAGTTATAGAGATAATATAGAATTTATTATTAAAGGTTTAAACCATAATATAGACGAAAGTGGATGGGTTACAAAAATTGAAGGTCAATTTATGCCCAAATCAAAAATTACATCATCTCCTAATGGTAATTCAACATCGCCTCGATCATTATCTGAAACTGCTGCTTTAAATCAACTAAACAAACAAGGTCAACCTAAAAATACTCCTAATGCTAATGTTTTAAGATTAGTTTTGGATGAATTAGGGTATACAGAAAAAGGTGAAGAAATTTCAAATGGGGGGGATATTAGCATAAAATTAGCTGATTATGCTATTGCTGTATTTACTGAAATAAAAACTCAATATCCTAATATAAATGTTAGAGTAACAGGGGGTAATGACAAATATCACCAAACCCTTTCTTACAACTCAGCACATAAAAGAGGTGATGGTTTAGATTTTGTTGTTACCCCATCCGATCCTACAACATTGGATAATATAGATTTAATATTACAAGGATTTGCGGCGGGAAACAGAAACCCACAAGTATCATTTATCAATGAATATGACAGCCCCACTATAGCAGCAACATCACAACACTTCCATATAAGAATAGGAAGAGACAAATCAGGATTTAATAAAATCCAAAATGCCTATGCTTTAGCAGATCAAGGATTATTAACAACATATACTATTACTTAAAACTTAATATATGCCATATGTTCCTAAAAATAGAATCCAAACTAACCTCTATACAGCAGGAGAGGAATTTTACTCCCCAGGAGTTAATCCTAATTATATAGGGTATTACTATAAACTCTACACAGGTGAATATTTTACAGGAAAAAATCCTGATGATAAACCTAATAATACTCTTTTACCAATTGAAGAGTATAATACACCTGATCCTGGAAAAAGAAATAAGGTATCTATCATTAATAACTTAGAAAATCTTACTTATGGGATTTTAAGTGGAACTGATTTAAATTTTACAACTTCAACCCCTCAATTATTTTTTACTCAACCCACTGAGCAAGACTACCAATTAGGTGAATTTAGAAGGTACTTTTGTAAAAAAAGAAATGAATTTACATATTTAGAAATCTCTCAATCTGATTATGATAATTTGGTTCAACAAAGTCCAACAATAAATTTTAAAATGTGGGCTCCTTTTGATATACCTTGGACGTTAATTGGGGAAGAAAAACAAGTATATTATATTAACCGTAATATAGTAAAATTAACAGAAAAAAATAAAAAGTTTTACGGGTTAGGAAAATACCTTCAAGAAAAATACTTAAGGTACTATAAGCCTTGAATATTTATAACGAAGAACCACTAGTTTATGGCACAAAAATTTATTATAGACAGAAACTTAGGAGCATTTTGTATTCCTTACAAATTGTCAAGTACTTCTACGGTACCTGTTTCTGGAAGAATAAGTTTATATAATAGTCTAAAAGTAGCAAACGTTAATAGAATTGATATAAACAAATCAGATCTATCTCGGAACGACTTATCGAATTATTTAAATACTAGCAGTAAAGGCACTATAACACTGTATAGTAAAGAGTTTCCTACTAGCTATGCAATATTTTCTTATACATCTATAACAGAAAATTCTAACTACGTAACTTTTAACCTTACACCAGGGGCAATTGCAAAATCTGAAAACATTCCTTTCTCATTAGAGGAAGAAGTGTGTTTATTGTTGGATTATAATGATGGGACGGGTGGAACAGGTGGAACTGGTGGAACCGGGGGTACATCGGGTACTTCAGGCACTTCTGGTTCAGATGGTACATCGGGTACTTCGGGCACTTCTGGAAGTAATGGTACAGATGGCACTTCAGGCACTTCAGGCACTTCAGGTACTTCAGGTTCTTCA
>Ga0206125_10004746_pt1 | contig 11832 bp, 21 predicted proteins | sample Helgoland_Spring_4_FD_148598 | JGI IMG/M metagenome (GOLD analysis project Ga0206125, IMG submission 148598) | Pelagic subsurface seawater microbial communities from Kabeltonne, Helgoland, North Sea - Helgoland_Spring_Bloom_20160331_1 | ecosystem: Environmental > Aquatic > Marine > Epipelagic ...
TAAGAATATGCTACGTACCAAAGGTAAATCAGATCACTATGCAAAAATTGTGGATGCTTGTAAAAGCGATCTAAAAACATATGGTTTCGAGCAAGATTAAGTACACAGTACTAATACGAACGACCATATATAATATACTTAAATTATATTTAATTGAGACAACTAAAAATAAGTAAGCAGATAACTACTAGAGAGAGTAAATCTATAACAGCTTACTTCAACGATATTAACAAATATCCGTTAATCGATCCGCAAGAAGAATCAGATCTTGCAATAAGAATAAAACAAGGAGATAAACAAGCTTTACAGCGTTTAATTAACGGTAATCTACGATTCGTAGTTTCTGTTGCTAAGCAATATCAAAAAAAAGGTTTAAACCTAGAAGATTTGATAAGCGAAGGTAATATAGGCCTTGTAACGGCTGCTGAAAGGTTTGATCACACTAAAGGTTTTAAATTTATTTCTTACGCTGTTTGGTGGATAAGACAGTCTATAATGAAGTCTTTAGGAGATAATTCAAGAGCAATACGTATACCTCAAAATCAAGTTCAGTTACAAAGAAGTATAAGCAGAGCTACAATTGCTTTTATGCAAGAAGAAAACAGAATGCCAACAGATGCAGAAATTGCTAAAATAGTAGAAGAACCTGTTGACAAAGTAACTTTCTTAAACAATAACAACTTTAACGGTTTAAGTGGTGATGCGACAATAGCAGAAGATTCTACGGCTACTTTGTTTGACTTCATGTCTTCTTCTAATGTTACTGATAAAAATCTTATTGATGAGTCTTTAAACACTGACTTAAACTACTTATTAGACAAACTTACCGATAGACAGTCTTATATTATAAAATGCTTTTTTGGAATTGGCACAGAACCTATGTCATTAATAGAAATAGCAGATGATCTTGGTATAAGTCAAGAACGTGTAAGACAAATCAAAGAGCGGGTTATAAGAACAATGAGAGCTAAAGGCTGGGATAAAATACTTAAAGACTATGTATGATAACTTATTGACACAGAACAAGAAGCTAAAGAATACAAGTAAAATAGCTCAGCGTAGAGTTTTGAATTTCGGTATACCGGCTTATAAGTCTGAAACAGGTAAAGTAACATGTCCGTTTGCAGACGAATGTATTAAGTATTGTTACGCTCGTAAAGGCACATTTAGATGGCCTAACACCATAAATGCTTATGAAAAACGTTTTCGCATTGCTCGTAGTCCAGACTTCGAAAGCTTAATGAACGCGGCTTTACTTATTAAAAACCCACATTTTGTTCGAGTACACGATTCAGGTGATTACTTCAGTAAAAAATATATGGAGCGTTGGTTCAGTATTATGCGTGCTAATCCTAATATAAAGTTTTATTCTTACACTAATAGTGTTTTATTAATGAAGCAATATAGCGGTGGTATGCCTGATAACTACGATTTTATACTAAGTACAGACGGTAAGCAGCGTGAGCACGTAGACAAGTCAACAGACAGGCACGCGGTTGTATTCGAAACACTTGAAAAACTAGAGTCAGCAGGTTATGTCAACGCCTCTGACAACGACTTACTAGCGACACGTTGGTACAGTGATAATATAAAAGTTGGCCTTATAAAACACTAAACCACATGACAGAAAAAGAAATGCAAGAGCTTGCTAAAACAATAGTTAAGTATATGTTTGAAGAGATAGATGCTCAAGCAAAAGCAAACGATCACGTTCTTAGAGATATAATAGATAAAGATGATATTATAAAAGAAATAGAAAGATTACAACAACTTGTGTTAGAGTGTGAAAAGTCAGAACAATACGAGGAAGCCATAGAATATATGGATAAGATAACAGCTCTTGAGGAGTTATTAAAATCTAAACTATGATAAACCGCTATTTAAGAAAAAGACGACACATTAGATTTGTACATAGCCGCTTATACACTTTAAAGTATGAGATTCTTAACAAGTCATTGAAAATGACAGAAATAAAAGATGAGGAGTTAGGTTGTTTACTTGATGAATTTCAATCTATACAAGGTAAAGCAAGGCTATTCAAGAAGTATCAAAGACGTTTAAAATTGTTGCGATTCTAATAGTGTGACAATAGGGTGTTAATTATAACTAGTAAGGGGCTAATGTCACATTCGAGATTAGACATGCTTAATAAGATGAAAGTGGTTTACCGTAAAGACCCTCACTCAGATAAACCAACAGAGGTTTTTTGGTGGGGTAACTTTTACGAACAAGGCACTTATCAATGCTTTGACTTATTTAGAAGTAAAGCTAAAATAACTACTTTTAAATCATTAAAATGGCATAGTATAGTTTTACGTTATCTAAACCAAGATTTGTCTAATGACATGTTTAAAGATGTTTTAATCTATATAACAGATCCTTTAAATGATTTCATTACATTTGAGACAAGCGAGAATATTATTGACAACTTAATATTACAATTAAGTAGTTATGATTTTAGAATAGCACCAAAAAACAAATCAAGGAAAATTATATTTAATGACGGTGTCCCGCTTAGCGTAAGTGAAAAGTTAAAAATCGTAGGTAAATTAATCGGTAGAGGCAAACGTTTCTCAGAAGAAGATATTTACGAGTCAATGCTATACATGCACGCTAACGGTGATAAAATTACGGTGAGAAAGATCGCGAGTACACTTGTTTGCTCAGATAGGACTATACATCGTAATATGAGTGATCAATTAAAAAAAGAAAAAGAGTCACTCAATGCGTCATTATGAAAAAATACGATCCACGCACTTATTCTTCTTATAAAGAGAGTGTGAATCTAGCTAAGGCTAGAATAAAAAAAGAAACTTTAGTTAACCTAAAAAGAGACGAAGTAATAACAATGTATTTACCTCTTGTTGAAAATATAGCTAGAAAGTTCTCAACATCACACCAAGCAAGTGGTGTAATGACATTAAATGATATTATACAGGAAGGTTCTATAGGTTTAATAGCATCGTATGACAACATAAAGTGGGATAAAATAAAAGAAAGTCCAGATCCTGAACGTACTATAAGATCTTTTTTTTCAAAGAGAATAAAAGGTGCGATACGTAGAGCTATAGACAAAAACAGAGGTGACATACGTATTCCAGAACACAAGTTAAATGAAATAAGAAAAGATAATGGTAAAGACAAAAAGCTAATGCAAATGTTCTTTAACAGTATATTTCTTTCTATTGATGAAAAATTTGACAACGAAGAAGACCACGCTAGTCAAGTTATAGATCATTCTAAACCTTACGTGGTAAACAAAATCAACGACTACTTAATGGAACTCATGTCTAGAGTTTTAGAAGATAGAGAATATGAGGTTATAAGGTTATCATATGGTTTAGACTGCGACAAGCACACTGCTAAACAAATAGCAAAAATCGTTGGCATAAACGTTGAAACCGCGCACGTACGTGTGTCTCAGATTAAACGTAACGCGTTAGAAAAGCTGATGGACCGCGTAGATAAAAATTTATTATTAGAGTTCATATAACACACGCTTGTAGCTCAGCTGGATAGAGCATCTGCCTTCTAAGCAGACGGTCGCAGGTTCGAATCCTGCCGGGCGTACAAATACTTCAAATATTTGTTGTATATTTATAAAACAAAACAGTTAAATTAAATTCCATGGAGATGAGATTACATGAGAAGCTGAGTAACATTCAGCAAGACTTTAAGTCTAAAAAAAGCCGTTTCAACAGTTTCGGTAAGTATAACTACAGAAGTGCAGAAGACATACTTGAAGCACTTAAGCCAGTTAATTTAAAGTGGGGTGTATACTTCACTATCACAGAAGAGTACGTACAAGGCTCTACCCCAGTAATAATTTCTAAAGCAACAATATCAGACGGTAAAGATACTATATCTGCAACCGCTATAGTTGGTGTTGATTTACTTCAAAAAGGTATGCAAACACCTCAAGCGTTTGGTTCTGCTAGCTCTTATGGTAAAAAATACGCTTTAGGCAACCTATTACTCATAGATGACACGGCTGACTCTGATGCTACAAACAGTCATAGCAAAAACAAACCAGAGTTAAGCGGCGAAGCTCTGGACAAGGCTAAAAAGTACATTAAAGATGGTGGTAGCTTATCTGCTATAAAGTCTAAGTACAACGTAAACAAAGAATTAGAAAAAGAACTCGCAACACTCTAATTATGCAAAGAGAGGAAATAATCGCCAAGTTAGACGATGATAAGCACTATTACGGTAAGTTTGGTAGTCAGTTTTTAAGTAACTCTAACATAAGAACACTTTTAAACAACCCGCTACTTTTTGGTCAGCCTACTGAAAAAACTGTACCTATGTTGGTTGGTGGTTATTTCCATACTCTTGTTCTTGAACCAGAAAAGCTAAAGTCTTTTAAGGTTATTGAGTCATCAACACGTAACACTAAGATCTATAAAGAAATAAGCGACGGTGAAATGTGCTTACTTCAGAAAGAAGCTGATATGTGCGAGAAGATGTCCGATGCTTTACTGGCTAATGACGTTTGTAGGGAAATGATTAAGGGACATGCTAAGTCAAACATTGAATACGAAGTACCAGGTTTAACTGAGATATTTGGTAAACAATGGAAAGGCAAAGCTGATATACTTAACCACGACTTACAACTCATAGTTGACATAAAGACTACGGCTGATCTGAGTAAGTTTAGAAAATCAGCCTACACTTACAACTACGACTCTCAGGCCTATATATATCGCAAGATGTTCGGTTATGACATGGTTTTTATAGCTATAGATAAATCAAACAACCATATAGGCGTGTACGATTGCTCTGATACGTTTTTAATCAGCGGAGAGGACAAAGTAAAAAGAGCTATCGAAGCTTACGAGTTGTTCTACGAGGACGACTCTTTTAATGCAGAACAGTATTTTATTAACGAAACACTTTAAAAAAATGGCAGGTATTGTTAAAGCGTCAATTGATTTGACGAAAATTCCAAAAGAAAAAATAGTAAACGGTAAAAAAGGTAAGTACATTAACATTGTAGTTAATGTAAACAATGATGTTGACCAGTTTGGTAACCAAGCATCAGTAGTCGTAGATCAAACTAAAGATGAAAGGGCTGCTAAAACAGCCAAAACATACCTTGGTAACGGTAAAATTGTATGGACTGACGGACAGTTTCCTGACCCAGCACCATATGACGGGCAAGCAAAAAGTTCTCCCGCGGCTAGCGCTCCAGTAACTGACGACTTGCCATTCTAAAAAATGCAAGTACATACGACCGAGATTAACGGGTTTGATATCGATGTATTCAACCGTTATGATCTTGAGACCGGTAAAACACAAGGGGTTTGTCCTTTGTGTTCTGCCGATCGAAAGCGAGAAAATCAAAAAAAAGCATGTGCTTCTTACGATTGGGAACGCGGTCTCGGAACTTGCCATAATTGCAACGAAACATTCCAACTACACACTTTTAAGCGAAAAGGTTCATCAACAAAGGTTTATGTAAGACCTGAGCCAAAAGAAAGCATTGTAAGTGAAAAAGTTGAGTCCTGGTTTAGCGGTAGAGGTATAAGTATAAATACAGTAACTAGTTTAAATGTTACGTCTGGTATTGAATACATGCCTCAAACAGGTAAGAACGAGAGCGTTATAAAGTTTAATTATTTTATAGCAGGTTCTTTAATCAACATTAAGTACAGAGATGGTAGAAAACATTTTAAGCTGTTTAAAGGAGCAGAAAAAGTATTCTACAACCTAGACAATATCGCCAACACAAGTGAGTGCGTTATAGTTGAAGGAGAGATGGACGTACTTAGTTTACACGAAGCAGGTATAAAAAATTCTGTATCTGTTCCAAACGGAGCAACTCTTGGTAACAACAACCTAGACTACCTCGATAATTGTATTGATTACTTTGTAGACAAAGAAAAGATAATAATCGCGGTAGACAACGATGAGGCGGGTCAAGCGCTACAGGCTGAGTTAATAAGAAGGTTAGGCGCAGAAGTTTGCTACGTAGCAGACTTTGACGACTGCAAAGACGCTAACGAGTACTTAATTAAGTATTCAAAAAAAGAACTAGCAGAGGTTATATCAAAAGCTAAACCTGTACCATTAGAAAACGTAACTACATTTAGAGACGTAGAAGAAGAGGTTATAGACTTTGTAGAAAATGGTTTTAAACCTGGATTTCAAATAGGTCTAAGTAATTTTGATGATATATTTAGTACATACACTGGTCAATTTATAACCGTGACCGGTATACCATCTAGCGGTAAATCTGATTGGGTTGATCAAATGTGTATTGGCTACAATAGAAACTACTCTTGGAAAACAGCTTATGCTTCTCCTGAAAACACGCCTACTTACTTACACGCACACAAGTTAGTTAGAAAACTATGGAGCGGTATGCCTTCTAAATCTGACGTAGGATCTGAACGTTGGAAAAACATAACAGAACATGTTAATGACAACTTCTATTTTATAGACATGGAGCGTTATAGTCTAGACGCTATACTTAAAAAAGGAGCTGAACTAGTCAAAAGAAAAGGTATAAAATGTCTTGTTATAGACCCTTACAACAAGGTAAGAGACCTAAGCGGCAACATGAGTGATGTTAACATGTATACAATGGAATATCTTACAAAGATAGAGATATTTGCAAGGAAGTATGATGTTTTAGTTATCATTGTAGCTCACCCAACAAAAATGTACAAGGACAATAATGGTAACATAGAAGAGCCTACCATGTATAATATCAAAGGTGGCGGTGAGTGGTACGATGCTAGCTACCATGGTCTGCTTGTACATAGAAACTACGAACTTAAAACAGTAAAGGTAAAAGTGCTTAAGGTTAAGTTCCAGAATCTAGGTGAAAACGGCGCTGAGGCACACTTCAAGTGGGAGTCAAACTCAGGTTTATATGAACCAATGCCTGATATTAATGAACAAGCGTTACCATGGGAAGGTTGATATGGGTACATATGACTTTACAGCAGAAGAGTATAAAGCTAGAACATGGTGCAACCGTAATAATATATGGATGACACCTGTAGCTAAAAACACTAAACAGTGGTATATAGAAGTTAACGTTAACGGTGGTAAAAAGCTATCGCCAGTTACATATGTTAAAGATGAAATATGGAAAAAATGTTTTGAGTTCTATATGTTCTACTACAAAAAACTAAACAAATGAAAGAAAGATTTTGGGACGCTAACGAAGCGTTTGAGCACTACTTAGATGCAATACGCCAGTTTGGTTGGAAAACAGAAGTTGGTACTAAAAAATTAAGTAATGTTGGGTTTTACATAACTAATCCAGCTAAAAACGAAATAAGAACTATAGAGCGTAAATGGAGTAAAGAGTATGCAGAGGCCGAATGGCAATGGTACTTATCTGGTAACCGTCAAGTATCTAAACTAGGCGAGATATATGGTAAGATTCCAGTAATATGGAAAAGCATGGCTAACAGCGTTGGTGATGTTAACTCAAATTACGGTTGGCAATGGGAACGCGAGCACCAAATTGATTACGTCGTGTCAGAACTTAAAGCAAACCCTAATAGTAGAAGAGCTGCTATAAGTATATACGATGGTAAAGAGTGGCCTCAATACAAAAAAGACACTCCCTGTACCTTTGCTATACACTTTTCCATTGCGTCGGGGCATTTAAACATGACTGTTATGATGCGTTCTAACGATCTCTGGTTTGGTTTCTGTAATGATCAGTACTGTTTTTCAGAACTACAAAAAATGATAGCAGAGAGACTTTCTATTGAAATGGGTGAATACTACCATTTTGTTTGCGACTTACACTTATACGAAAAACACTTATAAATTATGTATTATATTTATCATATCCCTGGTAAAAAGATTGGCGTTGCGCGTAATCTTAAATACAGGGTAACGCTAATGCAGGGTTACCAACCTGAAGAGTATGAAGTTCTTGATCAGAGTGATGATATTGATTATATATCTCACAAAGAAATAGAGCTACAAAAGCTTTTTGGATACAAAGTCGATCCTGTTCTTTATAAAAACTTATTTAATAATAAAAAGAAAACAGGTATGACTATCACTTTTAGTAATCAAACAACCACATTTCCATACAAACGTAAGGAATTAAAAACCAAGTTGATAAATCACATAGGCCATCAATGGCAGACTGAACATGGTTTATTTGAGATTACAAAAGAAAACATAGACTGGATAGCAGCAAAAGCACAAAGGTCTATGTTTAGTGACGACAAGAGTTATATTTATAACAAAGCATTTGCTGAGCACTTAGAAACGTTATCTAAGCAAAACGTTGAGGTATTTGATAACATCCGCCAATGGGCACAAACACGAGGTTTGTACGACAAAGGTGATGTAAAGACGCAGTACGTTAAATTAATGGAAGAAGCTGGCGAGCTTGCACAGTCTATAATCAAAAACGACGACGCTGAGTTTATTGACGCTATAGGAGACATAGTAGTTGTTTTAACTAATCTAGCGCATTTAGGAGGCGTTAAGATCGAAGACTGTATTGATTCAGCTTACGATGAGATTAGCAACAGAAAGGGCAAAATGGTTAATGGATCGTTTGTAAAGCAAGAATCGCTATGAAACAGAAGATAATTAACTTTAGAGATCCCGTTGTCGAAAAAGTAGTCGACAAGTTTGTTGATAGATCAGACGTGGGTTATGTTAAATACGGCAAGACGCTAGATGAAGAAAGACGTACAAAAGTCAAAGACTTAGCAGATTACTTGAACGATGTTCAGGAAGAACTAATGGACGCCATACTTTATATTCAAGCTGCTAGAGACGAATTAAAAGATTTAGCTAATGAAAAAAAGGAGGACTAGTAAAAAAAGAGGACCTGTAAGAGCGAAGAAAGTAGAATACGATGGTATCAAGTTTCAAAGCGGATTAGAGAAGTATATGTATATAGCTCTAAGAAAAGCAAAATTGAAGTGTAGATATGAAGTAGAATCTTACGAGCTAATACCAGGTTTTATGTTTAACAACAAATCATACGAAAGACAGTCAAATGGTAAGGGAGGATATATTGAGAGAGGCAATAAAAAGGTTCGTCCAATCACCTACACCCCGGATTTTACCGGGCCAGGATTCATCATTGAATGCAAAGGAAGAGCAAACGAATCTTTCCCCATTAGATGGAAATTGTTCAAGCGATACGTCGCTTTAAACATGCCAGATGTTACGTTATATAAACCTCAAAATCAAAAAGAATGCGACGAGACAGTGCAGCTTATTCAAATAAAAAGAAGAGCAGAGCAAACAATGCTTCTAAAGGATACAAAATGAGGCAAGTAGATAGGTATGTAAAGTGGTGTATGAACACCAAAGGATACGTTAGATATAAGGATATTATAAATCAATTAGAAAAATACGATTTATTATGAGTACAAAGTATTGGGAAATATCCTTTGGTAGTTACCCAGGTGTTATGCTTGGGTTTAGGACTTACGAAAACGAACCTGAAGAGGTTATATGGGACGGTGAGGAAGCTACAATGATAGAAAGAAATCACGTTTTGTATATACCTTTTTTTGATTTATGTTTTAAGTTAATAACCATGTCAAAGTAAAAATATGAATGACACTGATTTTGGATACGGAGATGCATTTGAAGACTTCGTTGATGAACTAACACAAAAAGAACAGCCGGCTTGTAACATAGACAATCCAGAAGATTGCGAAGCCTGTGGCTCGTAGTAAAAAAAAACTTACACCAAAAAACAACAAGAGCAAATGGTGTAACGTAGCTCCTAAAGAATGTAAATGTAAAAATGGTTGTAGCGAGAGATAACAGAGTAGACGCGATATTACACGAGCTGTCTATACTACATTGTAACTTAGGTGTAGAGTCTACTAAAGAAGAGATTAACGTAGTAAAGCAAAAAGAAAAATACTGGATGACTAAAATAGCCGAAGTTGATCAAGAATTAGCAGATAGGCTGTTTCCTTAAGTATTAATAGTTATATTAGTTAACTCAATGCTTCAAAGCATTTAATTTAAACTGTTTTTAAAACCAGCTGCGAAAGTGGCTGGTTTTTTTTTATCTAAACTGGTAGTTAATCCCTGCTTTGATCTCAAAGACTTCTTTATCCCAGTACTTCATATACTCGCCTTCTGCAAATATACCCCAGTTTAACCCTATCTTATAACCGATTACACCACCGAAGTTGTAGTCGATCCATTGCCCTGGAATGAAATGATTTGTATTTTCTAGTTCATCAGCAAACTGCTCGTATGAAAACTCGTGGTCTCCTATGATATGCATATGCCACGGCAACATACTTGCCCATGAATGAATCCAAAAGTCTTCTGAGTAGTGATAGTAATCAATACCAATTATAGCTGATAAGGAGCCAAGTGCGCCAATGCCAGCAAGTTGCTCTGCATTATATGCATTTACAATATCGCCGTATATATACTTTCTAAAATCAAGATCAGTGTCAGCAACTTTGTTACCGTCTGGATCTAACCAGTACCAATCTCCATTGTCTATTTCGTCGTCGTTATCGTAATCAATACCGTAATAGATATCTTCATAACCCATATCACGCACTAGGTCCCACCATGGGCTAGTAGCTAGATATTCCGCAATAGGATTGTAACCATAAGCTTGGTGCTGTCGTGCTGCAACACCCAAACTAAAATCTACTTCACCAACGTGCAATCTACCTCTTACCTCAACTTGAGTGTAATCCAGGTTAACTAATCCCTGGTTGAATAGCTCTGCTTTTACCATCCAATGCTTGGCTAAATATCTAAGGAAGTAACGCTGGTTTATATAATCGTTTCCTTGCTGTCTGCCGCGATCAAATTGAGCTAAGTACTCAAACCCCTCAACAGCGCCTACAGTCGCAAATAAAGATGTTGTAGATTGGTTGTGGCCATCGTAAAATGGGTTTTGTCTTTTCTCGTAATCGTAACGAGCTACACGGCGAATGCCAAATGTATATCTGTAATCAAACGGGTTTTCAATGGTTATATCCATTAGGTCCCCACCTTGAGAAACAAAGTATTCTGACTGTGCTTCCATTGGCGACGCTCCGTACACACTGGTGTACAACGTGCTGTACTTTAACAATCCCTGCCCAAATGCTGAGGTTGATATAAAAAATGTTATAAGTAAATTTTTCATGCTTAAAACTTATTAGCCCCGGTTAGCTGGTCAACTTCTTTTTGTATCTCACGATAATCTATATGGCTAAGCGATAAATTAATACCAGCTTCCCATCTTGTAATCTCTTTACCGTTTTTGTACAATACTAATGTAGGCACTGATCTTATACGCTCATCTTGCTTTAGCGCAGCATTGTTATCTATAGATGCTTTAAATATTTTAGCATCTTTAATTTTAACAACGTCCACATAATTATTTGCAGAGTTGAAGCTAGCATTGTAATGCACTAAAACCACGCCACGTTTGCTAATAGTGCTAGAAGCAAAAGAACATAGTGAAAATGCAATCAACAGAAGTATTGTCTTTTTCATATCACTTCATTTCAAATAGTCTTTTTTCCATCTTATCAAGCTGCTCTTTGATATCGCCTACATCATCTTGCGTATTCATGATGGTTTCACGTATTAGCTGATCTTTAAGATCGTATTCCATTCTGCCAACTTCAGCAGGTGGCAAAAGCTTGGCTTCTTCAATACCTGCTTGTAAGTCGAAATACCCAAGAGTAACTACTCCGACTGCAGCCATAATAGCGCCTATAGTTTTTAGGGATAACCCTACCACGGTGTTTTCTGAAATTTCTTTTGCCATTTCTAGTAATGCTTATATCTTGTTTTGTTATCTTTTTTGTAAGCCACTAATCGTTGACCCCTATTGTTTCCTTCTTTAACGTAAGATAC
>Ga0206125_10004747_pt1 | contig 11832 bp, 10 predicted proteins | sample Helgoland_Spring_4_FD_148598 | JGI IMG/M metagenome (GOLD analysis project Ga0206125, IMG submission 148598) | Pelagic subsurface seawater microbial communities from Kabeltonne, Helgoland, North Sea - Helgoland_Spring_Bloom_20160331_1 | ecosystem: Environmental > Aquatic > Marine > Epipelagic ...
ATTGCAAGTAATTCGTTAAACTTCAGTAGACCATTAATATCGTCAGAGTCCATTGTCCAATTGACAGAAATTCGTCTCATTCCTAATTGATCTTTTTCAGAATTAAGTCTAACTCTAGATTCATAATTCGGCTTTTGATCTAAATAGGAAACAACACTCAACTCGTTATAATAATCATTCAAATGATTATGTTTATAGTTATCCCAAATACCATTTAAATTCATCATAACTGTTGCAAAATCACTGAAGAAATTAATTTCCTCATCAGACTTTCCAATAAGTCGCTTTAAAGCAGAATAGCTGTCCTGATCTTCTAAAGTTGAATGCTGAAAATAAATAGCATGATTTCCAACTCCTAATTTCTTCTGTTCTGAATCATTTAATTTAATAAAATTCTTAAGTTGGATAGTTTGTTTTGTTGAAGTAACGTTCCAATCATACGGATTTAAATTTTTCGGTATTGGTTCGTACAATCGCACTTTCATTGTTTCTAGCCTTGGGTGAAAACTATAATAACGCCCAATATTTTCATTTTTTATTGGAGTATGCAAAAGTAGTCTAGCATTTTCAATTCCACCACATGCAAATACGTATTTTTGAGCTGCGCACACTAACGTATTCCCTGTCAATGAATTGAACTCTAGATGCTTGCAAACATCATGGCTTTGGTTAAATTTAACTTTGGTAAGGTTCGCATTTAAATAAAGATTACATTTTCTTGACATGTCAAAAGATTTACTCAGCTTCCCTGCATACCTAACAGGGTTTTGTTGCAAGATTACGTGTTGAAAGTAATCATTGAATTTATATAAGGTTTTTGTGTTAGTTTGCTCCTTAGCAAAATCTACATAATTCAACAGCTCGTGCTCTGTGTGTGCCTGTCGGTAAAAAGGTTCCAATTCTTCCCTACTCAATCCCGCCCAGCCGTCTGGATTAAACCATCTTCTTTTCTGAAAATCTACAGCATCAAAAGGCCCACATTGCCCCGCCCAATGGTTAGATGTACCTCCTAAGAATCTCAATCGCGACCCATCCAATGGGACTGGCGGTAATTCATTAGTTATTTCACCCGCATACAATTCTTGTGTATCAGAGTCGTAGTCCTCATCGCCCGACTCAAAGAGTGATACTGCAATATTTTGCTGTACCAAAGCGTTTGCTAGAGTTATTCCAGCAACACCCGCACCAATAATGCATATATCACATTCATGGTAATGAATTTCTGAATGTTTTAGATTATATTTCAAAATTAGTTTCCTGCTTTATTTTCGAAACAAGTAAAACTACGTCGCGTTTCGTAACCAGTATTCCATTGTGGAAAAAATAGTCATCAGCCAGCATACATTTTTTATATGATGGCAAGCTAGCTTCATCTGCAACCAATATTTGATCTGAGAGTAGGTTGGGCCAGGCAAATTGTGCGTTTACGAGCAGACTTCTCAATTCATCTGATAATAAGGAAGGCTCAGTCGATGCAACTATTTTTTTCTTTTTCGAGAACCAGCTAGCGGTTAGCATAATAATTGAGGTAAAAATAAAATTACGTCTCAACATAATGTGACACTCCATGTGCATTTAATAAATTTTTTTCAATATTTTCCCAAAAGTATGGCGATTTACTACTGGGTATGCTTTCATCAATGATCAAATTTTCCAAATCTGGTGCATTAGTTATATCATGATAAGGAGTGGTAAAGAAATATTCGTTTCCTGCAAAATCCTGCAATAAATTTAGTTCTTCATTACACCAAATCATTTGTCCTAATGCCAATGAATCATAAATCTTGTTGGGTGATGCATATATGTTATTTAAATTATTTGGATTATAGAATATGAAATTACATCTACATTGAGCAGATATATCAAGTGCATCTTCAGCACTAACCACACCGTAATAAGTGACGTTTTCTAACTGAATTAATCTCTTTGCAAAGCTGTCTTTCACCCAACCCAAAACTGCAATATCGTACTTTTGAAAAATATCTAAATTCTGCAAAATTATATCTATCCCACGGTCTTTGTATAAGGTTCCCGAAACCAACAAGTCATGTTTTTTATTTTTTAACTTTACAGGTAAAGTGCTTCTAGTTGGATAATTTTGCAACACAATTGACTTGTGGCTTGTAGACTTTACGGAGTTCAGTTTCAAACGACTCTGATCCGTGTATAAAATGCAGTCTGCAATCCTTTTATACACGCTAGATACACATAACGCGATTAGTCGTTTCCAATGTGAGGAATTGGAAAATTTTAACGCTATACTATCAAATAGGTCAAGCACCACAGTTTTCCGCAGTAACTTACCAATTATCGCAACAAATATTGTCTCCTCATCAACAAGGTGTAAATTTTTAATTGATCTATGATTAGATACCAGAACATATGTAAAAACAAGATAAAGGTAAATCAGATTAATAAATTTTGAATTAAATCTGTAACTTAATTCAATTGTTGAAATTTCTTCTCTTTTATATAATTGGTTATTAATATTGCCATTTACTATAGTCAAAATATATTGATTATTATTGATCAGTGTAGTAATTTCTTTATTAATTCTGATATCCGTTCCATCATGTCGGGCAACAAACAATATTACTCTATTTTGCATTTAATTTCCTTGATATTTCACACCTAAAACCAAAAAATTCAGATTTATAAATAAAGTTAATTATAGGTATAGGGATGTGCATGTGTAATAAAAAATAAGTCACTTAGAAACAAAGTTGAAACGATTCAAAATATAAATCCATCCAGCTATTTTACCTACCACAAAAAGTAATGGAAAATAGATATCTGTCGATTGATGTAATATTAAAAATCCAACCAATGTAACAATTATCACAATTAACTTAGTAAAGACAATATGGTGGGTGCCAGATTTATAAAAATTAGATTCTATTGAGTTAAAAAATATACTCCCAATATAACCAATTGAAAGAATAGCAAAATAATAGAAAATAATATTTTCTTTGTACAAATACACACTAATAATCCAAACGATTAAAACATATGTAGTAAAAAAAGCTAATATAACAAGAAGAAAACGTGGAGATCTATATCTCCGTAAAGTATCACCTATAACCGTTCCGTAATCGTCTACGGCTAATCTAATATTTGATATCGTCCTAGACACTATCGGAAACAAGGAACACATTAACAACGCTTTCCCATACAGCCCAACCATATCTGCATCATAAAACATCGACACAAGCAACATATCAATTTTTACTTGTAAATTCACAACAGCTATAACCAAAAGATTTATACTGGCTATTGAAAGATTTTTATAATGGTCTTTAATTTTGAAATTTTGCAGTGATTTTCGATTTTGTATCACCATTATCAAAATACCAAATACATAAAACACACAAAAACAATCATAAATGTACATAGACAAATCGCTCTGTATAAAATTTGCGACCAACAATACAACCAAAATTATTAATTTTGGGGCATGCATGATAAATGTATAAAAATACACCACCTTCCACTCTTGGTGTTTTAGGTGTAAATCTATGGAAAAGCTTACTATCGAAGTGAAGCTCCCTATAGCTAAAGCCGACAACCAAAGATTTGGCCCAAAAAATAATAATCCTATAATTAATGCACATAAACTTAAAAGTACATGTAGATATAAGGAATTTGCTAAACTATTTTCATGGTTCTTACTTGATACGCGCATATCGAAAATAGTTTTAGAGAACCCAGGTGATACAGCGATCTCTACAAATGTAGAGATCGCTAAAAGCAACATTACTTTTCCAAATATAGAGTTTGATAGAACAAAGCTCATTCCAAACAAAAATATAAACTGAATGCATGATGCACCTAAATTTACGATCAAGTAGTTACTCGTGCGGTCAAGCATGTTTTACTTTACCTATGTGCGCTCGATTTACTAAATAATATAATACTATAAAATATATAAGAGAAACTGGTTGCCAATATATATTAAGTGCGAAAGGGGCAAAGGCAACGCACAGACATTTCAGAAACAGGAAATTATCACTTAATCGGACAGCTTTCCTGAAAAAATCAAATACCATACTCAAGTACACCACAAGACCAATTATTCCATGTTTCAGTAACATATAATTTATGAAGGTATGTGGTTTAAAAAACTTTTGCTCATATAATTGATATTGAGAGTAGTCTGATAAGTTTAATTGATGTTGAGGCTTAAACCAATGAAACTCGAAATATCCACCAAGCCCATGTCCAACTAAAATTCGCGTGAAGTCGTATGATATTATGTTACGGAATTCAATAATACGCAATCCCGCCGAAACACTCGAACCATCATTATCAACTAACGTTCTTATCTTCCACATTACAAAGCTAAATAATTTAGGATTTATCTCAATCATTATATAAGAGAAAACACCTATCAACGCCAAGATTAATATTGACAAGTTTAATATTCCGTTGATAGCTACTTTCTTTATTTTCATCCGAATATTTATATAAATTAGCAATAAGATATCTAATAAAAAGAATATAATGTCTCCTCGAGAAAATCTCATTACGCAAAAAAATAATATATTCGTATAGACGACTTTTATTATAGATATATTTCGATATGAAAATACTATCGCAAAAAAAATAGGTATATAAATTTGAGGTAGAGTATTTATAGTTAGTTTGGGTGTTAGGTATATAAAATCGTAAATTACGGCTATTATTACTGAGCTAGACTTAATTACTGCAATTTGTGTGATTAAGCCAACTAATCTTTTATAATTTATATTCATATTTTTAAATATTGATCTTAGTGTAAAATACGTCAGTAGTGGAATAATAAACAATCGTGTATCTGATAAAATAAAATTAAAACTTAAGCTTTCAGACAAAACAGCAGTTTTTACTAACGTTTGGAATACTAGAAAGCAGAACACTGTGCTTATAATAATAAATTCTAATTTTGTGAAATGTAATTTACCTTGGAATAACCTAAGCAGAAATATGATAATTAAGTATAGAACACACAATGGTGCACCAAAATCACTTGCTGAATTAAAACTAAGAAAACTTGTTCCCGGTGGTAAAATTAAAAATTCTTCCAAATCACGAGAGCTAGGATCCGACAGCATAGTAAAAATAATAAAAAAAACGAAACCTTTTTTCGATCGCAAAAATGTCAAAGTGATTAACACAAGCAAGATCATAAGATTTATCTGTAAAGCTATTTCCGATACACTAATAACTTCATTATAAAAATAGAGGCATACTCCTAATAAAATAGAAATTAAAAATTTAATTATTAATGGCATAAATTGCATTCATTAGCGACAATACAATATTAGCATCCTCATAAGCCTGTTGGAACGAAGAAACCTTTGGCTTTTGGTATTGTAACTTCTGATCATTAGCTTCATTGAATTTTGTTACAAAATAGCCCATTTGTTCGTAATGTCTTTGTAACATACAGCTTCGCATTAATACGTGATTATCTGCAGATAACGCTTCATGAACTATCCCACTTATACGTAAATCATATTTTTTATTCACAAAAACATATTCTACATTTGTTAAATAATAATCATAATCCTTATTTGTTAAATGTTTGATTGTATGAAGTTTATTACCGCAGTGATCATTATCATATTCATGTGTTCCAACCTGTAAATATACATCAAAGTTAGAATACTTTTGGTACAAGATATTAATATCTTCAGAATTAAGTTTATTTCCAAAAATAAGTAAAATATTTTTCAATTTTCGATTATTTGTCACACTTAAACGTTTTGGGTGTGGTATAAAATGGCAATGAGAATTAAAGTTTTCTTTGACCTCATCAGATATATATTTTTCAAAAGCAGAAAAGTTGATGAATGAAGGCATATTACAAAGATTTGTAATATATTTTTTGCCATCTAAATTATTTGTAATTTGACAGATATAATTATTTTTTCGAGAAGCCAAATATCTTAGTATAGGGATCTGAATATTGTGAAAAGTAGCGACAAATATAGTTTTGTCTCGAACAAAATAACTTTGGGTGCATAATTTAAGTGCAGCCAAAATGTATTTGATTAAAATAACTGTCAAATTTGAACCGATTCTATTCTCACCATTTAAGTATTTTTTAGATATCCAACTTACAAATGCAATATCACGTTCATCAAGAATTTTTAAAAAGCGCACTGTCCAGTTTAAATGCCCAGGTTCATTTACTAGATCTGTCAAAATTAATTTAAATGTATTTTTGTATAGCATCATAATACATTTCAGGTGATGGAGCATGAATTTCAACTATTTTTACGCTATTCACAAATTTCTCAATTAGAGATTTTTCAGTTTCCATATAGTCTGTAATCTTATTCCCAACAAAATATAATGAAGTTAAAATGTAACGATTACGAGAGTAATTGAATTCCAAGTGATTTAACTTGATTAATTCTTCAAATATCTGGCGTTTATCATCAATAATTTTTTCACAATATGGGCCTTTCTTGAGGAAAAACATTATTCCTGGTCTTATTTTCTCTTGAATTCTTGTGCGTGCTTCAGGCATGTAATCCAAGATGTCCGTTTTTATAAGATTATTCCGAATGATAGCTTCATACACAAATGAATATAAACGTTCAAAAACTCTTAGTTTTCTTCGTTTTTCTACAGTTTGCGTTAATGGACAAGCTCGAACATTGCCTTCTTCATCTAAAACAAAAATATCTTCAGCCAAAAATTTGGCCGATTTGTGTTTTTCTAAAATTTTCATTGTAGTAAATGTTTTACCAACATCTGGCAAACCAGTTAGGACAATTCCCTGTCCATTTAGAGCTACGCATCCACCATGAAAACTTAGAGCACCTTTTTCTAATAATTTAAGTGTTGTTATGTCAGCTAGTAGTTCACCAATACTTCCTGACTTCGAAAATTTGGTAAGGCTATAAAGTCTATGTAAGTTATTATATCTTACTTCTACTTTATTAGTATGTAAGTCATGAATTTCTAGATAAGCTGATAAAAAATTAAAAAATTTCCTTTCTGACGAAACACTATCGACATCTATTTCACCTTTAATTGAGTAAAAGGCCATAGTTTTTTTGTTCGTTTTATAGATTCGATTTGCTTTCTGATTTAGATGAATTGTAAAGCCATCTTTACTCGAAAATAAATTTTCATCCTGAGCGCGTTTAATATTTCCATATTTATAATTGCCGATAACTCGATTAGTACCAGAAATACTAAATTCGGCTGCAGTGGGTTTTATCATTTCAATTTCCTCTTTGTTGGCAATAAGATATCGTTTTCTGTTTAGGAAATGGCATATTTTCAAATTGTTGATGATTTACCAAGATTACATTTAAATCTGCCCACGACAACGCATGGTCCACACTCACAAAGTCAAATTCTTCATCTATTAATTTTGTTTTGTGTGGCTCAACGATTTTCACAATTAAATTACTATCCGCTTGGCATTTCAATGCAATATTTAGACTTGGGCTTTCACGAAAATCATTTATGTTTTCTTTATAGGCGATACCGAATATTGCCAACTTAACTTTTTCGTTATTATTTCTACTTGATTGTATTTCTTCAATTCTTCCTTGAATCGAATTAAAAACCCATGCTTCTTTTTCTGTATTCACCTTCCTAGCAGTAGCTATCAAATTTGAGATAGATGGAAATTCTGAAACAATGAACCAAGGGTCGACAGCAATGCAGTGTCCACCGACCCCTGGACCAGGCGTTAGAATATTGACGCGAGGATGCTTATTAGCAAGTGTGATTAGTTCATTTACATTAATTTGAGCAGCATCACAGATCATTGACAGTTCATTCGCAAAAGCAATCTGAACATCCCTGCTTGCATTTTCTGTAAGTTTAGCCATTTCAGCGGTCCGAGCATTTGTCATGTGACAATCAGCTAATACAAACAGCTTATACAAAGCCACTGCCGCTTCTGAACATTTTGATGTAATGCCACCGATAATACGGTCGTTGTGAATAAGCTCATTAATTATTTTACCTGGCAGTACTCTTTCAGGACAGTAGGCAACAAAAACGTCCGCAGTACGACTTTGAGTATTAGGCATAATTAGATCAGGGCGTAACCTTGATAACCATGCGCATAACTGTTCCGTTGTACCGACCGGTGATGTGGACTCAAGCACGATAAGATTACCTTTTCGCAAAACCGGTGCGATTGCTTTACAAGCAGCTTTTATGAACGATAGATCTGGTTCAAGTTTACCTTCCTCTAGTTTAAAAGGCGTCGGCACAGTAATTAGAAACGCATCTGCTTGTTCTGGGACATAAATTGCTTTGAGTTTGCCGTTTCTTACACTTTGTTTAACTAGGTCCTCAAGACCTGGTTCATAAATATGAGCATTTCCACGATTTATAGTCTCAACGGCATCTGAAGATATATCGACACCTGAAACATTAATCCCATGTGATGCAAACATAGCTGCCGTTGGCAAACCTATATAGCCCAAACCTATGACCGATATGATATCAAATTTCATACTGTTCTTCTAAAAAACTTAAAATTGCTTCACTAGCGTTTCCGTCGCCATAAGGATTAATTGCTCGGCTCATTTGACTATATGCATTTTTATTTTCCAATAGAGCGCTTACCTCGTTAACTATCCGCGACGTATTTGCTCCAATAAGCTTCACAGTGCCAGCATCAACTGCTTCAGGCCTTTCAGTAGTATCACGCATTACAAGAACAGGCTTGCCTAATGATGGCGCTTCTTCCTGTATACCACCAGAGTCTGTCAGGATAATATACGACTGCATCATCAGAAATATAAAAGAAAAATAATCAAGCGGCTCAATTAAATGTATGTTGTCATGTCCAGACAAATATTTTTTTACTGGAATTTGCACTTTTGGGTTCAAATGCACAGGATAGACAATTTCTATATCCTGTCTTTTGTGAGCCAATTGTGAGAGTGCTGCACAAATTGCTTCAAAACCAGCCCCAAAATTTTCTCTGCGATGTCCTGTCACCAATACTACTGGTTTAGAGAAATCTATATTTTTAAATTTTGAAGATAAATTTTTGCTCAGCTGATTATCAAAATGAATATTGTCTTTAACATAAAGAAGTGCGTCAATTACAGTATTTCCTGTAATGCTAATGGTGTCAGGTGACACTCCTTCTCGCAATAAATTCTGCTTTGACACTTTAGTTGGTGTAAAATGAAAGCGTGCAATTGAACCAGTCAATCTTCGATTAATTTCCTCTGGCCACGGAGAGTAAATTTTGCCAGTTCTAAGACCTGCCTCCACATGGCCAACATCTATCTTTTCGTAATAGGCGGCGAGTGAAGCCGCAAATGTGGTGGCAGTATCGCCATGCACTAAAAGTAAATCTGGCTTGTAGTCAAGCAGGATCGGTTTCAATTTTAAAAGTATAGCGCTTGTAACCTCGTTTAATGTTTGTTCCTGTCTCATCAAATCTAAATCATACGTGGGAATTATGCCGAATAGATCTAAGACTTGATCTAACATCTCCCTATGTTGAGCAGTTACACATACTTTACTCTCAAATTTACTATTTGCCTCGCAGGCCTTAACAAGTGGAGCCATTTTTATAGCCTCTGGCCTTGTACCAAAAACATGTAAGATTTTTTTCATTATTCTGTTACCTACTATTCAATTTTGACTGTCTTAACCAGCTATTTGTCTTTAGCTGCAAGGCCACAAACTACATCATTTCAGCCAAAACCTGTTACTGGGTTGGCCATACTCTGAGATAGCACACACATCTACCTATAACACCCTCAAAATTGCCTGTGTTAACGTTTTAAAATTCAGAGATCTTTATAACCTTAGCGGAAGCCTCTGAATTTAAAATTAGTGAGAAAGTGCCATCATAAACTCTGCAATCGATCCGTAATTAAAACATCCCCCATTAAGGCGGACAGTTGCAACGGAACCTTGCTACGCACTTATTTTGATCACATTATCCAGCACTCCCTCAAAACCTGTTTTGACCTTTTCAAAGCGTAGCGCATTACTGTTACGTAAGACATTATTTATTTATTTCTTACCCGCCCATACTATAATATTAAATTACTGGAAGCCATTATCTCTTATATTAAATAAAGGCTTTGTTTAATCCACCAGCACAATTTAATTTATGTAAATATTTTAAGTGTACTCCTACGATTAATCATACAAACCCACACTTTTTTCTAATTCAGCAATTTCTTTTTTTAATAATTTATATTCAAGCTTTTTACGCTCAAGAAATCTCTCTGTGATTAAAGATTTCTCACGAATACCTTTTGGAGTTAACAAATAAGAATATTTTATCTTTTTTGAGTTTTCTTTAAAATTTGAAAGCTTTATAAAACCCATATCAACTAATGATGTTAATAGATAATAGGCAGATCCGTTAGAGATTCCAACTTTTTTGGCAATTTCACGCGTGGTCATTTGAGGGTTTTCATTTATTATTTGAAGCACTCTAAACTTTGCATCTTCCTGATGCTCTTTACGACGACTAGCCAAGAATAGCTACCGCACAAAGCTTTGAGACAAAGCTTTGTAATTTTAATATAATAATTGACTTAACTAGTTTCATCAGATTCAAAAATGAACATGCATGTTCCTACACCTACTGTCAATGATATACTTATATTATAATGAGACTATATGTTTAAAAATATATTACATGTATACAACAAATCATAATGATTAATCTTGATAAAAATAATCAAAATAATACTAGTAATTTATCATTTTTTAGAGAATATTAGGAATTATTAAATATTTTGTTCAAAAATGAACGTTAATTTATAGGTATATTTACATGTCAAAAGAGTGGTTCATTCTACAATTTAAATCCAATTCACACCATCTAGCGGCAAAAAATTTAAACCGACAAGGATTTGAAACATTTTTACCCTTACATGATACCACTTCACGAAGATTATCTCGATTTATAAGTACTTCTAAACCTCTATTTCCAGGCTACATGTTTATCAAATTTGATAGAGCAGAATCCGAGTGGCATAAAATAAATAACACTTACGGTGTGTCTTGTTTAATTACTTTTAATTCTATTCTCAAATCAGTTCCTACCAGCTTTGTTGAAAATTTGATGAAGCGATACGATTTATCAGGTAAATTAGTACCTATACAAAAATTAAAAAAAGGCGATCAGGTAACGGTTTTATCCAGGCCTTTTGCAAATTTTATTGCTACTGTTGAAAAATATGAAGACGATCAACGCATATGGGTTTTAATGGACTTAATGGGCAGGAAGACAAAAATACAAACTTCTTCTGATGCTCTTCAGCCAACAAATTGAGATATTTACTCAAAATTAATTATACTCTTCCATAACCACTTGGATTGAATTTATGCCAACGCCAAGTATCCTCGCAAATGTTTTTTATGTTTCTTTCTGCTTTCCAGTTCATTATCTCTAATGCTTTTGAAGAATCCGCATAAAAGGCAGCAAGGTCTCCTTCACGTCGAGGTAAATATTTAAATTTAATTGGAACGCCAGATATCTCTTCAAATTTACTAACCAATTCAAGAACAGTAGTACTTTTCCCCACTCCAACATTTAATATATCAAATCTATCCAACTTATTTTGTTTTAAAGCGCTTGTGTGCGCGATCGCCAAATCAACAACATGAATATAATCTCTTGCACCAGTTCCATCTGAAGTATCATAATCATTGCCAAAAATATTTAAATGTTCGCGGCGTCCATCAGCAACCTGAGCAATAAATGGCATTAAATTATTAGGAACTCCAATTGGTTCTTCCCCAATTTGACCAGATTCATGAGCTCCCACAGGATTAAAATACCTAAGAATTGTTCCCGTTCTTTTTATATCTACCTTTGTCCAATCACTGATA
>Ga0206125_10004749_pt1 | contig 11829 bp, 12 predicted proteins | sample Helgoland_Spring_4_FD_148598 | JGI IMG/M metagenome (GOLD analysis project Ga0206125, IMG submission 148598) | Pelagic subsurface seawater microbial communities from Kabeltonne, Helgoland, North Sea - Helgoland_Spring_Bloom_20160331_1 | ecosystem: Environmental > Aquatic > Marine > Epipelagic ...
CTCATGCGAAACGTCTCCAAAAAGAAGATGCGACCTTTGACATTTACGTCGTCGATATGTACAAATGGTTATTAATTCCACCCGATCCGGTTCAAATTGAAGATGCACATTATGCTGACGAAAAGCTCGAGGAATTGATGTTGGGATATAGGGAAAATCAGGCACAAGCCGCCGCTATGTTCGCTGAACGTAAGAGAGATATGATGGCTGTTAAAGCACCAGGTTCAGATACATACTTTAAAAGCGGTGATGAAAACTCGAAGTTTTATACGAAACCTGATGAACCTCCAATCAGCCATCCTGGTGAAATTTTGGAACGTCTTCAAAAGGAAAAACCTGATGCCGATATGGAAGATCTCGTTAAGGAAGCAGATGAGATTGTTGCTCAGGAAATCAAGGAATTAAAGGAAAAACGTGAATCTGATGCAAAGGAAGCGTTGGAAAATGAGGCTACACAAAGAGGATTCAATTCTACAGAAGCCATGCAAAAGTTTGACGATGAAAAGGCTAAAGCCGAAAATTTGAAAATGGAGGAAGAAGCTAAGAAATCTCAAGTTGAACTTTCGGAACAGGCACAGATTAAGGAAGACGATGGTAAATATGAAGAAGAGGAAGTGACATCTAAAAATATGGAAAATGTAGACCCTGAAGAGGCGGCGTAAATTAATTTTGTTATTTAAATGTAAGTATGTTGAGTATTATATTAAACATAATCACCATTCTTATTGTTCTCACAATAATCGTTTTATTTTTAAAATTGTACTATAATGTAAAAAATAAAACGGAAGAAAAAAATGTTACTGCATCCGATATAGTTCAGGATATTATTAAAGATCCTTTGGTTGTGAGTCGAGCGTATTTTACTGAACCTAAAACTGGTAATATAGGTACATTCAAAGGTCAACAAACTCAATCTCAATACGACTGGGTAAGTGGTAAACCTTTTATCCCGGTCGAAGAATAACTGGTTGCATAGTTTTCCCCATGAAAAATCCTAATAAGAATGCTACAAAAATAATAACATACCCTGTTTTATCTAAATTTGAAAAAATATCGGTTTTGTCCTGTATTTGTAAAGGCGGGTGGTTATAATATACAGGTGGTGGTGGTTGTATGTGGTCATAATAGGTTTCGTTATGATTATGTTCATCATTACGTTCTTCTAATTCATCACTGTTTTTATTCATGAATTCATCTGGGTTATACTCAATAGGTGTACCAACTTCAGCTTCCATATATAAAAAAAGTATCTATTTTTTTAAGCTCATTATTACTCATCTTCTTCTTCTTCTTCTTCTTCTTCGTCTTCGTCTTCGTCTTCGTCTATATCGTCAACAACAAACCCTTTCAAGTTTCCATTTTCATCTTCATCTGAGTCGGTTTCGTATTCGTCGTCTGTACAAAAATCTTCATCGTCTGTCTGTAATAAATCTTCATCTGAATCGTATTCATCATCCTTAAAATCGTCTTCAACTTCTTCAAATAATTCTAATCGTTCTGGTGATTTAGAAACTCTCCCGGATCTTGTTCTTGTTTTTGCAACCATAGTATTAATTATTATACAGACATTTCCTTTAACTATTTTACTCACTTTCACGCTGTTCTATAACGTTATACAAATACTCAAAACACGTTCTTAAATCACTAATAATAGTATCTATATCTTCTAATTCGTCCGTATCACCTGACATAGAACTGAGCGATATTTCATTTAAATTTTCTAGTGCCCTGTTTAAATATTTTCTTGATAATTCGGTATTTGTCCTGTGTTCGAGTGCTAATTTGATATTTTCAACGAATTCACTGTGTATATCTTTATTTAAACCTGAGTATTTATAAGATTGTCGTACGAGATTATTTATTTCTGTTACGATATTGTTATCGGTATCTCTGTTAATTAAAGACGATGCAAAGTATATTACAATAGCTAGAACTACTACAGCTATCATTGCGTATCTATAATTTAGATACTATTTTTTCCGGAAGAAAATGTTCGCGGGTGGTACATTCACAAACTTGTTGAATTCTATTTTTTATTATTTTAAAATCTGTATTGTTAGTGTTACATTCACTACACGTATACGTTGTGTTTACTAAATAGTCTTTAGATTTAGATTTAGATTTAGTTTTATTTAATTTTATATCTGTTACATTAAATGTAACGTTAGTTTTTACCATATGTTTATTTATAAAGTCGATAAGTATAGTATTTATTGTACGATCTATGGTATTATCACTTTTCTTTTTGAAAAAAGATTTATTAGGTGATACATATTTCTTAACTGTACCGTCTTTGTATAAAATATCTACAATTTTAGGTGGTAATTGATGTCTTTTACCTGTAAAATCTTTACAAAACCCATAATGTCTCATAATATCAGTGGTAGAAAAACACTTTTGTGCAATTGTTTCTCCTAGTATATGAAACCATACATGGTTAGAATTATGGTTACATTTTTTATTTTCACAATAGAAAGAGTTGGTCGATACTAGAAATTGATTATTAGATTCAAACATTTTTGTGATACGTGAAGTTTTCTGCCCTTCGAGGTGTTTGTTTATAAAGTTTTGTAAAAGACATATAACCTCTTGGTTTTTGAATTCATTTTTTATTTCCATTTGTGTAAAAGATGAGCCTTCATTTGATCGAAACACTGTTTTTCCTTCTATAATATTTGGTTGTGTACTTTGGCTACGTATCGTTGCCATGTGTAAAAGATTAACATCTGGGTGTGGTAATATAGTTTCGAGTAGCGTGAAAGGACCTTTGTTACCTTTATAAATGTAATAGGGTAAGTATTCACCCTGGATAACTTTACCCGTATTATTACATTCTTTACATCCCTGTCCAGAACACTTTTCATGTTTAGCACGTTTATGTGAAAAAGGCATACGAAAACCACTTCCTTTTGTTTTTCTATCTGAACTACCGTATACGGCAGAATCAACGACGTCTTCCCAATTTACTGAACCATACACTAATTTTAGAGTATCTATAACATGTTCTCTTATAGCTATTGCTGAAGATCTATTCACTGTAAAACCTTCCCAGTTTATATGAACACCTGTTTTTATTAGTTTATTCGAAACCTCTTTCGGTTCTGCTATAGATATTAAAGCCTGTCCGGCACCTTCAAATTTACTAACTTTATCACAAATAATTTTACATATACTTTCTACTTGAGTAAGAGTTAATTCAGTTTCATCTTTATAATCGAGATCTATAAAGAAGTTATAATTTTCCGTTTTTTGTTCCACAACAAAAACCTTCTCTCCTAAAGTATACACTTCTACACATTTTTCATAAAAATCATTCAATCTATCAAATGGCACGGAAAGGATACCCCCATCCATGAGCACATGTGATACATTGGAGTTGTTTAAGAACCCCTGTTCTCTACACCATTGTTTAAACATGGTATATACTTATAAAGTATTGGTTTTATTTTTTTATATTCATTCACTATCGTAGTGATGTCGCCAAACTGTTTTTCTAAACGATATTTCTGGATATTGTTCCTGTTCTGATAAAGATTTTTTCAAAACGAGAAGTTCGTAAACTTTATCGTCCTTGTGTAATTCTGCGTACCTTTTTGCCTTGTCATGCGTGTACCCGTGTCTTTCGACGAGTAATTCCTGTATTTGAGATAGTATATAAGCCTTGGACTTCATTATTTAATAGAGAAGGTTTTTCTATTAACAGAAGTTACACACGTGTAAAATTCTGGGTTATTGAGTACGTTTTTAACTATTCGATCCCACTGTTTTTTTGTGTTAAATTCTGATAAGGTTTCAAAATTCATAAAATCATTTTCATCATGGGTCCTTTTAATGGGTAACTTTTGTATTTTTTTTAAATTTGTTTTTTGTTTTTCATCGTTAAACTTCTTAACGAGATCATTTTGTTCCTGTTGCGTATAATTTACGAAAAATATGAAGACGTTATATTCTAAATCTACACCCGGGCTTTCTTTTACTACAAACTTGAAGTCTGTATATTCGCCTTTCTTTAGATTCACAACACCTCTCGTTTCTTCGTCTAATTCTCGTAAGGCACATCTAATAGGATTAGGTATTTCTTTTCTTCTACACCCTCCGGTAACGAAAATCCAATCTTTGAATCGTCGGTCTCGGACAGTCAGGAACTTTGGTTTAGAACCCGTAAACATTACGGGAATGGCTATAGCTTTATATTTTTTCATTGCGCGATTGCAAGTTATAATTGAGCGAGATGATTATTCTGAAGATTCTTCTTCGCTATCTTGATTTTCTTCACTATCTTCATCAACTTGGGTTTCTTTTGGTGTATCTTTTTGTTCAATTTTTTGCGCTGGTCCTGGGACTCTGACGGGTGTTATTTGGGACAAAAATGAAGATATTTTTCCATTCATTCCTTTAACACTTTCCATTTCTTCCTTGGTCGTTTTAAGTTCTTTATACATATAAATAGATGCTGCTATACACATTATAATAGCAACAATTATGGCGGTTTCACGGTCGAATGTAAACATTTTATAGTAAAATAGAAGCTCATGTTTTTAAGTTCGTATAATCGCACCCATGTGTACACCGTCTTCTTTTGGACACTCGTATCCCATTTGAGCAAATTGAATCTCCTGGTAATGTCCATCTTTACACTCCGCATTTTGTACGGGTTCTTCGTGTTTAGAGTTAATGAGATGATTCAAAGTTCCGGATTTAGGATCGTAAGTTATAATAAAAATGAAAGCTAGTAAAAAAACTAATTGCCAGAACATTTATAATAAGTGGCTAAATTAAATTAGTTCGAGTACATCAAACCACCCATACCGTTTTCGATACGGAGGATATTGTAACCAACGGCATACATATTACCCGTGAAGGTGCTAGTATTTTGAACAAATCTCGCAGAGTCGAGTCTACTAAAGTTGAGTGTACCTGTTGGTTGGATTTTGGCCGTGTCAATACAGAATGGTTGTAAAAATTTATTATCTGCGTCGTTATCGACATTCGAGTTTGGACAGTGGAAATAAACTGGGGCTTGTGTAAAGTGTGGTTTGGCGACCTTAAAGTCAGAAACGTCCGTACCGTTAATTTGGAGTTTGATAGAACCAGAGGAGACGCAATTTAAAGTAGCTATTTTACCAGTGGATGAATTCACCTGAGTACCAGCAATAAACTTAACTGGATGGTTCAACGGGAGTTCTTGAACCTTACTGTTGGATGCGACAATAGAAGTTGTTTGTGTGATGAGCATGTTTTGTGGCGTAGACGATAAAACTGTGCGTTCATCTGTATCGAGGTGGATGAACTGGGTGTATACTTCTGGGTCAGTAACTATAGTTCCGCCCCACGTAATTCTTAATTCAACATCGTGGTATTGGAGCGCGACCAATGGGATCGCGGATTGGGCGTTTTCGCAAAACGAAAACCTGAGTGGGTAAAACCCTCGGGATGGTGTTTCGGCAGAAGCAATAAGACCACCTGCTTTGGTACTACCTTGCGAAAGGGCCCATGGGGCGACGTATTGGGAGAATGCAGCATCTTGTGTGTCGATGACTTGACCACCGATCAAAAGTTCAACTTTTGAAATGGATTTCCACCAATCTCCAGATGTTGTAGAAGTACCAGCCCTTGGTGAAATGTAGACGTAGCCGAGCATATCACCTTTTCTTTCGAAACGAATAGATGACATACCGTTTGCAGTTGGATTGCCCTGGATAGTTTGTCTTTCGACAGTTTGGGCAAAGTTTGTGTGACGTTTATAGTTGGACCTGAAAAAGGAAACTTCGGGTTGACCGACGAGGTGCGCATCTTGGGCACCGATTGCAACGAGTTGAGCAATACCTCCAGACATATTTTATTTTATATTATACTAAGGTTTTATTTTTTTAAATATCTTCGGTGAAATCTGTATACTGCTTTTTAAGTTCATTGTATAAATGGGATATCATACTCGTGTTTGATGTTTCTAAATCAGAAACATTTATAGTTATGAGCTGAGAGTTTATCGAAGTTTTACCCTGTGTTTTTGCATCTTTACTGATATGGTGTTCGAAATAAGATGTTAATTTATACACGTTTGAACTGTCCGATAAAGAATCGAAATCCACGTGAATATTGACTTTTCCATTACGATCTTTTCGTAACCCGATGTATTGTTCGGATAATTCCATTCCGTAATTCGCAAGTATGGAGCTCCCCTCTTCCCCTATAGCCTCAGATTCTGGAATTACTATACCCATTATTATATATACTTTATAAATTATAATTATTTTAACTTTTAGACGAATTGACTTAATTTATTTTCAAGTGCTTTTATTTTAGAGTTAAGTTCTTTTATAGCTTCTACAAATATACCTGCAATGTTCCCATACGCTATACCATACCCCAATTCTTCTGAACCACATACAGCTTCCGGTAACACTTCGAGTAATTCCTGAGCAACTAAACCCGTGTATGCTATACCATCTTTTTCATACGTGTACCCATTTATTTTTTCTATTTTAGAAACTGGGTCTTCTATAGTTTTAAGATTTTTCTTATTTCTCGCATCGGAATATGCAGTAACATTTCCAGTTGCATATATATCACCCACAACATGTAATTTATAACCTGGACTTGTTGTTCCTATACCCGCATTCCCTGTGTCATATTTTATTACCATTTTAGAGTCAGTTAGATCTGCATTCGCCGCATTATCAGTTGAATTTTCCAAACAAAAGTGTAAATCATTACGACTATAAGTACCAGCACCATCGGCTATTATAGCTGCTTTAAAAGCAGAAGAAGACGTCGTCTGATGCGGTGTACCTAAAAGTAGTCTCGCGTTATTGTGCTCACTTTGATTTGTTATGACTAAATCCGCATAACTACCATTGTTTGAAGTAGATCCATCAATTACGGTCATTTTATGTCCCGAACCTATATCACTATCATTACCTATTGATACCTCACCACTCGAATTAATTCTTAATCTATCGGTACCACTTGTTGTAATCTTAAAAGTATCATTTGACGGAAACCCAAAGAATGTATCTGTATCACCTGTATGTGTAATATAAGCAGGGACAGTAAGTCTACCAACACTATCTATGTTCAGTCTGTCGGTTCCACCCGTCCTAATTACAAACTGATTAGAACCTGGAAACCCAAAGTATGTATCTGAATCACCATCATGTGTAATATAACTACCAATTATAACATTACCCGTGTTATAGATTATGTCTGAACCCGAAGTTGTCCAAGGACTCGAACCTCCACCACCACCAAACGATTGCGCAACTCCATTAATTCTTAAACTACTACCACTAGACATGTTAATATCACCGTTAACATCCAACTCATACTGGGGTGTACTAGTATTTATACCGACATTACCGCTGTTATAATAGGCGTTTGTACCGTTCAATGACCAAACGGATGAGCCACCACTTACCGTTGTCCAAGACATTGCACCCCCACCACTTGATGTGAGTACTTGTCCACTCGTCCCCGAGGAACCATTTGCACGTAAACCACCTGATATATTCACACCACCTAATACTGATAATCCTTCGTAGGGTGGTCCTTCGTTATAAAAATCAGGACCAGTGTTATAATCTGGTACAGCTACCCTTTCATAATAATCCGTGCCATCGTGTGCGATATAAATTTTAATATTACTAATAAGGTGACCATACATACCATCACCACCTAAAGTATGAATACCTGCCATGGTTCCATAACCAGATCCAACTGCTTGATTAACTACCCCAAAATAACAAAATCTTGGGAATCTCCCTTCCATATCTCTAACTACCTCGTTTGCGGTTAAAGATTGTGATACACCGTTTATCCATAATTGTGTAGTTGCTGTACCCTCGGTGGCGCCATTTCCAGTTGTATTATCTACTTTAACACATACATGGTACCATACATTTTGATTAAACGTATAATTTACAGTATAGTCAGATTGTACGGGTATAGTAACAGCGGATGAGTTATCTGGCGAATATTGGATTTTGAATCCCGAACTTGTAATTTTATGACCGTATCCAAACGCAGTATTTCTATAAGCGGCGAATACTAATTTCCCACTCGACCCAAATGTACTTTGTGCAAAATCTTTTAACATAAACCAATACGACACTGTATATACACCACTTAAAGCGTTCGTCGTATTACCTGTAATGGTATCTCGTGCTTCATGGATAAACCCCTGTGCATAAGATGTACTTGTTCCAAAATATAACCCTTTATTTACATCATCGTATGTAACCGTATTGTATAATTTCATACGATCTTCATAAAGGTAGTACCCATCGTCATTATTTCTATAAGGGTTACGTTTCTTAATATCACATATTACGTAAGGTATATTTGTAGTATTTGTATTTTTAATACAATCACTCGTCATTGTATTATAACAAGTCGACATACCATCTGTAATTAGATTTGAAGATGTTGGATTGTTTATGTAAAGTTTCCCGTTTTGTATACTTTGTGTACCATCTATAACCAGTCTATGGTTTATGAGAGGTGGTGCTTGTGCATTTGCATTTTCATTTTGTTTATAATAATTGGCATTACCTAAAACAGAACTGGACCCTAAATTCCAATTTTCCTTGATGATATGATCTGCATATTCAGGTATACCTATACCTACATTACCTATACCCGTTAAAGTCAAACGAGAATAAACCGCGGAAGATTCTTTAAGATATTTAGACCATGATTCAGCTACTGTTCCAATTTCATTAGGGGAAGTGTGATTTGGATGATTTTCAGATGTCATACCTTCTAAAATAATACTTGGCGATTTAACACGTATTCTATCCGGACCTCTGGAATTGAGACCTCGAACGTGTCCAGATTTAAACAGTAAGAGTTCGGATAAATTATCATCACCAGTATATTGTGATGTATTTATAATTTGTGACCTAAAAATACTATGTTCATCTCTAGTATTCTCAAAATTTATATATCCGGGAACGAAACCCGCACTGGTATTACTTGATAAATATGATTTATCACCACCTACACTCAAAAAACGTACTTTTAAATCACCACCTACCACCGTTGTCCCTAAAATTTTTATTGTAGGTGCGAATCTTGTTAACGAAAAAACCGTATTCCCACCATATAAGGTTCTATTACTACCCGTTGTTCTAGCCTCATTACCTGTAAAACTTCCAAGATCATATTTTGTAGAAAATAAAACAAATTCCCCATTTTTTGACATAGATGTAGGTAATCCACCGAATGAGTATAGATTGAATGTTTCACTATAATTTGTGTAATAAATACCATTCCAATCTAATACACAGTAACTACGTGTACTTTGATTCAGGCTTCTCCAATTCGGGATTGAACTATTAGCTGCCCAGTACATTCTATCTTCTATATTTGTGTTCCCCGTAACTATACGCGTTCCGTCGTATTGCATAAATAAATAACTACCAAATGAATCAATATCACCTGTAACTGGTTTACCTGTTAACCAGTTATAAGATGTATCATTTACCCACTCAGCTGAAAAAAAACACCTTCTATTAGGTGCAGAAACTGCTATAAAAGTACCGTCTTTGTTTATAGCTACACTATACCCAAAAGCTGGATTAAGGTCTGTTTTAGTACCACCATCTAACACGTTATTATTAGTAACACTTTTTATAGTTGTACTTTTATTATCAATATATTCTACATAGGTAGGACAATCCGTATAATCGAATGGAAGTGTTCTTTCTGTCCACGTAGTCGCGCTTAAAGGATCTTTTGCGTATACGTGTGCTATACCATTACCATAAGCATCAGTTGTACCAGACGGGTAATACTTACCCGGACCACCGGCTATAACAACTTGACCATCTGCCGAAAGTTTACACGAAAACCCGAAGTAGGATGATTTTGTTATAGTTTTTAAAAGTGTCGCCGAAGACCCATTTGGCCAAGACCATAACTCGATTTTATGATCACCAGGTCTACCAACAACAAATAACGAATCATCATCACCTGCCACGTCTACATCTGAACCGTAATTTACGGAACTACTAGTTCCTAGATAACTATTATTATTCCATCCGGATGAACGTTGAGTCCATGACGTTCTAGCTTGATTTTGTGCATCAAATACATAAACTCTATTATCTCCCGGTGCACCAATTATAATAGTATCCCCTGGTGAATCCATGGCTATTTTAAATCCAAATAAACTATTTGAGTTTCCTGGGTTTGAAATAGATATTGCGTATTTAGTTTGGTACGAATTACTTGTATAAATTACAACATTATCATCTGAACCGACCGCAAAAACTGTACCCGTATTATTTTGACACGAAGATTTACCAAAATTAGTTTTACCAACAGCGTTTGCATCTGTTAAATTATCATAATGTTCTGGATTAAGTTGGACGACTAATTCCTGTGTAGCCATTTTACTAATATAATAAACGAATTAAAAAATTAAAAATTAAAGCGGGTCCCCGTTTGCAGATTTTTTAAGACTTGACTGCTGTCCAAAATTTATAATCGTTTGATTTCTTTCGCTTGTAATATTAATACCAGTTATATTACGCCCATTTCCTCTAAAACCACCTTCTGATGTAGTGCGTATATCACCGACAACATCTAATGTGTACGCTGGGGTCGTAGTTCCAATACCAACCTTACCGGAGCTTCTATAAATATCTGATACCGACGTTGTCCAAGGACTTGAACCAGTACCACTTACGGTTGTCCAAGACATATTACCACTACCACCACCCGATGTGAGTACTTGTCCAACCACCCCATAAGAACTATTTACGAATAAACCACCTGTTAGTTTCATAGTACCATGAACATCAAGGTTATAACCTGGACTTGTTGTTCCTATACCCAACTTTCCATCATTCGTTAGTGTCATTCTCGTACTATTTGATACATCAGTCGTGGTATACGCCCATTTCATTTTATTACTCTCGGAAGCATCTACACCATAAGACCAACCAGTTGAATCACTATTAACCATAAACGAAATAAAGGGGTCTTTTGTAGTGCTACTCGTTCGTATACCTATTATGGCGGGATAAGATGTACTTGACTGTTTTACTAATAAACCATTTTCATATTGATTCGAAGTATCTGCACATTCTATATGTAAAGGTGTTGTTGGACTAGATTCCCCGATACCCAACTTTCCAGTTACTTTAAGATCTGAAGCTATAGTTGTTTTACTAGTACCGCTATTGGTATAACTGATATCTGTTGTTTTTGTTTCAAGAGCACTTATTCTACCCGTATTACTCGTCAAATCTGTACTTAAAGCGACACCCGTTAGAAATGTACCATCACCATATATTCTTATTGCGTTTACATTCGAAACAAATATATCACCTCTATCATCGCGTGCCACGAGTTGGTTCGATAAGTTTGAAACGTTTCCTAAAACTCTAATATTCGCATCAGTTATACCACTCCATGGGCCACCGGTTATAAAATCATCCGTGTATAAATTTGCCGGTGTTGCCGAACCTATATCGGCAACATTTTCCCATGTAGGTGCGTTACCGGTACCATTTGTCTGTAGAAAATATCCACTAGTTCCAGGTGCAAGATTTGACAAAACTGACGAAGCGCTCGCAAATAACATATCTCCGGTCCCATACGATGTTATATTAGTCCCACCTCTATTTACGGGTTGAACTTCTGATTCCAAATCACCAATTCGTGTTACATTACTCGTAAAATCTGTTGTAAGTGTCACACCTGTCAGTTGTGTACCGTTCCCATAATAATAAGATGCCTCGACGTTACCGTGTACATTCAAAGTAAAATCTTGTCCATCTTTGACCACTATTTGGGATAAACCGGCGTGACTATCTGTAAACC